>Ga0181612_132881_pt1 | contig 16901 bp, 8 predicted proteins | sample HoacroProtozoa21_FD_119630 | JGI IMG/M metagenome (GOLD analysis project Ga0181612, IMG submission 119630) | Hoatzin crop microbial communities from Cojedes, Venezuel. Combined Assembly of Gp0051906, Gp0051904, Gp0051908
GAGGGTTGGACTAGATGACCCACAGAGGTACCTTCCAACTCCTACTATTCTGTGATTCTGTTATATAAGCATCTGCGATTTTTTTTTTTTTTAATAGATGGTTTTATGTATGAGATATTTTAGAATAAACGAAATACGTACACAACACCAAGGAGACAAACTCTCCTCCCATACTGTCCTCTGTTCTCTTCTGTGGGAGACAGGTAGAACAGCAGATCCTTACCGTGTTTTTTGCAGATTCAGGAAAACACTTTTAGCTACGTTGCTATTCTCTCCATCTCCAAAGAAAAGGTGGAAATATTCTGTGAAGCAAATTTGGTGTTCTGGTCACCAAGTAGGCATAGAGTGTTAAAGTCTTTTATTGTCATGTTCCACATTTGCACTTTAGTTCTTTGAGATGGTGTTCATGCAACTGTTCATTCTTTCTTTTCATGAGAATTTAAACATCTGGAACCTGTGTTCTTCACTGTATTGTCTAACTCTTCCATTGATTGTCAGGGCTTTTCTCTTGGTTGTCTCAGTATTTCAGTATTTTTTCAGCTGTTTATAGAAGATTAGAAACCAGAGTCCTAGAAACACTCTTGTTAATAGAAGCTGAAGGCAGTATCATGTCTCTCTTTCTTCTGAATACTCCCTCTTTGTAAATCCAAAGTTTATATCAATTTTTTTTTTTTTACTGGAAGTTCATGTTTATCTGACAATTTGAAATGATCCTAAATTCTTTTTTTAGAATTAATTTTCTCAGGGACAAATTTGCTTGTCCTATAGCAATGGCTAACAACCATGTAGTAAGCAATTTTATATATGACTATAATAAAATGATTTTATTACCCACTGATGTAACTATCTCTGCAGAAGTGATCTGTCTCTTTGCTATTTATCATTTTGCTGAAATCTCTGCTATCAGAGTTCAAAATCTGCTCTTCATGATCATAGAATTATAGATTTAGATCATTGGTCTAGGTGACTGATAATGCTAGAATGTATGGGCAAGAACTGATACATTTGGAACCGATGAAATACTCACCCACTATGGATCAGTCCTCTTTCACGCTCACTTTGTGAAACCTGAGGAGCAATCAATTTTCTATTTTTTTGTTTATATTTAAAATGCATATTACAAAGTCAAAAGTCTCATTGCAGTCTATTGCAGTGCTGCAACTTCCTTCATCATCCAAACTTTTTAATCTTGTTAGTCAAGATATGAAGTTAGCTTGGTGACCTTTATTTAGTGTTGATTGACATTAATTATTTTACCTTTCTTTAATTTTTTTTTTAATTGAATGTCTTCTCGGCTGCTCCATTGTTTTGCTCATGACTTTGAGGCTAGCAAGAATATAATGATCTAAGTTCTTTATCCTTTTTTTTAAATGTCAGTACCTTCAATTCTTTCCACTCTACAACTCTATCCCCATGTTAAGAAGAAAATCTCTCGCCTAGTGATATTTTTTTTTGTTACTATTTGATATATCATCATGTAAGAAAGACGTTGAAGATCATGCCACTACTGGAATAGGTGGGAAAAGTTGTGTTGAAAAAAACAGGGTCTTTTTTTGAGTAGGCCTTGTACCTTTTACAAAAGTGAAACAAAGCGAGCTGTACATTCCATGATACCGGTGACTGTTACTTCAAGTGGGATCATGAAGAAGACAGAAAGTTTATATAAACACTCAAAAAAGTCAAGATTTCTGTTATACTAAGATGTCCAATGAATCATTGTGCAACACAAACAATGAACAAAAAACAACCGAAGAGTTACGTCATGAAAATCACAAAAAAACAATTAGACTGAATTATGGTCCAATTAAATGTTTGAACTCTTACAAATCCCAGTTACATTTAAAAAGAGACAAGTGCCGTTTGTACACCCTTTTCAAATGAAAAACCACACCAAACTTTTTGAAAGAAGTTTATAATGAGCACTTTTGACCAACATTAATCAAATTCACCTTGAGTAAACTCATTTGTGTTAGTCAGTAAGCACTCAGGCAAGAAAGCTGATATAAATATGCCTCATTGATTGTCTATATTCTAATTAATCACCATTGTGTGACACAGTCCCATTGGCATAACGTACAGCTTGTGCTATCTATCTTCTTGATCTTCTTGAAGGTACCAGTCTTCACTGGAATGACAAGAGTAAGTTTTAGCTTCTTTTAGGGTTGGAGATGAACAACTGTTGGTATCATCTAAGTCTCTGAATCGCATGAAGTACCTCAGGCTGATTATGGTATTGAGGGTATAACCTGACACGCTGTAGAGAGAAAATTACTTTCAGTGCTATGTAACTTACTTTTATTTCTTTATGCATAAGAAGCCAAGGACAGTCACATTTTAAATGTATTTAAAAAATTTACTCTACACTATAACTCCTAGGAATTAGCATACCTAAATCATGTAACAGATGTCGTGGAAATTTTTCAGACATCATTTAATCTTCAACACATCTATTCAGCATTCTGTTGTCCACAGTATTAGTGCAAGAGATGTAATACGCTTTGATAAAAATAGAAAAAATTTAACAAACTGTTTTACTACTATTTGAAACCACAGTGTGGTTCAGATTCGTATTTCTAAAGAATAGATGGCCCTTCAAATTTATAATTTGTTATAATTTTTATTTTAATTTTTGATGTTCTCTTTTTTATTTGCTTTTTAAAATGAGATAAAGATGGCAAATACAGGTATGATAATCTCCAGTTAAAAATTTCATTATTTATTAATTATACCTTGAAGATATTCAGTATAATATATACCTAGTGACAAAGCAATTTGACTGCACTATTATATATTTACGGAGTCAGCATAACTGGCCCTTAAGTACACAGTACAATGGTTTCAATTCTTAATACCATGTTACTCAGGAAATATGTCACTATATAAACAACACTGTGTGTAATTAGTTAGACTGCAGTCCGCGGCTTTCTTACAGTACACCTCTATCACAGCCGTAGATTAACTGCGGATTGAGATGTGTGAGTAGAGAAGGGTTAGGAGAGAAATGCAGTGTAGAGACACCAGCTTTGCCCGTCCTGCCCCACAGTACTTGTAGCAGGCATCATGCTATGCTGTTCCTGGCTTGTAGAGGAGAAGCACATAAAGTTTCAGGCACAGAAGAAGAAATAGAAAGGCAGCTTTCTGGCTTTCTAGCATGGACTATAAGTACATAGAGTACTATATGAGCAGAGGTAGGTCAGCTGTGGTGGACCTCACTACTCTACAGTGGGAAAATTAACTAGAGCGTACCTTACCCTTGAGCTTGGTGCTACTTCTAATATGCAACCAATTTTTTTCCTTTGCACACAGATTTATCTCAAGATATATGTAACCACTGCCAAGGAAGTCAGTGGGAACTGGACTTTTATATTTGGAGACAAGACAGAAGCCCTCTCTTTCACTTGTAGTTGAAGAGGTTTTAAGGTTTCTGAGATCGTTTCTGCATATATGTACAGTTTAGCCCCCAAAGGTTATTTGCAGTAATGTCTGATTTGTATGAGACAGGAAGTCAGAGAACCACATTACTTTCCAGAAAATACAGACATTCCAACACATTTCCCTAGCTTGCACTGTCAAAGAACCTGGCCTACTAGCAATGATCTCTGTGTGAGTAAGGTACCTGGTTTTCCTTGAATATTTATAGTGAGACAAGATGTCCTCATCCATTTTTAGATGTTGGAAAAAAAAAAGCATCCCTCAAGAGGAAAAGAAAGAATTATGAACTCAAGTTGTGTAATTATACATAATCTCTTTGACTCCAAGTTAGGTACATTGATTTGCACTGGTTCGAGACCTATATACTAATTTTTATGTTATCTTGTGCAATACAGACCCTGAAGACTTTTTTGCAGCATATGCAAGTATTTCCAGGTGTTTGCATAAATTTTAATGTTTATTAAAATCAGGTATTATTAATAATAGCTAGCACTAGCCATAGTATAGGATGTAGCTTTGATACTTTTAATTCACAATTCTACTGTACAAGTCACCTCAAGTTACCTCTTTTTAGTCAATGTTTTACATATTCTTGACAATATAATGCTATTTGCATTGACAATGTGTATCTGAGGCTTTCTGTCATCTTTATATTGTACATCTACTCACTGCTCACTTATTTCTCATAGTTTGCTTTCAAAGTGTGTGTGCAATAGGGAAGTATAAAGTCTTTACACTGATAAAGCACATAAAGTATGATGTAAAAAAATCTGTATAATTGCAGAATAACTTTAAACCTTATCAACATTTTTTCATGTATTTATTCTTGATATACCTAGTAGCTGTTCCTTTCTTTCTGCTTCAGTTGTTCTCATGATGGTTCCACATTTTCCCCTCCCCAGCCCTTACAAAGGAACAGCATCCTGCTGCTTGAATTTTTCCTTCTCAAAACAACACCTGATGAAAAACCAATTTTAGATTAACTGAATAAATAATACAAAATAAATAAAAGTTCATCCCAGAATATGTTCATTTTTTTTTCCTGGAAAAAAAGATTTTAAAGCTCTTAGGTATCTGTGACACAGGTAAATAATATGAATTACGACATGAAAATCATACAACAGAGGAAACTTCTTGTTTTCCTAATTAACAATGTTGGAGTGGCCTACTTCAAATATAGGCAAATAAGCTTTACTAATCTGTTCTCAGTGTCTCAGATTGATATCTCTGTGCCCTAGGGGAAGGTTTGGATTGCTGTTCTTTTTTCCTGTGTCCTGCAAGTTTACTTCTGCTGACAGTGAAAATGTCTGACGTAAGGTGACATACAAAGTGCGGTATGCTGAAACAATGTGCTCAGCCTACAGCATGCTCCTGAGAGGTCCTCAGAAAAACAAGGATAACCAGAAATAAACTGAACAAATTGTCCCACAGTGTCGGTGAACATTGTCCATTGGTATCAGCCAGGAGCATAAGATGGCTGTGGAAGGACCATGATCTGAGTAGCCAGTCTAAGCATAGGAACCTCAATCGTCCAAAATCAGTGTACCAAGTCATATTGTCTGTACATGTCAAGGTTTTGGTACAGGGAGGGTCTGTATGAGTAAAGGTCAGGGGCTGCCCTCTTGACCGATGAGCTTTTACATTTAATTTTCTCCCCGTTGAAGAGGGAGATTGAGTCTGGGTGGGTGTATGGCAGCTGGCCAAAGTTAACCACAGGAGTTAAGCTATGCAGTAGACGAAAGCTCTATCTAAATCTAATATCCCTTCCAACCCAAACTATTCTGTGATTCTATGATTCTATGACTCTATTCTATCTGCTTCCATCAAGCTCAGCAATTTAAGTGAAATTGAGTGTCAATGATTTAAATTTTAGATCCTTTAGTGTTCCTGTAGGCACAGAAATCAGAATGTATTCAGCCTGTTTATTTCAGTGTTCAGACTGCTAACCAGATGAAGAAGCAAAAACTGTTTCCCATGTGCCTTACTATCTAGTGACCTGAGATAGCCAAGTCCCAATATCACAAATCTGAAATCCATAAAATAGCTTAAAGCCATGAGATATTCAATATTATATGATAGGGGCAGTTTTTACTTAGGTTTTTTGCCTTTTTAGGGCTACAAACTTTCATTTCCTCCCCCCACAGCTGGAAAACCTCTGCAATTAAAAGTACATGACTTCAAGAACCTCTTCCACTTGTGCTCCTCTATCTGCTTTTGCAAGCTTTAACAACACTGCATTCAAAATACAGGGAGCATTTCTAACATTCTGAGTCTCATGGTAGAATGGTAAAATCTGAGCTACAGTCACGGGAGTGATTTAGTGGTTGAAAGAGAGGAAAAAACATAAGAAAATTGTAGCTCTGGATATCAACAACATTCCTTTTTGTTAAAGGATGTGGAATGAATGTAAAGATGTGCTGAATAACACAGCCTGACACAGGAGCAGCGACATAACTCTGAACAATCCAGCTCTGGAACAAGAAGTAATATATATGTGTTAGTGTGGTGTCAAAGACAAGTTAATTATCCCTGCTAAAGGGGAAGATTTATTAGCTCAAGTAGAGCTATGTTTCTGTGATTATACTGTTTTTAAGACACAAGAAAGTAAGAATGGTTGTACTTGGTTATAGCAAAAGCTCACTTAGCTCAGCACCCTGCCTCCAAAGAGGCCAACAGCAGATGATCAGAAAATATATAAGAATTGGAAACCATGTCATATTCCTAGCACAAGCTCTTAGACACCAGCTAGCTGTGGCTCAGAGGCTTAGCGAGACGTGGCTTGTATCTTCATGTTTCAGATCCCAAATCATATCTAGTCATGAACACAGCCATACATCCGTGGGTAACATGAGGATCTCCTCACCAAAACCAGTGCATGACACATATATATTCGCAATGTCTAAACTGCAATGAAACAGGAAACACCAAGCTTATTTAAAATGTTTACTAAATTCACAAATTATCAGAGCTAAATTTTGCTAAAAGTATACAGTGCTCCAAAAATGAGCCTTAAATTAAAATGCCCATGTAAAATGTGGTTTGACTTAGAAGAAACTATTTAGATTAATGGGTTATACTGAAAAAGCTTGTTCATGTTTCTAATTGTGTAATATATATTAATCAGAGGTGACTGTTTTCTGAATTACCACAAGCACAATTCCATGTGAATTAGTTCAATTAAAATGAATTAGTCAACTGGTTGTCCCTTTTTTCTTTTTCCTTCTTTTTTTTTTTAAATTTTTAAATAGAGTATTAATTTTATGGAGAAATTAGAGCTGAAGTTAGACACTAACCTTCTTGCTTGGGGTCAAATTGCTGTAGTAGGACTACCACAAATCTTTCTGATACTAAAAGCAAAGCATGGATTTGGTTGTCTTTGACCTCTGTGACACTTTGAATAACAAACAGACAAGAACACTAACAACAGAAGCTGAGAAAACAGACTAGCTATAAATTTTGTATTGACCGTAAAAAAGTAAGTGTAATTTAATCCTAATGAGACTTATTTACTAAGCACACAAAAGGACCAATAGGACAGCTAACCTCAAGCATTATCTCCAGGATAGACTGCTAATCCCCATAGCTAAATTAGCCACGCTATTTGGCAACGTATATCTACTAAAAATACAGTCACTAAATATATCTATACTACTAAATAAAGTAGGGATCAAGCAATGACTAATACTTGTCCACACTGTTCAGTCCTCTGTTTACATCCTATTTATGGCTAGAAGTAAAATCAGGAAATATTTGCAAATCTTTAGAGTGGAAGCAGATACTAAAACCTGTTCATAACAGGCAATTTGAATATGGTCATCATATTCTGGGAGGAGGGCAGATGTGTAGATGTGAATTGTTCCATGTCTTTTGGCCCTTGGATTAAAAACCAGGTCCTAACCTGTTTTTTTTTGTGTCACAGTTGCAGACAGTTCTGAAATTTCTGTTTGTTTTCTTGCTTTTGTTTTTTTGTTTTCTGCCAAATTTTTGCATCACTTGTTTGAATAACCCATGGTAATTTGACAGAATAACTCTGTAAGCACACCTGTGCCTAAAAAAGGGATTTTCTGGTACAAAAGTCAACTGATTATGTGACTTTGTCATGCTCTGAAACGGCAGAGCTTTGCTAGTAGAACTTTTTTAATACAGATGAGGCAATCAGAGTTTTGATTAGTTTCTGGCAGCTACAGAAAAACAAAGTGAGAACTTCTAAAGGGTTTGCAGACTAGTTACAGGAGCTATTATGCTGTTGTATACAGAAATGAGACTTCAAAATACTGACACTGCCCTTCTCTAGATGGACAACTGTAAATTGTATTTTTTTATGTGCTTATACAACACTTGTAGTATCATAATTAAATTTGGCAACCTGGAAATTCTAGAGAATCAAAGACGTCTGGAAAAAGGAGGAAGGTTTATACTCTACAGAATTTTATTGCAGGACAATCTCTCATGGTGGAAAGTGTAAAGATCATAATTGTGTATCTGTTCTCTGCTATTTTACTGGACAGGGAATTTCCAGAACAAAATGTGACCATTTCAGATGCAATGACGTCTCTGTCAGAGGTAGGTGTCTTTAAAAAAAATAAAAAGGGAAAGCAAAAATTCTCCACAATTAAATAGCTGAACACATAACTGATGAAATAGTTACCTCCGTGGACAATCTTAGTCTTGATGAAATTCAGTAAAAGTTTTTTCCATACACATCAAATCTTTTTTATTGGCTAAACTTGGTTCTCAGCACATTGTCATAAATCTGGAAAAAAAAAATTAATTAAAATGTGTAAAGTTGTTGGGAAATGGTAAAATTGAGTCTATACTTTTAAGAAAATGGATTCTTTCTAGTAATTAGCAACATTCAGCACGAAATCTATAAACATATCATTTCAGTCCACTTGAAAGAGAAATACCTTAATTTCACATGAGATTTGTACAGATTTGGAGATTGCAACACTGTTCACTTATATCTGTGCAGATGAACTCAGGTGAGCATCTGAATCTCTGATTAGGTGATCCGTGGCTCATCTGTCTTCTGACAAAGTTGTTGTCTCCTGAACAGACTGCAGATTACCTACTTGAGTTTGTCTGGCAAGTCCTAAATCATTTAGCAGCTTGCTAAGGCATCAGGAGTGCTGAGATGCACACAGATTAAAGTGTCAAGCAGACATCTCTAACCATCTACTTCTAGACTTACTGTCTGCATGGACAGCACAAGCGATCTTGAGGAGGTCGCTGTGGTGGGTCTTGAGGTGCAGTGTAGAAATACAAGTTGATGATGTCTGCAATGGTTGTTCTGCTGTACCAAAGATTCATTACTCTTAACTAACTCTGTTGAAGGCATTTAGAGGTTTCTGGGGGGCAAGGTGAGTTGGACATTTGACTAAAAAAGGGTCACTGCTTTAGAACTATGGGATGTGAATTTGAAAGAAAGAATAGTGACAGCAGAATTCTGTTAGGACAGACCTGATGTAACATAATTTCTGAACATTCAGACAGCAAATTAATCTCGTACTCTCTTATTCCTGGTCATGGCCGTTTTTCTAACAAATTTAAGAATGTAATCCCATTTATACAGTATGCCTGTACCACATCAGGCTATTTAAACTATTTTAGAACTTTTTTTTCACCTATTACAGTCATAGAACTAATTTCTGACTTTCTAATATAGTGAGTACAGAAGAGAAATCTGTAGTTTTGCTTACAAGAGGTCTACCAGTGAGGGTAACTGATCCTATGTTCTCCATATACAGTACAGGTTCTTTCTGCATGACCATGGAGATTTCCAAAGAAGTTGCTCAGCTGAAGTGTGACTTCTTTTTGCAATACAAAAATTTTTACTATGTTTCCAGACTTCTTTGCAAGTCCTTCATCAGTGTACAGGAGGAAATTTATTCCAGTATTTTCTGTATAAAATATGACAAGTGTTAATAAGCTTGTCTGTTCACAACATTTTACATTACTTAGAAATAAATTTTATTGAGAGAACATACCAAACAACACTTTGCTGGGAAAATGATTTGTACTACCAGATGGTGGGATGCTTTTTGTTGGTTTCCTCTCTCCTTTCAGGCTCTGTATTGAGCATGACAGACATTTCAAGGCCAAAACCCTAAAGGTTTCACAAGCTTATAGGAAATACTAGCATGAAATAGAATTAAGCAGGACCCAAATCTGCTGTCACTGGCCTAACTCCCCTTGACTAAGCAGAGCCCTGATCTGGAAGGTGGCCAGTGAAAGAGCAGCAGTATAAATAAATTGCTGTATCAAGTAAGCTTGGTTTTCTGTGAACATCTTGTGGAGTTTTCAGAGCAGATTTGGGCAGGTGCTGCTTCCCCATTAACTTCTGGGCTGAATTCCACAGCAAAATGATTGCAAAAACAATTTCCGTCCTCCCCACATTGCTGCTGCATTTGGCCTAATACCCTCCCACGGGAGTTGCACCTGCCTTGTCCAGATTTAAATCTGGCCTTGGCCTTGCTGTGCATCTGGATGGACTCCTTTTAACATCACTGTGGCTGTACCAAGTCTGCCTGCACCCACAAGGCTTTTGGAAATGCCTTCCTGAGCCCTGGGGAACACCACTGCAAGAGGTGTCACTGTCAGGTGTCCACTGTCAGGGGTGGATTTGCTTTTCCCCTCTCTCCACAACCCCTATGCTGAATAGCGATGTCAGAAAGAACCTAATTTCCATGCAGCTATTGTATATTTGTGCTTTCTGCCAGTCTTCTGTAGTATTTCCTTTACCTATTTAAAGACTTAATCTATTTAATTTCCTAAATCTCTGCTTGTGTAGAGTATGTAACAATAAATAAACTCTTCGGTTTTGCCTAATCTGAATTGGATCTGTCACATCTGGAGAACCGCAGCTTACTGCATTTTTGAAGAGCATATTTTTGTCTTTAGAGATGCATAAAGTAATAGAAAAATGGGTGCAAATGGCATAATGCCTGGTCTCATTAAGACAGACCAACTGCATAGAAATTGCCCTGGCAAAACACAGCCAAGAGGTTCACAATTCAGTGAAGCTAGGGAATATAAAAGCTCTTAACACTCTATAATGCAGTGGAAAGCAATCTGTCTTTATCAATACGGAAACACTTTTTTAAGTAACCAGAATATTCAAAGGAGAGAGTTTCTTTCCTCCTTTTTCATTTAAAGAAGAAACATCTAAATAGGAATTCTTTAATAATCATCTTCTTCTTGCCAAATAGGGTTCCTTCACTTGAAATAAAGCTGATGATTGATAGAAAATGTAAAAGCAGTGAGGAGACATACAAGTGAATATAAGATGCGGAAAAAAATAATTTAATACCTCAAAAGACGTGTATGAAGCATGCTACAGAAACTGGATTTCACACAGTTCCTTGACAGCAAATATTTCCTCCAGAGCTTTTAAATATCTTCTTTGTACATGTTTGTACAGTGGTAACTTTATTTTCCATCTTGCTTTTCCAGAAACTGTCTCTTTAAACTTGTAAAGATCAGACAACTGTAGCTTGAAACTTACTATTTTACAAAGAATTGTACTTATGTGTTTTTTTTTTTTTCTGACTGGTAAGTTTTCTGCTGTCATTTCCATTCCCATGGGATTTGTTTGCTTTCTTAGTTCTGATTTTGTTTTTTGCCTGTCAGGATTAAAATTTCATGCTGGTTAGTATTTGCTCTTATCTTAGTAGCCCACAGATTTCCCATGCTGTGGACAGGACGGTTATGAAAGAATGGGTGGATAACATTACTTTACAAGAAATAATTCAAAGGACAGTCGTGTTGACTCTCTGAGAGACTGATCCATCCACTGTACATTTTTGTCAGCAAGAATTTCTCTGTAGGTCTCAATTAACTTGAAATCACAGCCCAAGTCCAGGCAATGATTTCCAAAACTGTGAGTACAGACAGATGTAAACTATTTACAACTGTGTAGCAAGTCACTTCGTACATATTAAATTAAAGTAAAGGTCAAGTTAAAATCAAACCAAAACAAACGGAAAACATCCTGCTACTCAATAGTAATAGTTCTCAGTCTTTTTAATCTTCAAAATGCTGTGTGTATATTGGCTGATATTTTTCTAAATGCTCATATGAGATAGCACCATAGTGCTCATGTGCTTTAGAGGTATGGGAGGCTGAGAGGGGAAATGAGTCCTGATGAGTCAGTGGCAGAGCAAAGGTAAAGCATCTGAAATCCCTGATTCCCGACTTCCCTGGTTACTTTAAACCACAGTGCTTCAGCAAGTTGTGTTTAGCGCACCAGCTGAATTACAAAGGAAGTACTTTAGGCACAAACCAGTAATTTAAAGGAGTGAAATAAAGGGTTTTCTGCATTCCGGAGACTGCACGCTACACAAAAGAGACAATGGGGAGGTCATGTTAATTTGCCAATTAGAGCTAATGATTTCACTATCTGTAAAAAGAGAAATCCTAAAACCTAGTGGGAGCAAAAAAGCTCAGTAGATTAGCGTGAAGAAAAAATTTGTGAAGAAGCAGGCTTAGTTCTTTCCATTAATTCTGTAGTGCCATTTACTAACTTCATGTTCTGTGAAGTTTTGCTGTCTTCCATGGCCTGAATATGCATGCTGCCTACGCAAAATTTTCTAAAATATTGTCTACAGTTACGTGTTTTTTTATCAACTTTTAGTCCCCTGATTTTCCAAATGATCATATTTATAAATGCTCATTTATCATCTGACAAATTGTTTCCTATGTTACTTTAGAAAGACAAATACTTGCCAACCATGGGAAAAGCCTGTCATGCACCAGGTGGAAGACTTACTCAAAACTTTAGGGGATCTGTTATTATTATTATTATTATTAGATCTGTTAAAATTTCAAACCATGTTCCAAAATGTGTCTTTCAGTCTTTAAGACATCTTTGAGAACTCATGAAAGAAGAATCAAATTGCATTTTGTGCTGGAGTTCAAGGCTAAGTTTGCAGATCTGAGTAGATGAAGACAGTTGAATCACTGCTGCTTGCATGACAAAACACTCCTCACCTGTTTTTTGACTGCCTGACATCACACCTGGTTTTAAGCAAGTAGAGTCAGGCAGGGGACTGCAAACAGACAGTGTCAATACGTGGAGTTACGACGAGATATTGGCAAAGAGTATCAGTATTGACTGCGGACCTGAACACGGAAAGACAAATATTCATGTGTACACAGGACCATCTATTTATATACTAGCAGCAACTGATATGGAAGTAGTCAACGCTGTTCCGTAGAAAACACTAGAAAATCATCTAGACTTGAGCAAGGTACACTCTTTTCTCTATTAAATTTGTAAAGCATCCTAGACCAGAGAATTTTTTTATGGCCATGTGATGAGTCAAATGAGAAACTGACCTGCTGTAAACTAAACCCATCCCTGATACTCCAGGAGTAATTAATTTTCAGGATTTACCTCCATCTTTCGAGCTGTACAGTTTTTCTTACTGGCACAAAAGCAGGGTGGAGTGGTGTGAAAGAGCATCTAGTAAATGAGTACATAGGAAGCAGTGCAGGTTGAAGAATATTCCTTCAACATCTCCTGGTACTTAGACAAGCTTAAAGTGATTGTGGAATCACAACTTTAGACTCCTCACATACCATCTAAACATGTACTGTGTTGTTCCTAGGAATACTATCAAGAAGAGCTGTTATATTTTCTGGTATCTGTAGAGCAACACGGGATCTATGGATGATCCCTACCTCCAAGATCTTGCAGTGCTCACAGACTTCAGTGCTCTACTGAATAACAGAGGAGTCCAAATATTACTCAGGCAAACAGTAAGCATTGACTTCTTTCATTCAGTTTAAAAAGAAAAAAGACAAAGTTCTTTCACAAAATTCTAGGTTTGGGTTATCCTTTTACTGAATAGCTAGCTTTCAACAAATGAAAAATGTCTAGTGATTTCACTTACTAATTTGGTTTGCATTTTGATAACAGACTTAATAAATTTGGCTTGAAGAGCAGAAGAAAAATAAAACATCTGTGAAAAGTAAGATGTTTCTGTGAAAGATTTTCTTATATAAAAAGAGAAGATATTGCTTCTAGAGTTTAACCAATTACTAAACAAAAGCAAACAGTAGATAATCATGTGATAACAAATTTAACCAAAATAGAGTTAGTGAACACTAATAAACAGATATTTTGTCAAGAAAGTAGAAGAAAACTCGTATGTTTCTGAAGAACTGAGAAATAGTGATATTAAATTCGTCTGCAAACTTCTCCCTTGATGACCCCTTACAGGTTATATTTTCAGAATCACAACTCCTGCAGCTGAACTTCTGACAAAATAGTTATTGTATTTTGGGTTGTCACAACAGAGGTTTGTGTTGAGCAGCCTTGCTCAGGAAACTACTGAGACAGAAGACATATTTGGATTCTCATTTGGAAGGTGCTGAGATTTGGAACATAAAAAACAAAACCACACACAGAGGCATAAGCATATAACTATTGAGACTGCTATTGCTCTAATCCATCAACCTGTATCCAAAGGTGGTAAACCCCAGAGTCTTCTGAAAGGTGTGTAAGAAATATTTATGCTGTCAGAGACAGAATAACACACTTGTTGGGAATGTTACCATAACTACTCTCAGTAGTTCTGTCCTGCTCTGAAACCAAATTTGTAATTGCATTCAGAAAGTTTGTTTGTTTGTTTTAAACTTAGTGCAACAACATCTGCTATGACTCTGGATTGTCCCATAGAATGTCAGAGGTTCCCAAGCCTCGCAGGATGGAGTTTGGTTATTGATAATATGATTATTTCCTAGAAATATAAAAAAGTGCTGGCACAAATAATAACTGCACAACTGTCAGTGTTGTGGCTTTCATGGTCAGCTTGAATAACTATTTTAATAATCTCTCTGCAGCTATTTAACTACAGACACAGAATATAAAGGTAGCATTGATGGTGTTAGCATCTCTTCTTAATCTCAGGAAAGAAGCGCAGGGAAAGATTGTGACCAGCACTGTGGTAAAACATTTTATATTAGTTAGAAATTAAGGACTTCATCTGTGTTTCTGTCTCAGTAATACCATACAGTACTTCCAGGCTTATAAAATGTGGGAGTTTTTAACTTACCAAAATCTATGTACTAGGTTGATTGTCAGCAAGCTTATAAAACTTTTGAGAATAAGATAGATTATAAATGAATCATCATAAGAAAAAATTGGCAGAGGAAGAGGAGGAAAGGGATTGAAAAAGCATGAAAGTATCTCAGGACAGAACGAAGCAATCAGTTACTGAATTTCTCTTTTCTAGAAACCTTAGGTCTCTGCTGTTCACCAAGTGCTTTGGAAAAATATTGGTCCAAATTGTCACTAGTACACCTTCTTTTTCCTGTTAATGTTCATGTGTCCCTTAAGAAATACTAGATGAAGAAGAAGTATGGCTCATATTAGAGTTTATGAACATAAAATTACCTTTCTGTGATCAGACCCAGATTACTTCACCAAGTTTGTATGCTGTCCATAAGAAGTGCCTTTGCCCCATTGCCTGACTGAAATATGGATTTTATATCCAAATAAATTACAGCAACAGCTATTCATAAAAATAAAGCACATTTTTTTATTGATCTGTTTCTTAGAAGGATGGCAAAAAATGGTGCTGCATGCTATTTGTTTCTGCTTTTTGCTATGTGATGTAAAATGTTGTTTCTACTTCTTTGTTTCATTTGTTTTAAACTTGCAGAGCTTTAAATCATGTGAACTTTAAATAGTATTTCATTTTAATGTAACATACACAGGACTGCAAAACCAAAGAACCCTAGCATTCTTTTTTCTGTAACATGAAAAATTGGTTCTATCACATTTTATGTAGAAAATATTCTCTTGAAGAGAAAGACTAGACTAGGTCGGCTTTCCTACAAAAAAATTCAGCAGTTCACCATAGTTACGGTGCTGAGTTCTCAGACAGTGCAGTGAAGCTGTGGTGAAGTATGATGTCTGGATGACAGCTGTTGAGTAGGAGTTTCTAGTTGTGGGTTACTCAAAAGATGTATTGGAAGAGTCTAAGTTTTTTCCAGTAAGGTTTTGATGTCCTAGAATTCTGATAATTTAGAACACCTCAATCTCAAAAACACTTCACCAGTTAAGCACTCAGCTGACGAATGATTGTCTACAAATCTAATAATATCTTTTGTTAAACAGAAGAATTATCCATGCTTCAAGTGGTCCAACCAGACCATATCTCATAAAACATACACATAATCTGTCTCATTTTATGCAGCAGTGCAGGAATATTGCGTATTTTGGATAGTGGAGACCAGGGATTGCTTCGCTGCTTGTGCATCAACACTGAAAGAAAGGTTTCCCTTTCCAAGTGATTATTCTTATTACTTGTCTAGAATATTTATGATACTTTCTATACCTGATCCTACTCAAGCTCCCTTGTGTAATTCCTGGACTATAGCATTCCCAGAGAAATCTGTTCACAGAATCAAGAGCTTAGTTCTGCGAAGTGTATCCCGCTATTATTGCCATGCACGGTCAACATTTATTATCTCAGTGACAAAATACAGAACTCAGTATTTTGATGAACCTCTCTGCACTTGGAAAGTCTGGATATTGATTCCATTTTTCCATAACAACATACTTGCACTATAAAAGAGTTTAAAATATGATACAGTGTAATTGCAGATACTGATTCAATGTGAGCTGAAATTAAGGAGTGTTTTCACACTGATTTTGTTGGCCACTGGATCAAGCCTTTTGATTTAGGACTGATGAGTGTGAAACAACATTTACTTGTCATTACTTGGACACGTTACTGATCTGATGGATCTCCAGGGAAGACAGCACAGTGGGCAACCGGCACAGTTTCGTATGAAGCCTGGATTATAGAAAACACTACCATTTTCATTTGGTTGTTGAATTTGCAGTTCCACCATGTGTGTTTATTTGTGTCTCTGTAGCAAATCAACTGTTGATAAAATAACTACTAAAGCTAGAGAAATTAGAATAAAACAAGTTCCTCAGAAAATATGCACAAGATGCTTACAAAACACTGTTGGCTAAGAATAAAGACTCAGATGAAAGATAAGTATTTATCATATCAAAACAGATGGAACAAGAGAATGCAAATTCCTTTATGAAATTCATGTATTTGTTGAAATCTATTTCATAGAATGACATAAGCCCAAAATGAACAGTTTTGCTATGAGATGACATGGAAATTAGAGTGAATAGTAAGATGATAAAACCTGCAGATGAGAAAAGAAAATACTCATGGAAATTAAATCCAAAGAAGACCAAGAAGAAATCTGGAGGTATCTTCTCCTATCTCTATTTCTCAATAGTAAATGAAGTTTAAAATTAATAAGCATAAGTTATAAAAACAAAGACTCATAAAAACATAGAATACTTTGGGTTGGGAGGGACACTTAAAGGTCATCTAGCCCAACCCCCATGCAGCGAGCAGGGACATCTTCAACTGGATCAGGCTGCTCCGAGCCCCATCCAGCCTGGCCTGGGATGTTTCCAGGGATGGGGCATC
>Ga0181612_162964_pt1 | contig 16901 bp, 10 predicted proteins | sample HoacroProtozoa21_FD_119630 | JGI IMG/M metagenome (GOLD analysis project Ga0181612, IMG submission 119630) | Hoatzin crop microbial communities from Cojedes, Venezuel. Combined Assembly of Gp0051906, Gp0051904, Gp0051908
AAGGCCAGGTTGGATGGGGCTTGGAGCACCCTGCTGTGGTGGAAGGGGTCCCTGCCCAAGGCAGGGGGCTGGAACTGGGTGATCTGTAAGGTCCCTTCCAACCCAAACCATTCCACGATTCTTGGCTACTTCTTTGAAAGGGCGGATTCCAGGGCATTCCCAAGTGCTGGAACACCTCGCATCCAGCCCAGCTCCCTGGCGGCTGGTCTGCTGACAAGCCCACAGCGTGGCAGGTGAGCCTGACTTCAGGATCTGTGACCCCAAGGTCCTATTGGCAACCACACACACCAGCTCTGAAACTCCCGTACGCTTCTCGAGGAGTGACCACTAGCCAGAATGCCCCAGTCCAGCTCGGTTTTCTCAACAGAGCCAGGAGCACCCCCGCTTCCACTGCGTATTCCCAATATTTCCAAGGATCCACTCAGCTTCTCTTTCTGTGTTTTTTTTTTTTTTCTTTTGCAACATCACTGACCGGACAGTTTGCATCAAGTCTATTAAATCAAAGCCTCCTAAACCCCTTCTTTGAGCCACTGTTTTCCAAGGCAACGTTCCACTCCCAACTGCATTACGCTGTGCTTGGCTGCACTAAAATAATCTCTGTTTCAGTGGGATGGAAGCCCCTGACTCTTTGGCGCTGCTTCTGTGCATCCCTCCCTATTTCACTGTATTTTACTACTTTCTACTCTATACATTTCACCAGTAAATATTACTGTTCTGAGTCTATGGAAGGGCTACCACCTTTATTTGCCAAGTCTGCCCTTTATTTGTCACTACTAAACTCCTAGAGTTTCTCATACTTCTGATGTTCTGATATTCCAGACAACTTACCATCTTTATTTCTATTCCCTAAGGTTATTATATGAGTTACCGTGATTTCCCACATCAGCTGTACGTAGCTTTTGCTCCCAAATATTTCCTCCTTGTTTTCACCTATCCCATCATTTCCGCGCTTTGCATACTTTGCAGGATTTGCACGTCGAACGTTCAACACACAAACACAGATTTTTCTGAACTTCTGGACTAACAGCACATTCTAACAGCGAGAAGAAAAATCAACGACCCAGACTCTACAATAAAACAGATCACAGAGTGACGCAGTCCCGTGTCACAAACAGGACAGACAAATCCAGAGAGGCGAAGCGGCGTAACGAATAAATGGGAAAGCTGCCCAGCTGGCAAAACGGATTCTACCTTCAGCTTGTATCAGAGGTCCGAGGGCTGATTAACGAGGCACACAGCGTCCAAGGTTAACAGAAATATTCACACGGCTCCTTAGAAAAACTGAGTCTAGAACCCAGGCTCCCGGCAGAAAACGGTCTCTTTTCAAAGGAATTGCCCTAAATAATCTGTACGGATCTGCTGCTGGCTGCTCCTGTCAGACAGCTGCTATTGACAGGGTTTGTAACTCAGATACTACATCACTGAGAGACTGAAATTGTTAATAAAAATTAATTGAGAGTAACCTGTTTTCAAGGGCTCAAACCTGGAAAACTGCAAAAGCTTTCTACTGCATAAAGAGAATTTTTTATTTTTGTATTTATTCATTTTTCAGTCCATCACACTCACACTGAAAATTACCTGGAACCTAAATATATTATCTGTGGAAGCAGAAAACAAAAGCTAGAATAATAAAACTTGGTCCATGTGGTCAAAATATAATTAAAAGTTTACGCAATAACCAGCTATCTCATTGTGGTGATTCTCAGTATTTTTTCTCTCAGGAACTCTTTTCCGATTAGTAGCTATTCTGAACGCTGGCACAGCAACAGAAGACAGATTTAGCAATGAAAATACTTTAAAACAAAGCAAAATAAAATAAAACCACAACCTCCAATACGAACACGAGAGTTTCCTGAAGATTCTTACTCGGCTAAACCGCTCCTGCACGCGCGGCTCACACGGCGTGTCTGACTCTGCTGGGCTCCGGCCACCAACCGCGGGGCCTCCGTACAGAATAATTCACAATATTCCTCGTAGCTGTTCCGTCTGCATCGCTGAATGCAGACCGGTAATTAGCTTTTATTTTTAAAGGTTCTTATTAATGCAAAATACTCCACATTTCCCACTTGCTTCATCTTTTTTCTGCAAACACAACAAAATGCCCCTGTCTGGATTTTTCCCAGCTACGGATCAGATTTACACCTTGCGCCCGGGCCCCACGCCGCCGCGACGACTCGGGCAGGGGGCTGGACGAAGGCCGATGCACCGGTTTAGCGCCTTGCCCCGGGAGCAACACGAAGAGAACAGAATCTGAAATTTCAGCTTAAAGAAGAAAACAGGTCTCCAGGCTTCTAGCCATCGCGGGTATTTAATAAAATAATTAAACGCAGATTGTGTGCAGTTCGCAAGCATCGAAACTCAAGAAACAAAGCCCTTCAGCAGCGAGGAACGGACCATATTGAAATGTTTCTAGTCTTTGCCTACACAGAACTACCATTTATCATTCAGGTAAGGAAAAAAAGTGTCAGTTCAAGGCCTTATAATTATATTGCTATAATTCTATCCGTTATCTCCAGGGCATTAGAAACAGCATTCTGCAGAAGCACCGCAGCAGAGCAGGAGTTCCCCGGTGGGGTTACACACATATTATTATTCCTCTATCGCCGAGAACGGAATTGGCTGTTTACGCTGAAACCTTTCTTCGTGGGGCTCTGACACGCGCAGATTTGTTCTGTTGCTGCTGTCCCACCGCAGCTCCATCGCTGACACCGTTTGTCTTCTCGGGAAGAAATGCAGCTTGCCTGAAGGCAAGGACTGGTGACACCACCGAGGGCTCTGGCGACCCAACACCGGCGTGACGACACGGGGTGCCATGGAGCCGAGCGGTCCCAGCTGCCGCCACGCCAAAGCCGGGCACGGCTGGGCCGAAGCGATGGAGCAGGAACCAGAAGAGCCCGCGCAGGAGCCAACTTGGATTCTCGCTCTTGGAAGCCCCGCTTTAATAGTCGTTAAGCAACATTTTATTGGTAACTTTCACGTCCCGTAAAACTTCTGTTAATGGGTTTCAGTCTGGATTTTGTGCAGGAATCTTGAACCTTCCAAGCCTTACCCCACACGGGGTGAATTACTGCTGCTCAGCTTCTCAACAGCAACCATGGGTGCACAGGCTCTCATCTCGCGTCACATTCAGTCCTTGCTGTTCTCTGGAGGGCAAGTTAACGTAGACCAATGCTGCAGGAACTTCACAGCTTTCTTCAGCTACGTGGACGGTGACAACTCAGAAGAACCCACACATTCCACTGGTCCCCGCTGAACCCAACAGAGGTGGCAACCCAAAGAGTTTCTGCAAAAGGGATCTTGCGCTTAGGGGGACAGGGAAGCAAGCTCCTCAGGCAAAACCAGACCTCTGTTCTGGACCGAAGCGAGTACAAAGTCTCAGAAGAGACAGCCTGCAGCAGGAAATACTCCTCTCTGCCAGCATGACAAGGCAAAACAGCCATGCAAGGATTCAGAGCTGCGACACAAACCACCAATACAGCTAAGGAGAAAAAATGCCTCTTTTCCCCAGGAATGGAGAGAAACCCTTTGAAGTCATCAGAAACTGACCCACAGAGGTCCCTTCCAACCCCTAACATTCTGTGATTCTGTAATACCAGAAAATTATTTTTATATAATTCAGGTTTTGTATCATTCCGTTCTGTATTTCAAAGAATAAACAGCTCTCTGGAGGCAGCTCGGGAATACGTACCGGGTTCTTCCTGGGGTCAGTGAGAGAGCCCGCTTGCACGCCTCCAGCCGTTTGTGTTCGACCTGCTGGACTTTAGCTAGGACTGTATCAAACACACGCTCTGAAAGTTAACCAGGCTGAAAGACTCAGATATCAAACAGAAGGTTGTCTTTCTGCTTAAAACACGGTACCGTCTTTCAGAAATGCATATTTTGTTCAACCAGTGGTAGTTAAATGTGAAGTTACACGTTTCTGAGCTGTCTCTCTTCTATCTTTAAACAGCACGGGGACAGTAACCGCAGCATACCTGTCTCCTCCCCAAGCCTTCACTGATGAATAAACCAGGAAATCTCTCTACGCTCTTCCAACTGAACATACAGTTTATTCAACCACTGAATTACCACCTCAGTAAAATTATCATGATAAAGGCAAACGCAGACTCGGCACTCCCCCGCGCTGTCCCTGAAAAAGGTTATTCCGTAAACTTCCGTACTGCCAGTATCTGCTCCAGTCTCTGCTAACACCGACTCTGCACCGCCAGCAGTAAGGAGCCCACGCACAGCCTGGGTGTACGCTGCCAGCTTAGCCATGGCATTCTAGGGCTGAAGCAGCAGGGCATGCTGCTAAAAAAAACCCCTATCTGGGCAGGTGACAAAAGCTGAAGTCTGGGTACGTACAAAAGTGCATGGATTTTATTGATGCAGAGTGTGTGGAAGTTAAAAGAAGCAAGAGTTGTCACAGGGAGGAGGCCAGCATGATTTTGTTCAGAGAAAGGGGGATCTGTCTTAGTCTAACACTGCTTTTTTCTTACTCGTTTTATTTTTGAGTTTCTGGATATCAGCATGAAATGGGCAGACTTTTCACACCGGTAAACTCAAATTTGAAAAGTAGGGATGTCAAAGGAACCCGTTTAAAAATACTCATCATATATTTCCAAGCAGTCAAACATAGGGGTACCCTTTTAGAAGGAAACGTACCTGCTTCAGGACTTGTTTGATTACAGCTGCTAACAATGCTGTTTGGTATCACTGGAGTGGAGGATGCCTGGATTCTCGACTGAGGTGGGTTCGGATGTAATGAATTTCCTAAAGCCATTCCTGACTGACTGAGCATCCCACAGCTCCCGCTAGCCTGCATCTGATTTATTAAACCTGCAAGATGGTTGGCTGTGCCCGGGCTAGTACCGTGGACAAAGTTAGTGTTTGCGTTCTGGCAGTGCACACCTTCCCCTCGCAAGGGTAAACTCTGTGCCAGCGAGTTCTGGAGACCGCCAGAGTTCATACCGGTGTCTGCAAAATGCATCTGGTTACCAGAGCAAGGTAAAGCAGTATTTGAGCTCCCACAACCGGTGGTACTATTGCTGCTCACGTGAGAGCTTTGACAACTCATGGACTGAAGTAGCTGGGACATCGAACTGATGGGAAAGGAGCTCTGACTTTGCTTTCTTATCAAATCAGATCCAGCTTTGGAAACTCCAGAACTGTCCAACTGAGACTGCCTCAGCAGACTCAACACCGTGGCGGTCGGCTGCTTTCTTTTTCTCAGAGGATCTTTTTGCTGAGACATCAGTTTATCTCTCAGCGCCGCTCGGCCACTTTGCCCTTCAGTCGTTGGAAGAAGCACACTGGCAGCAGGAGGGAACATGGTATTTAAAGTGCTATGTCCTTCGTTGTTGCCGCCGCTGGCAACAGGTCCAGAATTGCTACTGCTGTTATTGTTGTTACCAGTAAGTTTATTTTGATTTGCTAGCTGTGCTTTGGCTGCTGCTGAGAGTAAACTGCTTGCTGGAAAAGAGGCAGCATTGTGCTGGTTCAAGATCTGATTTAAAGGCATTCCCAGCAAACCAGGCTGACTCTTCAAGGAACCACTTCCAGCCGATGCAGTAGAAAAAACTGCATTGTTTGGAGGATTTAATACATTACTCATTCCAGCAATTAATGGGTTAGGGATGTCCTTGTACTGATTAAGTCCATCGTGCTTGGTGGAAGGGCTAGATGGCATAGACGGTCTCGGTGACCCTATCGTTGACCTCGGGGACCTGGGAGGAACTTTAATACCACTACAGGATGACTGTGGTCCTACTGGAGGCAGCAGGAAATTTCCGTGATCTGACGACGTGGAAGAAGAACGCGATCTTTGGGGAGAAGCCTCGATCCTTCCAATCCCGGATCCCATCATGTGAACTGGGGACGTCACTGGTGAAGGAGAGAGGGAAGTTGAAGCAGAATGCTGAACTCTTTGAACGTGACTTCCATGGTTCATGTGACCAGGTTTTACAGTTGGCAAAGGAAGATTACTTGGCAAAGGGACGACAGCAGGAGGCATGCTTACATTCATCACGGGTACCTGAGAGTGGACATTTGAATGGAAAGTAGTTGGGTTAATGATAACAGGATTCTGATTCACTGGTTTGCTAGGAATAGGGTCAAGTATGCCAAGTGGATCCTTTTCTGATGTTAATGGCTTTTTCTGAAGAGCACAAGAAGGCGGTGGAGGAGGTGGGGGTGGACCTTGGGGCGGTTTATGGTGAAACATTGCTCGTGGTATTTCCATACCAGTCGAAAAATTACACATGGGTTTTTTCATTACTGGGCTTTTTGTGGTCAAGGTTGGGGAAAGAGGTATATTAGTCCTTCCAGCCATTGCACAGGATGACTGTATGGGAGAACCATGTAGCATTACTGATGGCGGAGACAGAGGCGTCCTGTTCATGTGAATAGGACTAGAGTTGGGTGCTCCATGAAAACTGGGATTGTTCCTTGTGAAAACATCAGGGCTTCCAAGTGGGTCAGTCCTAGGAGAGATCGAGCCATCTCCGTATATCTGTGATCCTGATGAAGCCGGACTGGGCATCCCACCATGGCTGCCACGATACGGAGACTTCTGTCCCAGTTCATTGCTACCCAATCTTTGCCTAGGATAGACAGAATGAAGTTCTTGCTGCTGGCTTCCAGCCATTTCTTGCACGTAAAGCCTACCCATGGCATTAGACGCCCCGATCATCAGCTTGAAAGGAGTCTTACATTCTGGCATCACAGAATTTGTAATTCCTTCATGCGATTTATTCCTCATCGATCTTGGAGTTGCTGCTCGAGTAGGAACTACTGGAGTTGCACCTGATAGTAAAAATACAACAGTTACTGTTTTGAAATCCAGTATCACACATCTCAGTGCAAAACTACTGTGTGTGAAAATATTCATAACAGCTAGAAAGCCTTTCAGCTAAACGTTTGTCTAAACAGAAGTAATAGCTAAATCAGCAGGCAGTTGCTGGAATGGTGCATGCTACCCTACTACATCGTGAGGTTGTATGGACACGTTCACTCCGTACCCCATACAAAGATAAATATGGACACCTTTAAATCTTTTTCCTTCCCTTTTGCCTCTTCTTTCTTGCCATCATCTCCAGCGTCCCACTCCTGAATCTCCAGCATCACCACTCTGGCTAGGAAAAGGAGCCTCTGGCACCATCTACTGAGGACAGGAGGAACACAGCCCAGTGTGGGTTTAGACTGATTTCTCCTTGCCCTGCAGAGAACAGGGTCCTGCCCCAAAGGCTGTCCCCGAGGAGGACGAACGGCGAGCCGTGCCGCGCGACTTTGGCCCAGATTTCTGTTCGGCCAAGCACTCCGTTGCAGGGACCTACGAGGCCATGGCTGTGCAAGGCAGGACGCAGCTCCCCCGGCTGCTCCGCATCGCTCGCCGGCACCACGGGCACCGCGTCCCAGCCCTCTGAGTTAATCTGTTCCTGGCAACTGCTTTGCTAAGAAGATGAGGACGGACATCACATCCTGCCCTGCATTACCTGACTGAATTCAGGCTTTTCCTGCAACTTCTGCAACAAGCTTCGCTTGGGGTGAAGACGCTAAATTTAAGAAGGGGCTCGACCTTAGACCTTTGATTTCAGGATAAAGACCCTGGAGATACTTGCATCTGCAGACATGTGAACGCCTCTACAATGGAAAAATTCCCTGTAAATTCTGGTTTTGAGACTAGACTTCCCTACAAACACCAGGCCACTTTCCTCTTCTGTCCACTCATGTCAGTGCTATTTTAAAAGATTTTTTTTTCAATGTTTTACTTTAAGAATATCATCACAAGCAGCTCTGAGTCTGGCAGACTTTCTCCCAGTTTTGCTCCTCTGGGAATCTGTAATTCAGCTTGCCGTGCAAGCTCAGTAAAGGAGAATGAATGCTTTCTTGGCATGCAGCCTCTAAATATGCAAACTTAAACTTGAGTAATGAGCTAAAGATTTCACATTCAAGTGAATTCAGAGGTGCCTTTAAATTCCTCTACTCACAAGAACCCAATTTCCTTCTTTCCTTCAGCCTGGCCATAGGAGACAGATGGCTCTGGCAATCCTGCCTTCATCCTATTTGCTCAACCAGCTACATCATGACAGAAGCAAACATATTACCTTTCCCAAAATACAACCAAAGTCTCATTTAGGGGACAAATCTCAAGACTGAACTGCAATCCGAAATATGTATGGGAACCCTCACCTTGAACGCTGGACCTAAGCAAATGGTCAAATGTAAGTGTGTGGAAACGAAAAGACATTTCATTTCCAAAGGCAATTTACTGGGAAATTTTCTTCTTTGCTCAGTGCACAAAATTCTGATCAAGAGAGAAGGTAAGACCACAGAAACACAACCTGTGTCTTTAGTATTTTGCTGGTTTTACCGCCTTCATTTTGCTAATTTTTTGAAAGCAAAAAAACCTAGTAAGACAAAAATTAATGAGGAAAATGCATAGTAATTTGGGAAATTGCACTGTTCAGTGAAAAAACTTAAACTACGTTGCAAAAAATCAATTTAAACAAAGCTTTAAAATCATAAATAGCAATCTGAAAGCGCAAAAGCACATCAGTACTATGAACAGCACTGGTATCTTAGCATTGCCTGCCTATCTGAAATTTAGTACTTATTTTTATACCCTTAAAATTTTCCACTTTGAAGTCAGGCTGCAGAGCAGTTGGTAACTACCAGCTCTTATTACAGCGGTACAGTGGGGCAAAAGATCACTCAGATTATCAAGGGCCCGTTCTCAGAAGCTGCACGCATCACAGTATATAACCACAAACTTACCCAGCTCTGTCTTTAAAGTAACTTCACTCTTTGTCCTAACCACTTGGATTTGGAAGACTACTTCCAAACTCTGTCTCGCAATCCTTAGACAGCACCTCATTTTCAGTTTAAGTTTCTATGCAACTCTGTCTCTGTAGCTGTTTCTTTCAGTGCTAACTTTGTCCTTTGGCTTAAGCAGCTTTATTTTCTGGTGCTGATTCTCCTGAGGTCTTCGTCGACGGCAACCGTCCCTCTTTTCATCCACCATTTTGCTAGGCTGAACAAGCTAAACCCTTTCAGATGGCGTTGATAAAACAAGTTTTGCAGTTCTCTAAGCAAAGAGCCTCTGCTCTCCCTCAGCTAGCCAGAACAGGGGCGCGGGGAGGCAGCAAGTCTACCCCAGTCTTTGTACTCTGCACGGGAGTCCCATTGATCTGCACCCCAATGTCCTGCTCAAGGGCACATTTGCTCACCTACCTTATCTAGGTCTTCTCTCTCACTAATTCACAGCTGACAGCGTTCTTCACTAGTCCCCAGGTGAATAACCTTACAATTAACAGGATTTGTTGCTATACCTTTTCTTTCACTCTAGGTCTCAGCGATCTAGTTTTTCAACGTGTTTTGACCTTCTCGTGTTTTGATGATAGCTGTCAACTTCATCCACCAACAAATTACCTACTGTTTTGTTGATATGGATAATTAAAATGCTAATCCAGGTTGGTCCCCAAAAATAATCCTTGAGAAATTACAGTGGAGATCTTGTCTAGCTGTATATTCTGCCTTGCAACACAATTTCCCATTTAGTCAAGGCCTTAGCCACATTCTAATCCCTTTATAATCACTTTATTCTGCTTCTCTAATTTCCCATGTGACAGAATATCAGACGTATTACTACAGTTCCAAAAGATGAGCGCTAATGTATTTTCTTTGTCTAGAACAATCTGATATCTTTTCCGAGAAAATCATGCTCTTAGTCTGGGATGACCCGCTTTTTAGACTCAGTTTCCATCTACCCACATCTCCCTAATTATTACCTCCATTTTTTCCTTGAATCTGTTTACTACTGCACTCATAGATACATTAGACTTTTGGGGGTGGTTTTGCATAGTAATTATACATATATTTGGAATCAGGTAATTAAATGATTCTGCGTGATTTTACTCACTTGTTCCACCACCAGGACTAGTTAGAACTAGTGAGGGATGTGGTGCTTCCATGCTTTTATGAAGTGTAGCCACAGCAATAATTTTCCTTTTATGTATGCATAGTTTGGTGACATCTTCGTCCGCTTTAACATCTTCAGCAGTTCTCTGCTTCACAGCAGCTCCAGGATCAAAATTAAAGACCTGAGAGTAAAAATTTCAATGTTTACAATAACTATTGTAGGCAGCAAACTCACCAAGTGTACCTAAACCAGAAATTTTAGACAAAATTTAATATGCCACTGTTCCTCAGAGCTATGTGACTGCTCCTACACTGCCCAAGAGATAACCTTTACAGTACGTTTTGAAATTATAAATAAAAAGTGAATGTATTTATAATAAATAAACAGTCATGGAAGTTGTCATCTAGCAAGAGAACACCCCTCAGTCTAGAGGGTGGGGAGAAAAAAAGGAAACAGGACCATGTGCGTTTGAGATTGCTCTGTGATTAAGCAGAAAAGTTTCCAGTTCACACACAGACGATAAAATGGTGAAGCTGATACTGAAGCTACCACGTAAGTCAGTGTCCCATTCCGACTCTCACGTTCACACGATGCTGTCAATGGTGGGTTTCCAGTTTGACAGGAAAATGTCAAAACACCACAAAACCCGAGTCAGATCTTTTCCATCTGGGGAAAAGGCAGAGGGGAGGTTCATTTTGTATTTTATGGTAAATCTTTGGGTGAATACCACTTATTTGATATATATGATCTGAACAGAGATGAAGTCATAGCACAGTGCACCAGCTGACGTAACTGCTAGGGATTATAGCACGCAGATCCAAAATGCTGCTTTTCTTTACCTTGGGAAGAACAAGAGGACATTCCAGGCCACACTTGCACGTTCCATCAGTCAGCAAGTAAGTCTTCACCTGCTCCAAGCAGGATAGTAAAGACCCACTGGGACTGTAAAGGAACAGAAATGATGAATACAAGCTACTTGATAGATCAGGACTTTATCTACCACGCTAACAGCTCACAGAGAGAGTGTTTAAAATAACACAGCTAAGGTTTCACATTTTGTTTCATAGTACTTCTTGCTTTTAGTCAAGAACTGAGATGATATCTATCATAAACAGCTAAAAACCCATAACATTCTGAAGGAAGATTTTACTGTAGAAAAACAAACACGGCAAATGCAGAGAAAAGGAAGTAACTGAGATATTGTTGATATTTACTGTTCATACTACAGTCCTGCTTGAAAGCCTTAGCTCCTGCCTGACCCCACCAAGGTGACTTTTCTCCCTCCTCTCTCCTTGAAGTGTAAGGCAGGCAGAGCGCGGTCCCCGTGGCCCTCTGCCCCCTCTGTCACACCACGGCGGTGCCACGCAGGCACGACAGTCATCTGCACTTTTGAGGACTGGGACTTAATTCCGTAAGAAAAAGCGCAAAAAGCACATTTCAAGAAGTAGGAGAAAACCCATACGGACAGTGACAGAGCTGTTGCGGCTGGGTCTCTTCGTTGCATAAACAGTTTGGTTTCATTCAGCTAAAATTTGAAAGTGAGAAATATTACACCAAGGAGCTGGTCCAGCGAGCTTCTGATAAACCGCACTCGGATTTCGCTAACTCCCACCAGAAAATCATTATCTCCATATCCAAAAATAGGACATTGGAAATTCTGGAACGGCAAGATCACTAATTCATAAGATGAAAAAAATTCTCGTGTCACAAGCCTTCTAACTTCCAGATTGCTCTTTATTACTTAGCCACCTAAACTGTTTATCAGGGAAAGAATACAGTGATTTATGAGGCCTGGCTACAACAGTGGTTCTTAATGGCAGCCGTAAACAGCCCTTATTTTAACAAAAACAACTTAGGTCAAATGTTTACCAAAAACACCTTAAATGGAATAGTTTGGATCATGGACACAGCCAAGAGTCAAAATTCCGAACTATGACAAGCTTCTGTACTTAAACCTCAACGCAGAAACGCCTAATTCTGCACAAGAACCAAGTCATAGACAAAGCAACCCCTGCAAGTGACATTTAATATTATGCTGATGGTTTAAATAAGTAATTTATTTACCAGAATTGCCCTGAAATAGTTATTTTAGAGAGAACTGCCCAGGCTGAATATGTGTAAGAGCGACAGTTCTGAGGGTAAGCAAGATGAAAGAGCAATCTAAAAATCATGGTACAGGGACGAAGCGACAGGTCGGAAAGTCAAACCACCCCCGTCTTCAACTGAAATACTTGGGGAGCAGGGGGAAATGACTTTTCATATTTACTTCTTTAATTAATTTCCAGCTGTAGACTGTTTAAGCCACGATGCTGCTCCACTATCCAATCCTAACTCGGTGAGCATCACTTGTTCGCTGCTCTGGCTCCGCACCTGCAGCGCTGGCCGATGCTTTGGACTTTCGCACCCTGCCCTGACCACGCAGACCGGAGCCGCTGCTCGCCCCAGGCAAGGTCCACACCTGAAGGTCTGGAGGAACTCGGCTTGGCATTCGCTCCGCACCATCCCACCTACACGCAAAATCTGTGTGGACGCGCTCTGTGACGCTGCAAAAGCTGGCGTTAAAAGGCGTCCCTGGGAACGGGCTGGTTTTTCTGTTTCTGCCTTGCTCCTCGGCAGACCTTGCGTAACTGCAAAGTATCTTCTGTGTGTACACACTTTTTTGCACTTCGATGCCGCAGAGCACAGTCAGCAGCTTCCTTTGTAAGAAACTACCGGCTTTTTTCTCATCACTGAGGTCAGCCAGAGGTTTTCGGACCCCGAAGACACAAGATAGAAGAAATTATAAAATATATTAGGATCTGTTACTGACAGTTCTGAAATCTTCTCCTGTTATTAAAGAGCTTTTTTTCAGTTTATTCCACTGGTCACTAAGTTGAAGAAGAGATCTAGGTCCTACTTTAAGGTTGTAGTACGGTTTTACTAAGAAAAGCACCGAGACTCAACTCAGTGCTTTTGCCAGGTAATAAAAACTAGTTAATTAATGGATTTAATCGAAAGCAGCTGTTGACAGTTGATAGAAAAGCGTGCATGCTTTATAAGGAAGCACAAACAGACTGAGTCCTCATTCAGCTGGGATCATCTATTCTACTTAAATTATGTCAGATCTCAATATGTGCACTAATTTTCCCTCGGATAGCTTCCGAGTCAATGCTGCTTGAGCCTCCATCCTCTCAGCAAATGCTGCGCGGATTTTCAGGGTGGTTGTTCCTTCCGGAGCGCAGTGCAGCACCAGAGCAGGTTACCCAGAGAGGCTGCGGAAACGCAAGCCTTGAAGATGCGGCTGGCAGAACCAAGGGCTGACCCGGGCGAGTCCTGCGGATGCTCCACGGCAAGCAGGAGGTTGGATTAATTCACTGCCAGCATCTCCAACCAACATGTCCTACCCCGTGCCTTTCACCAAGGAAGGACGTAAGAGCTGTGGACCATACCAAGTGCGTTGTCTAGCCTTCCCTCTCAGCCAAACGGCTTAGAGAAGACAATCAGAAAATCAACCATTCGGTTAAAGAAATGAAAAATACATGGGCAAAACTTGGGAAGAGGGTAGAAATATGACAAGCCTCCCCAAGCTGAAAAATGCAACCAATAAATTTGATTAATGGGCTCATCTAGAATAACAACAGTGTTTAGCATCAGGCAATTCAGAACAGAAATACTAAGAAAGTCCCCCTGAACAAAGACAACATCTATAAAAAGAAGACAGAAAAGCAAGTAACTGTCAGAATTCTACCAGTGTTTACTGGTTTATAAATGTGAAAGACACGTGCTTGAGGCAGCAGCACAAGATTTGTGGCCTGCTTCTTACAGCCACGCAAAATGAAGTTCAAAAGCAGGTTAAGATCATCAGGCATATAAAAACACCAAAGCATTACATGTTCTGATGCTTGGATATAGTGATGATAGGGAAAAAAAACAACAACCATCCACAACTTCTTCTTTCTCATCGATTCTTAACTAAGGCAGAAGCCCAGCAAATTATACTTGTAATGAGAAATACAAGGGGAAGGCGATTTATCTTTGACAGGCGTATCACCGACATGGATTTTGTTTGACTCTGCTAATTAAGAACACAAACAAGAAATCCTGGAATGCATTTGATCTTTTATGGTAGTTTAGTGTAAAATTGGAGTATGCTTTGACTCATTAAAGAATTTTGTATTGGCAATATATAAAATGTTGTGAAGAAGTGGTTATTGTAATCATGGAACAGTGGAATAAGATTAAGCAAATAACAGACTGATAGTGGTTTAGACTTCAGTGATGTAAACCTGATGCACCCGTATTTTGTGAAAGATAACTGTGATCTTTTTCCCAATAACATTTAATTTGTAGTCTGTGTGTCTGAACACATTCATTTAATAGCAATTTCAACATATTTCTTTTTGATTGTTCCAGGGTGAAGGAAAAAAATCCAATAAGCTAATAAAATAAACAAATACAGCACCTAAAAATTTGGATTGAGGCTTGTGTTCCTGTTTTTTCTACAAGAGAACTGTGAGGAATCTGTAGAAGTAAATCCTGCTGGAGAACATTGGTGACACTGAACACAGAACCTTCACAAGGGATATAAAACCTGATGTTTTTTAGGATATAAAACCTAATGTTCACCACTTAAACATCCTTTCAAAAGAGAGTAAGTCAAACACAAAAGTGTAACGGAGACCTGGAACACAAACCCAGAAAAGACTTAGGGAAGGAGAGCTACAGAACGTCAGGATGAAGCTGCGTGAAGGTCTGCTGCTGCCAGGAGAAGAAAGTCCCACTCTGCCTTACCTGCCCTGAACTGCCTTGCGTGCCTGAGCACCGCTCTGAGGTCGACGAGCAAAGGCTCTTACAAAAACCCCCGTGCTGGTGCAGGGAAAAGGCAATGCCTACATATCTGGGAGCAGACAAAAGCCAGCAGAGACTTCTCGTCATCTCAGGTGTGGCACATTACTAAACCTCTGCTTAGTTTCATCGTAAAAGGTTTGAATAATAAAGATATTAAGTAAGGTTTAGTCTGCTACCGCTCAGCTTTAAAATCCATATGACAATAATAAATAATAAAGAACTATTCATGCCTAAAGCAAAATGCACAGTAAGGATTATCAAATTTTCAAGACCAAGCGATATTAGATTTGAGAGTACGTTAAGGGCATGCAAATGGCACAACTGACACAAGTGGACTCCACTAATATCAGCAGAAAAAATGATCTCACGCTTCCAAAAGAACAAGCACTTGGAAGTTTTTGAGTAGGAAAGACGAGCTGAGTCACTAATTTACCACACGTTCTGGCAAAACCGTAACGAAACCAAACCCAGCAACCACCTCTGATAAGCTTACCTGATATAGAGCACTCCACTTTGGTCCACCCGCCGCTGCCAACCAACGGGAACTTGCACTGCTGGTGGCCCTCCATCCGTGTCCCCTCCGTCACACTCCTTTCCACCATTCATTTTTCTGTTTCTGTTTATGAGTCTTCAAAGATATCAACAGTAAGATGATATCCTTTTACTACATGTCATCATGGCCTCCCAACGCAGGCCATTCAGTACACCTTTCCCCAAACTGTACAAAGTGCATTGGGAGGCTCCAGCTCAGTTTGAAACCAAGTCCTTAAAAGTGGCCATTTTTGTTAATGAGTCAGTTTCCCATTATAATCCACATTAAATATGCAATGTTTAACTCCTTATATATTCATAAGGACGAACTATATAGATAAAAATTAGTGCTTCCAACTTGGGAAAATCATAATTCACCAATCCTTTGTTACCTGTCAGAAAGGAGAATGGGGAAAAAGAGAATTTCTAGTTCAACAGCATGGCTCCAAGCTTGATGACTGTCTAAGATAACTTGTATTTTGTGAAAGCTCGTCTCATTTTTATAAATATGAGTCAGATCTAATACCTCCAGGTATTATACCCTTTATATGCCACATTCTTTTTGTTTTCTTTTTATCTTCCGTTCATTATCCAAGTTGTCTTCTTGAGTTTCTTTCATGACTCCCTGGCTCCAATAAAACAGCCTGAAAAATACAGATATAGAAAACACATGAGCCACTATCTGGAGTCTTTCAGACCATCTCAGCAACTCATGAAGATGTATACAGCTGCATCCATTTGAAGAGCTTAGAATCAAAATCTGAAATGTCAATGGAACCATCAAAATAAGGCTTACGGTAAATACAATCCTGCTAGCATATTCTATTTATATGTGGATGCAAAGGAGCTACGTCTTAAAAGCTAAGAGAGTACAACTGTTACTAAACAGTCAATGCACAATTTGGGTGGATTAAGGGATGTATCTTTTAACTGAATAGTTTCGCGTATGCTTCTATTCAGCATTACCAACAGATGACCAGCTCCATTAATGCCCTTTAAAAATTGTTTACAAAACTGAATGAATTTAATGCAAAAGGACGTTGCTTATAGGGTTGATAATGTCCATAAAAATGGAAAATGCCTGCATTTAGAATAAAATATTAATTTCTTACAAGAAAATTGTACAATAAAAATAGAAAAGCCAGCATCAATGCACTGATCTCAGAATAGCTATGAAACAATCTGAATATCGTAAATAATAATTTCCCCCCATATGATTATACTGTATGAGCAAATCTTCATGAAAGAAGTTCAGAATAACTGTTACTCCACCCAAATAATCTTTCAAGCTGACCAGGTGAGACTTAGCTCTTGAGACTGGATGTTTTATTAAGGGGAGACAAACATGGAATATGTGATTAAAATATGTCAGAAAAAGCAACAATCCTTGAACTCCAACGTAAGATGGCACTGATTAGTGTTGTAGTAACGATGCTAAAAGGTTTTATTTGGAATTGGCTGTCAATTCTGCCTTATTCCTAATAGTAATGTTTTGCTAGCATTTTAAAACTTAGTAGATGTTACTATAGACCTGACTGATTTTAGTAAGAAAAGGGCTTTTGAGACAGAAATGGAACATAAAGACTTTGGATCCTACATTTCTGCAACAACAGCACCAACAATAAGTTACACCTGTATTTACCAG
>Ga0181612_169239_pt1 | contig 16901 bp, 11 predicted proteins | sample HoacroProtozoa21_FD_119630 | JGI IMG/M metagenome (GOLD analysis project Ga0181612, IMG submission 119630) | Hoatzin crop microbial communities from Cojedes, Venezuel. Combined Assembly of Gp0051906, Gp0051904, Gp0051908
AAGTACCAGAGAAAGAAAAAAAAAATCTTAAAAACATGCATTTACATGTACCCTAGATATATAATTACCATGTTCTAAATATAGCTACAAAAGATCTGCCGGTGAAAGGTCACTCTTCTACATAGTGGTCAGTCTCATAGGCTAATGAAGTCAGTTTAAATCTTGAGTGCACAAAATCTACCTTGTATCTGTAAATGTGCATCACATGGTGGCCACTCCAAATATTTATCACAGACAACACACTGCATAACATCAGATCTTCAACATAGTTCTGAAACTAGTGAGCAATAAAGCACACTTTTTCAAGCATTTCAAAGCTAGTATTTTTAACTATGCTATTTTTGGAGTAATTAAAGTGGAATAATTCTTCTGAGTAAAAAAAACAAAACAAAAACACACAGAGCAATTACTGTTCTTAACATTGAATCCATCTTTGCATTTTCAGTCCCTCACTTGGAGAAGTGTCAAGTGTATATAAACAGTGCAAATGAAGCTGTTAATTTTAAATACATGAATCTTTAATTCATTCACTGCTTTAAGGAATATAAATATTTTCTATTTTTCTAAAGAGAAGAATTCTCCCCGGTCTAATAGCTCTTGTTAATTTAAAGAAAGGTCAGATGATGTGCAGAATTCCAACAGGCCAAACAGCATCCAGACACAGGTCTGGTGGCCAGACCGAGCGGTGATTAACAGACAGGCGCCTACGCAGCAGTTTACCGTAAGAGCCCCTGCCAGCCATTTTGTGAAACTGTTGCCATGTGAGAGGGCCTTGCACGCCCCAAGACCGGACTGTTCGCTTTTTCTGAATCGCATCCTGAAGAACTGGCTGGAGCGAGAGGAGCATACGAAGGATGTCCTGGGAACACTGCATGCTCACATCCACAACTGAAAGGACAAAAAAATTGTCAAGGCCTACTGCAACAAACAGGATAAAACAAAGCCCTCCACAAAAACCTCAGAATCCTAAACCACCTTGATCTTAAACAAAGTCACTCTCTTCTGAAACGTACATGCAGGCCACTCAAAGTCCATGATATAAAAAGTTAAGCACACAGGTTTACAGTTCTCCCTCTTCCCCTCTCAGCCACTCAAAAAAACACATGGGTTTTCTAAATTTTTTATTTTTCTGTAGAGTTTTTCCCCTTCAAAGCCTTACCATCTTATTATTTAAGCCAAGGAAAAACACCTTCAAATTAAAAAAAAAAAGAAAAAATACAAACAGGTTGAACAACCCTTGAACTACAGGATTTTCCCTCCCAGTAACAGAGGGTTAGGCAGACTGCCACCCAGTGCTCACTTCACAGAAGTCGAGGGAAGCCTCAGTCACAGCCCATTTCATCAGCTTGCCACTACTATGCCATTTCATGTACAGTGTTCAAGAACAAAAAGCAGACACAAAATTTGGTATGGCTAAAATTTCACAGCCTTCCATTTAAAAGTCTCTTTACATCTTTTTATCCTAAAAACCAAGGTCACAGTAGCACTGAGTCTACTCCGGGGTGCCTGAAAACACTGATTTATCTATAGCCTGGGCTTTTAAACTTAATCCCCCAATGATACACAGCAACATAGCTGTGTTAGTTCCTGTCAGCCCTCCTCATCCTCACTAACAACTACGAATCGCAGCTAACTGCTATCAAAGTTTCATACTTCACTGTTCACCCTGCTAGAGATGCTACTTGAAAAGACTGAGAGGGGAAGTAAGCAAATACACACAATAAAGGGTATTCCATGAGACAGTGTATCATTAGTCAGTCCCTAGCAGCAAAAACCCAAGCATCTCTGGCAGATCCAACATACAGGGAAGGCTACAATAATGCTTTATTTGCCATACTTGCCATTAAATTACTGCCCCCCCTTGAAGAAGGGGGGAAGCCAAGTGAATCATAAATCTTGTTTAATTCTACCACAGTAGCCTTGACAATACAGTCACCGCTCGAACCACCTACACTTCCTATGTACACTCATTCCCCAGAGCCTCTGTGGATGCAGTCACCAAAAGCTGCTTTAAAAGAGTAAGCCTAGTGAAGTGTTGTGGACAATTACTGTGGTCTTCCATTACAATTCAAATTTATGTTAGGAATTTACGACTGACGGTAGCCAAGGCCTACACTCTGCTTGGTACATGGTACCAGCACAGAACCTAGAAGGAATGGTTATTCTGAACTCTGTTAAAACAGAAGTTTATGCAAGCGTGCAGGTGGAAAAACAGTCTTAAGCATCCAATATTCAAAAAGGAAAACACAAAAAACGAACACTTAAAGAAAATTCATAGATGCACAAGTAGAAAATAAGCTGTTTTCAATATTTACCGTTTCTTTTTGACCAGTGGTGTAAGCAAGTAGTTTTCACAAGTGCTTCATCAACTTTGCCTCCTGACATATTGTCCATGAACTGCCGTCCATGTTCCAAGGCTAAGTAGCAGTCATTGCAACAATCCCTTTCTTCCACACGTACCAAGTTGCTAACTGCACCAGCTTTGGGAATAGAATCCTGATCTGCTGCTCCAAACGGTGAGAATAAGTTGGTGCATTGATCCTGCAGCAACAGTATTAACTCATCAGGCAGCTTCTCAGGTTCTTTCAGTCCTCCACTGCCATGTTCAACAGAAGTAGCTCTGAGAGCTTCAAACCGTTTTTCTGCTTCTTTGCCGCACTCCGTATTACGTCCTAGAATATCCAATTCATCTTCGAGAAACAGTCCAGAATTGTTGCCAAATTTTCTATTCATAACAGCACTGAAACCACAGGTACACCTATACTGGGCCTCTTGTGTTGGATCAGGAATGTAAACTCCAACATCAGCACCTTTGATGTTCATATTGCAAACACATATGCAGCAGCTGTCAAAGTTACAGTCTTTGAAGAGATTCATGACAGACTCCGAGAGGATGAGATTCACATACAGACTGTGTGCCTCTGGAATGGAAGGCACAGTTGCAGGTTCAACAGAATTAAGCGGTCTACATGTCGACGGAGTGGAAGCTGGCGAGTACAAATCAGAGTTCTCGTATTTGACTGAACCCTGTGCACTTGCAGGTCCACCAGCTCCACGGGGTGTTCGAGGAGTCCTTGGTGTTCTAGGAGTTGGGAAACGAGGGGTAGAAGGAGAAGGGAGAATTCCAGCTCCACTGTTACTAGGAGGTGCACTACTCGGTGGCATCCCAAACGGAGTATGAGTTTGTGGCGTGTATGCAGGGCCATACTCTTGATCCATAGTGCTTCCATCACTAATAGTAGCCACAAAAAGGAAATACTTTCAGTACACAACATACTGGTTTTGAAGTTTAAGTCTCAAATTTCTAAAAAAGGACCTTCCTAATTAATATTTGCTTTTTTTAAACTAGTCTTTCATAATCCACAGCAAGATTTTAATTCCCTAAGGAACTTCAAGAGCATTTGCTCTAAATGACTTTGCAGGACTCCCACTGACAGCACTGTTAAAGAATCTTTCCCTGCCTCCTTTTGTCTTTTCCTTTGCACAAAGCTTTCAGGAAACCAGTGTGGTCAGAATAAATTATAAATTGTATAGTTGTATGGACACCTTTTTTTGTTCACGTTTTATTTACACATGATGTTGACACACACTAAAAAAAACATATTGGGTCTATCAACAGCAGATTCAGCTGGACACATGAGGAAAGTATCACCTGGAAATGTTTAGCTTTTTTTCCCTCAGCAGTTGAGTATCTCCAAAGACCCATAAGCCTAATGAGACCTGGAAACATACTGCTTATGTATGAGCCTAGCCGAAGCAACATCAGTATTGACTCCAAGATTTAATATTAATGCCATTTTCTCAATATACGGATTGGGCAACAAGAAGGCTACGTACTTATACCAGCTACCAAAGCAGAAGAGAAAGAGGAATAAATAGTTTCTTCAAAAGCTACCAGCAAGACCATCACTACCAAATGCAGATTACAGAAATGCCTACTGCAATACTGCTGTTACCAGGCAATGTCGCACCAGGCATAGCTTCCAATCAAAGGAAATGTTTTCCTAGTCCCAGTACAGCTGAGGTTGCTGCTATTTAAGAAAATAATTTAAGAAACAGAAGCACCACCTACTAAGCCCTTACAGTACCTACAACACCACCGCAAAAAATAAGTCCCAAGTTTACATTTATCTTGATTGTTACCATCTTCATTACTTATTAAAACTGGACTTGCACCATTAAGCTTCCCCAAGAAACCTTTAAATGAGGCAACGAATAAAATGTATGCACAGTTAAGAAGTTATTTGAGAAGACAGTCTCTTACAGTAAGGTTTAATCGTAAGGATTTCTTTTAAAGGCCCTTGTCAGTTGTATAAACACAGTGTGTATTTACAAATATTTCTCATTACACATTTACATAAAAAAACATTTAGTGGTACTTCCTATAGTGTGGATAACTGACCACCCTACAAAGCTTAAACACTTGTGGCACAGGTCATACCCATCTTTGATGAATGGCATGGCAGGTCCTGGAGGAAGTAAATCCAACTTTCCCACAGTCCAACTCTGGCGATAAATGCATTCTTCTGGTAGTTTGATGGGTGGAAGACACTGGCTGGGAAGCGTCTTCAGTGGTGCAAACATGGAACATCCCACTAAAGCTTGACAGTTCTCAGGTTTATAAACGTAAGAATAATCCTAGAAGTCAGACACGGTAAAGCATCAGCATGTAAATTAGAACACTTCAGCAACTAAAACGCTTCCAAAAAAATGTGACCAAGTTCAACCAGTAGTTCTTTCATATTAAATCCTGATATAGCTGCAAAACAGAAAGATTTATATATGCATCACTCACACCCATGGTTCTCCAAAAAGCAATATGCCAACACAACACAAACAATGAACTACAATTACCAAAACACATTCAGCTTACTAATGGCTAATTACATATTACTCTTTCTTGAAGTTCAAGTGGTAAAATACTATACACTACTTACTAGAATGTGCTTTACCTACCCCGCTATAATGCAGGACGCAAGTTACAAACTGTACTTCATCTCCCACAGTTCGTATTCAGGATTAAATAATAAAGTGAATAATAATTGTTAGAAACATTTATCATGACTATCAGCATTACCTACCTTTATTTCAGCAGGTTTGGGGCTGCAGAAACCCTCATCTACTTCAATTCTGAACTGAGATCCCACAGTAGAGCTATTCCCTTCAAGTACTGTTCCTCCAAGTGTAGTGTCCATACTGCCGTATTCCTTATTATTCATGTTCATAGGAGAAAATCCCATAATATGTTGTTCCAATGAAGGTGGAGTTGGATACATTTTATGGAGATCTGCAGTGCCTAAATTCAGATTAGAAGTAGGCTTTAGAGCATGAAAATATTTTGAAGTGTTTCCTTTGTCTTAAAATTTCAGTAGGGCAAATGAAGCGTATGTTTCCAAATTCCCACAACATATTAGCAACCAAATGTTTAGAGCTAGTATTGTATTTAGAAAAAACAAATAAAGCTTACTTATGCATGACAGTGGGTCTAGATTTCCTGTTTTTGCCTCTTTGCAGTTGGATTTGTCATCAGCGCCATTCACTGTTCTTTTAGAGCCAGGCTAAGAAAGAAAAGTATTGTAATAAAACCACTGCAGACACAAACACATGTTCATACTTTCTGCTAATGGGAATTTTCATGTGTAGTGGACTTACAAAGCTGAGATTTTGTATAATATTTAGAAAAACTAAAATAAATCAGAAGCCCAACGCTAGTAGTTGGGGTTACACTTGTCCTCCCTTAATACTTGTAACTCAGAGAATGCTCTCCCATCAAGTCACGATGCTATTAAAATGAAAGACCAGTTATAAAATAACTCTCAGCCTGTTAGCAGACACATTAAAAAATGCTAAATAGGGTTGCCCACAATCTATCAGAAAAAACATACACACTCCCAAAGCCATGCTAACATTACTGATGTTACCATACGAACAGGAATAGAAAAGACGGAGAAATACAATGCCTGGAACAAGAGGTACAGGGAAGAAAAGCCGTTGAAATTAAAAGAACAAGAGATATTTTACAATGTTTAGACAGTACTGAAGACTATAGAAAATAAGAGTCTCCATGTTTAAGAGCAAATACACTTGCTTTATATAATGATGACCTTTGACGGCTGTTAAGATCCTTCAGTCCTTACTCAGCTACAGCTCCCATTAAAGTTGATGGGCATTTTGTCTGGGTAAGGGGATTTAGGACTAAGCATGAAGCAAAGCACAGTTCAGAAAAGACAACTGATTACAAACAGTATTGAAATCGAAACTAGAAAGATAATGGGTTCAGAGCTATCAGAGAACGCAAGAGAAACTGTTCCAAGATAATAGCTGCTGCAATGAAGCAGCTTATTTGGCAGAACACCCACGTGTTTAAATGCCTCTTCTCTTTCAGAAGTTTTTGTTTGTTTCAGTATTACCTTTCTTGACTAGTTAAACAGAAACCAGACCACCGGCAAACAGCACTAGTACCACTGCTGAATCTGTAAAATTATAACTAAAGGCATATTCAAGAAGCATATACTGTCTGGATAGTAAGGATTTAAGATCAAAAGCTTGTTTGTATCAAAAATATGATTATATGAGTCAACCAGAACAGTACGTCTGCTACAGAGAAGCCATGGCACTTGCTTATATGCATGTTTTGCAAACTCTCCTACAAATGCCAAAAAAACCCCAACCCAAAACCACAAAAAGACATACTTATTCCTTGCAGGTTTTTGTCTAGCAGCTGCCATTACTTTTGCACATCACTTACTGTTAGTTCATCTTCATCAGAATTGAAGAGATTGTCAAGGTCAGTGTAAGAGACCACTAAGTCTGTTTCATGGAACAGGCTAGTTGATGCAGTGCGAGCATGAGCAGCAATACGTTGGGCATCTATAAAGAAAAACAAACATTACAAAAACATTGGCAATATAATAAAGACATCTTAACTATTTCCACAGCCAGGGTGGAGGGGGGGCATGGGGAAGTATGTTCTCAGTTCCACTCAACAATCTTATGTGTAAGTGAGGTCCCTTCAACTTTATGACATCTGGATTTTATAGCCAACATTTATTTGCAAGGTACAACAAAGCAAATGTGCTCCAAGCAGATTCTTAATTCTGAAGGGACATGGAAATACAAACCAGAAAGTAAAAACTTAGTAGCCTACTAGAATCTACTGACTACTCAACAGATCATTAACATAGCACAATTAAAACAGAAGGGGAAAAAAAAAGTCCCTTTACCTTGCTTGACAGAAGGACTAAATAGAGACATAGCATCCTCTCCTTCGTGGGATAAAACGGTAACACTAGATGTCCCATCTTCACCCTATTAAAAGGAAAAAAGAAATTAAACAGGTAGAAAAGTTTGCTTAAATTAATTGGGGAAGTGAGGGGCATTTTATCTCCCCATGGGAATTCTTGTACATATCAGAAGTACCAGGTTCTCACTATCCTTCTAGGTCTGGTTAGTGGTACTTGCTCAGGTAGAGGAAAGCTTGGAGTACAGACAACATGCTAGCAACACACAGATGATGAGCACAGAGAAGAATGTAGATCTTAGGTTTTGTGCTGGGGATAAATGTAAAAAGCAAGCTATGGATTCTTCCTACAACACCTTATTGAAAAACACTTGATATCAATGCTATACATTAATTATACTAGCTATTGAATGGAACTCTCGATACCAGGAGGGCATACACACACACAACTGGTCCTAATAAGCAAATTTATTTCCTATACTAGCTCCCAATGCAGTTATATATTCTCCTTTTTTTGAGAGCATACTTTTGTTTTAAGTAGAACCTCATATAGTTGGTACTGCCTAAAACACAAGGAAAGAAAATTGAATTCACTCTCCAAGCAACTTTCACCTCACCTACCCCTAAACCTTTCCACACGTGAACAAAGCACTTGCCTTGTTCTTCCTCCCTTCCCAAGCACCTGCTATTACCTATTTCTACAGAAAGGCTACTGAGCCAGACTGATTTTTGTTCTGACCCAGCACTGTTCTCCCAGTATAAGCCATAAACCCTAACACAACAGCCCCACCAGTGTGCCAAAAAAAATTTAGGTGTAGTTAGAGGCATGCTGCATAATTTCACTGACCATTTCTGCTAGAATACAATTTTTTAAATGTACTTATAAATATCAGAAAAGGATTTCAATTACATTTGGCGACTAAAGCAACTCATTTTAATCTCATCACTGATTTGTATCCTCAGTCCTTTACTCACCTTATGTTTCTTCCCGGTTTCCCTCTCAATGTTCTGCCTGTCTTTTTTACTATCAGGAAATAAGAATTCCACATCACCATCAACAAAGGCATAAGGATCGATTTCAGGTTCCTGGTCAGCTTCTGTTGCTACTGCTGCTAGGTATTGGTTTTTACTCTGATACTGTTGCACCAGTTCATCTGAAACCTTTAAAGGTTTCCTACATTGCACCATTAATCTGAACAGAAGAAAAATAAAAATCACAAAATATTATTTATGTGGAAACAAAAATCACAAAATATTATTTATTACGTGGAAATATTTTTGCTATCACACAGCCTTTACAAGGTTAACTTCACTCTCCCTTTCCACTTTCTTCCTTTACACCCCAGTTTCAGAAAACTTTTTGGGAAAAAGATTAAATCGTTAGTCATTTAATATAACCTCCTCACATACATCAGATACAGCAGTGTGATTCATTCTGCCCATCTCTCCTCAAGCACTGTCAATCCAGATAAAGATTAGTAATTTATCCCAGGTCATAGCTGTCATTTATTATAAAGTGCAGATGTATTAAACTATCTATAGCCACTAAAAGAAACTCTCCAGGCTAAAAAAATTACTCATCGCCATTCCCCATCCACATTCAAACAAATTATCAGAAAGAAGTGATTAAAACTGAATTTTCCATATTTGAAGAATCTAATTCCTGAACATTTCATTCACTGAAGTGTAAACGGTATGCCAACCCTCCCAATACCCGGCTGCGTCTAACAGACCGATACACTCTGTTTTTCACAGAGCCTGGCTCTCCAAAAAGCCCAAGAAATAACCATTACTAAAGCATACAGATGCCACTACCATTAGTAGTCATTTGTATCACTTATACCAATACAAATGAAGCTTGCAAAACACCAGTATCTAGATTACTAATGAGAATGATAAAAACCACATTTGTCTTTGTCATCATTTTTTTGTCTTCACATTTGGAGCCAAAGAAGGAGTTAATAAGTTCACAGAAATTAAGTTTTTGTATCCATAGGTATAACATTGCACCAACAAAAAGAGATACTGACAAGTAGAAAACTATGCTATAATTATTAGCTATACGCAGGCCCCTCTCCCTTCTGCCCCTATCAAAACTTTATTTTATGTATCCTGGTATACAAAAGGCACCATGTGAGGAAGGTATTCCTTCAAACAAGACAAGTATTTCAGCAGTGTCAGACTAATGTAGGTACACAACTACTTCTTGCTCCGAGACCCTCTTCCTCCCATACAGTAAAAGAATGACCAGTGAAAAGCATTTACTTAAGTCCCACGCACGAAATTAAAAATGGACATTGCAAGGATGAAGCTTAGAGGGATACTTCAAGTTCAAACACTGGATCCAACATATCTGTTCTTCCCCTTCTCAAGCCTCTGTCCAAAAGGAAATGCTATACCCTAAGAAACTAATGCCTCTCAATTAGTAGGGCTTGTCTTTGACAGCCCAGATGCAGACACTAATCTGGAGTTTAGAATAAGATAGGCTTACATCTCTCCTCTGAGAGACTAGAAAGGAAAAAAGTGTGATACAGAACAATTCAAAGACTTCAACCCTGAAATTCTGCACACAAAAAGCCACGCTGATTCCTCAGCGTCCTCCTCGCTGCCTTGTGCATCCCTGTCAACTGCGTGGTATAAGAAAGGACACAAACAGTTTTGCTTTGTCAGAAGACTTCCTAGAAATAAGCTTTCCAAAGAAACACCTCACAGCCAACAACATCATCAAATCCATCCATGCTGGTCATCAATGCTCAATAAAATCTTGTTAGGCATGAACACCACAGCACAGCGACCCAAACAACAGTGCAAGGAGTGTGGCTGTGTCAAGCACCATCGGCATTTACGTCTGGAGTAGCACTTGACAGAGTTGAGGATTTCCTCTTTTCCAAATCCTGCAAAAATTACCATCAGGGAAAAAAAGAAAAAAGAAAAAAAGAAAAAAAAGAGAGAGATGGGAACGACTAATACACAGCAAAAGCAAGCAGGAGTATCCAGCATTTTTGACCATCAAAGAGGAAGAGAAGTTAATATCCAGATACTCGGGGAGGGAAGTTCAGTAAGTTTTTAAATCAAACTAGAAACTGTACAAGAAAAGTCCATGTCTTGAACAGGAAAAAAAAAAAAAAAGAAAATTTTGCTGTAGAGTATATCTTTGTCTGGTTGGAGGAAATGAATTCAATGAAAAAAAAAGTGCTAAAAATCCTATAAATGCACATCTTGAAAGAGCTGAGACATGCACCAGCTAATGTAAACTCTTAGACAGTGAACACAAAAGATATGGCTAAGAAAACATGTACAAGAACAGACCAACAGCTACAGCACATTTACTCCTTCTCACAGCTTTCCTACGCAGCAAAGTCAATGTGACTGCCATCAGCGGCTTTCCACTGCCAGCAGCAAAACAGAAAATCAACATAAAATTTCAGTCTTGTGAGTAGCTGCTTCAGCTCATCTACCACAAACTAAAGTACACTATCTCCAAAAAAAACCAAAACCAAACACAAAACAACACACCACAACTCAACAATTTGATACCGGTCACATTAAGAGTCTCCTTTCACCTAAACAGGTAAAACAAAAAGCTTTGGACCAAAAACGATCAACAGCAAGTGAGCTGACAGATGCAACTCCAGATGCGTTCAAGATGCATTTTTTTTATCCCTTGATCTCAACTCTAAGCCAAAGTTTGTCACCTCGGCATCCCAGTCCCAACCACATTCAGTTTACACTGCTATTAACAGCCCTGTCAGCCCCTGTTGCTTCCCATTCCCATCCTTTTCCTGCAGCGTGTCCTCAGAAGAAAATGCTGTAAAAGACAGATGACAGGAAGAATTTCCTACGCAGTACAACATCAAAGGAGACACAACCCAGAAGGCCAAGTGGGTTTGTTTCAGATTTTTTGTTCTTACAGGTTTTATTTCTCAGTTTGGTGGTGGTTTGGGTTTTTTTTTGTCGTAGTGGTGGTCTGTCTTTCTTCGGGAGTCTGGTTTTGCTTTAACTGGTAAAGAAAATCCATACTGATTCATTCTGCAGTAAAACACAGCTCAAATGTAAGTTTTCACACTAAAGCCACTAGTGTTAATTCTTTTCCTTCGTTGCCTCTAAGCTCCATAATTGACTAAAATTTGGACAGTATCAAAAAAGTGACCAATTCCTTTATCCTGATTGAAACAGATAGCAGAGTACAACACTAAAACCTGCTGCTAGGTAACACTGGCTTTCAGAAATAAAATTCTATTTAGTCAACAAAAACCTTTTTTTGAATAGTTATAGACTACAAATACTTTATTTCAAAACAATATTAGCTTATGTTAAAATAAATAAATAAATGCTCTCAAATACATTTCCTGTAGGCTCAAAGGCTGAGGTACTAAAAAGGATCTGGTCTGACTGTCTCAATATTTCCTCAAGTTAGATAAATTCTGTTTCATGAACCAGGGTTTCCCTATGACCTGAGGTCCAAGAGCAGTAACAGCAGATGCACCAGTCACTTGTTTTCTTTGAATGATAACCTCAAACCCTTAAGCCTTTTGAACAACACCAGAGAGAACGCACCATGTGAAAGAATGCCAGTATGTTATTTATTCCAAAGAGAAATTTCTGACATTAGGAAGTCGTTGTAGCCTACATCAAAGTTAACACCTTCCAGCAAACCAGATTAGCTTCCTCATTGTTCCCATCAGCCATTTAAAAACCAGCTTTCAAACTCTGAGAGCTCTTCTGAATAAAGACAAGAGCAGAACTGAGGTAGAAGAAACCTTATCTTTCATAGGGTAAGTCTGCAGCCAACACCATCCATCTTCAAATAGTGAAGAAAGCAGGTATTAAGCATGTTTTTTCTCCCATTTGGGAGTTTAAGTCCCAAATAGGCATAATTTAGCTACAGATTCATTTTACAGTAGAAATATAAACTTCATTGCCACTTGCTAAATCAGAGTTCTAACAAGAAAAAGCTGGAAAGCCTTACTACATATTTGACTGCTTCATGCTCACATTTCATAAGCATTATCTTCTCGCACACAGGCAGCACAGATAGTTACGCTCACACACTCAGCATTACTGCTCAAGCTGATGAGAACAACATTATGCTTCAGAGACAAGCCTGCCTGTAACAAGAAACTACCGCCTCTGGCCTTTGGGTTTCCTCACTTTCTCACATTATTACTACAGTATTAAGCACTACTTACTCTGTAACTGATGTTACATTTTCCTGTCCAGCAGGTATTACTGGATCATCTCTCAACTTATCATTTGGAAGCTGAGGTGGTAAGAATTCCACATCCTTTTTCTTTGGAACTTTGTAATACTTCCAGGTAGTATCAGCTTCATCTTCCTCCAAATTCACTGCAGTACCAACATACATTGTAGGCTCTATAACTTCTGGAAATTGAGCTGGAAAAGGCTGAGACAAGCCATCAAGTCTGTCATCTATTGTTTTTGTGGGAACCAAGGGGTCTGGTGTTGGCATCTGGTAGAAATGTTGACTCTGAGGAGTAGAAGGAGCTTTAGTTACCCCTTCATCAACAACATCACACGGGTGAGGACTAAGTGGTGGTGGCTGAGGTGAATTTGCCATTTCAGCATTATGCATCTGAGGAGTCTTTGCTACATCATTAGTTCGGATATTTGAAAATCTCACTTGACCGTCTGGTGCAGTCATCACAAGCCTCTGACTTGCTGAATCTGCCTCCATGGCAACATCATCGCTGATAGATACACGATGATGAAAAGGAGTCAAAGGGCGTTTCTGTGGCTTATCCCCTTTGTCTTGCTTCTCATTTGTCTTGTGCTTTGGAGCTGCTTGCTGTTGTTGGCCCACAGGTGGTGCCTGCCCCTGCTGACCTGAATTTCTTGGTTTGAGATTTTTGTGCCTGCAGAATTAATATAGGGGAAAATACTTCGCATTAATCTTTCAAATATGTCTATCATGTTCTATTTCACTAGATAAGAACTCACTTTTAAGCCATTAAACAGCCAATTACAGAAGTCAGAAACTGATACCATTCTGAAGTGAACCTGCCTCTTCCTAACCACAACTTAATTTGAATGATTTAAGTAGCATTGCAAGATTTTTAGAATACCATTTAAAAAAAACTTGGAAAAGCTGTCTTATCAGCCAAACACACACAACATAATCATAACCAAAGACAGTATTTTATAACTGCTTTTAACAGAAAGATAGCCACATGAACACACTGTCGCTTTTAACTTCTGGTAACACTGATGAATCAGTAGAAAAACATACAAATTAGTGAATGACTTCTTGAATTGAAGCACCAATGCCAACCAATAGTGCTGTCCAAGAAAATTAACGTCAAGAATCCAGAAGCCAAGCTTGGTCCTATAAAAGCTATTTTGCAGCTATTTACCTACAAATTTAGCAAGTGTGGAAAAAAGAAAAACTCATGTCTCGACTGCATTAAAACAGTTGTTTATTTTCCTGCATAAATGCACTTGAGCTTAAACATTTCATCTTCAAGCTCAAGATGCCAACTTTCTAGATCATCCAGCTGAATGAGAGACATGAAATACCAGAGTCTGGAATGAAGTGTTTATGAACTGCACGTACATCCTTAGTGCCTGGGTATTCTTTGCCACTCTTCCATTAGGAAAGTTAAGAAGCATGCAACTCGTACTAAAAATCAGGATTCGGCAAGAATAAAAAGGTGAGAGGTATCAAAATCTATGTTTACTTTAAACTCTCATACACGTTTTTCACCACTTAGAATTCAAAATACAGAGAACAATACGGGGTTTTAAGTCTTTACAGTTTCTCTTTGGGCAACTGCCTATTTATTTATAATACACACCTCACACAGTTAATTGATTGTTTTCTCTTAACCAGCGCGATCATATCTAAATTCTCCTTTAACAGAATATTTAATCCTCCTCTATTTCCCAGGTCTTCTCAGGAGACAAGTATTCCACAGACCTTAAACCAACCACTTCAACAAAGGAGGAAAAAATGCATTTCTTTCAAACTGCTACATCCTCCAGACATCAATTTCTTTTAAGATTACAATATTCATTGCAAGGTAATCAGCGTAACATTTAAGTCAGAGAAAGCACTTAAACCTTTGCAACACCTCAGTCACCTAAAGATTAGTATTCTGCCATAAACACAGAAATTGAGAATTACTGACATTAATGTTTCCATTTATTTTAAACAACTGTATTAACAGTCTGTGTCATTGCACAGTTTCAAAACAAAAGTCATAACAAAACTGGAAGTTAAATCCAGACTTCTCCCCTGTGTTTTGATCCTTTTCTTTTTCCCCAGCTAATATAAAACACTTATACTGGCAAACAACTCGCAGAAAACCAGTTTCATATACAATCACCCATAGAATGCCATGTTTCCCCAGAAGTCAAGCAGATTTTGGGTTTGTTTTTTTTTCATATCCATTAAGACACAATGCTACAATCATCTTGCTGTTGATTAACACCTTTCTCCCTTCAAGGCTAATGTCACAGCCCTCTATAAAACATTCTTAATTCCTAAATAAATAGGCATTTCCTTTCCATTGCAGCCTGAACAAGTTGCCCATGAGAGAGTTTCTACCCATATACAGGCCTAGGGAATGCCAGCCCAAGACTCCTCAGGAATTGCTACTGAACTGTCAGTAGGTCCACTCAGATGATTCTGTCGACTAAAAACTCTACATTATCTTATTCAGCAGAGTTTCAAGACCTACAATGACATTTAGGATATGAGATACAAATTTTGTTACAGCTTTCCTACAAGCAGCTATTGCTTAATTACTCCTAGAGGAGTCATCACGAGCCCTCTCCTGAGCACTTCAATCTCAATGTACATTGTTGGACTGCGGATTTGCCAAGTACTGTACCTTGAACAATTGCAATTTGTCCTTTGCGTGGCTTCAACAAAATCCCAGGCTGCTACCTTGTCAGGTGTCTCTTCATCACACAAGCCATTTGATGTAGCAGAATACTTCCTCCTACGATTCAATATCGGGAGAGTTATCTGTGATCAACATACGTTCTCTCTTTACCTTCTATCAAACCTCAGGAGCAGTTTTGTGACACAGGATTCAGCAAAGAAATTATAAATAGCCTTTCACTAACATATTAAACTGATAACTAAACAAACTACTAGTTAGGAACAATTTAACCTCTTTAAAATGTTTTATTACGCAGAGTAAAGCGCCTTCTACCGGCGGTCACAGTATCTTTAACAGAACTACTTTCTACAACGAACAACACCACCATGGGTATTTTTAGCTTCACAAAATGAGTACATACTTGTTCTGTGCTCTGTTCATATTGCATTCTTGCCAAACTCTGTCCACCACTTGATTGGCTAGCTTTCTAGGTATTTTGCCACCATGATGGCTAGTACTGTCAGAGATAAATCCATCAGAAACTGAAGAAAACTTCACCCATTTCTGGGCAGACTGAGCATCAACTGAAAAGCAGCACCAGAGGAAACAGTTTTAGGCAATGAGGTAATACACTCACAACCACTATTACTCCAATTCAACCACCACAGGAACATCTTCTTAACTCACTATCAGGAAATAAAAACAAATAGAAAAATTTAAGTATAGTAGCAGATTGTTATGACATGGTTCCCTTGTGGAGGTGGGGGGGAGCATCATATACATTTGTTATAACTGGGCTAGTTATTCTTTATCTTCCAAGAAACTATAGACCTGAAAAAACAAAGCTACCTGCTAGAAAATTTAACAGTATTATTAAAAGAAAAAAAAAAGTCAAACTAATGAGATAACAGAAGACCTTGGGGGAAAAACAAACAAAACCTCTTCTGCACAAGAACTGCTGTATGTACAGCCACCTGAAACTAACAGTGAGCTTTACCCGCTTTGACTTCAAGCGGTTTACCATAACCACTACTCACACGCAGTTCAGAGGGCACACAGCCTTACTGGAAACTTAACTGCAAAGAATCTTCCCTGGACTGTGAAAAAGGCTGAAAACATCACCTTGCTCACTAATGACTGAGGGAATATCTGAATCCTTTTCAAACACTGACAGATTTAAAGGAGAAGCCACCAAAATTATTTCCCATCTGCAGAAGCGAATTTTATCATACCTGTTTGAACTTCCTCTGGGGATGTCGGTGGAGTCAGAGTTACTGAAGACATGGCAGGATCTCTTGTGGAAGCAGGCACTTGGTGGACACCCAAGCAAGTAGTTGAACAGTGAGATGCCCCTACAGTACTAGGAGCAGGGATGTCTGTCTGAGGAACTAGAACGAAGCATGCTGGATATACCATTCGCACACCAGCTGAAAAAGAGAACAAGTCAATCTTACAGTTGTTTACCAAAAATGTATATTTAAAATCATCAAACGGATCATCTTACCAGTCACTCATAAGATTACCTACTCTTTCTACCTACTAAAGTATTATCTGTGGTCAAAAAGTCTCTGTCGTCATCCTTATCATTACTTTATGGTTTGCTTTATGCAGAAGACTTGGGTGAATGAATAAAAAGGGCTATGTATATAACGACAGAGCACGCCCTGGCATCTACATATCATTTGGTTTGATAAAGAAGACTGAGAACATACTCTTTAGTATCACATAAAACCAACATTTCCCTCCCCATCATCACCAGGGTCTCCAGCCATCACTGCAACACAAGCTTGTAACACTCATTACAGAGCAATGATTAC
>Ga0181612_101593_pt1 | contig 16900 bp, 13 predicted proteins | sample HoacroProtozoa21_FD_119630 | JGI IMG/M metagenome (GOLD analysis project Ga0181612, IMG submission 119630) | Hoatzin crop microbial communities from Cojedes, Venezuel. Combined Assembly of Gp0051906, Gp0051904, Gp0051908
AAAGGCTGTCCCCGAGTGCGGGCCAGGTTGGATACGTGTTACTCACCCATTCGCCGGTCGCCGGCAGAAGCATTGCTGCCTCCCCGCTGCCCCTCGACTTGCATGTGTTAAGCCTGTAGCTAGCGTTCATCCTGAGCCAGGATCAAACTCTTCATTGTAAAAAAAATTCTTGCACGGAAACAATCCCGTGCGTTGCCTGTCAGGATGCCGAGAATTTATCAAATCCGATCTCTTAGGATCAAAATTGACGGTTTTGATTCTTCCTTACAACCGGCCTGCACAAAAAGGCAGGCCCGGTCTCTCTTGTACTACTTTTTCCTCTTGTCTTTATGTCTAAACATTTCACGGATCGCGTCGCCTCCCGGAATCCCTTAAAAATTTCGGGAAAGCGGATGCAAAGATAGGGCGTTTTTACTTCCCCGCCAAATATTTTGCAAACTTTTTTTGGAAAAAATTTAGGCAAATTTACAATCCACTAAATTACAAACACTTGCAAAAGCGCCTGCCTACTCATAGCGCATCGACTGCGCGGGATGGATGTGCGAAATCATATACGACGGGCCCACCATCATGCATACCGACAGCACAAAGGTGCCTATATTAATAAGGAGCAAGTGCCAGCCGTTGAGCAGGACGGGCACCGTATCCATATAATAGGTGGCGGGATCGAGCTTGAACAGGCCGAAGTGCTGCTGCAACAGGCAGAGCGAAATGCCTATGACGTTGCCCCACAGCATGCCGCGTACAATGATAAAGACCGCCAGCCACAAGAACACGCGGCGCACCAGGGTGTTGTTGGCCCCTAGCGACTTCAGCACGCCTATCATCTGGGTGCGCTCTATAATAAGGATAAGGAGGCCCGAAATCATGGTAAAGCCCGAGATGCCTATCATCAGGGCCAAGATGACCCAGATGTTGACGTTGAGCACGTCGAGCCAGGCAAAGATGTTGGGGTACAGCTGCCGGATGCTCATGACATGATACGCCTGCCCGTAGGCATCGGCCTGAAACGACAGCTGCTGAGTCCAGTCCACCAGCTTCTCGGACGCATCCGACGGCTTGCGCAACTTAACCTCCAGCCCGCTCACCTGGTCGGGTTGCCACCGGTTCAGCCCGTTCACCAGATACATGTCGGTGAAGAGAAACACGTTGTCGAACTCCGACAGGTTGGTCTGATACAGCCCGGCCACCTGAAAGCGCCGGACCCTTATATTGTCTTGGATAAAATACACATTGATCTTGTCGCCCACCCCGAAGCCGAGCTTGCGGGCAATGGTTTGCGAGGCGACAATCTTGCCCGAGAAGGCGGAGTCGGAAAAGGCGGGAAACTCACCTTCCACCATGTTCTTGCGCATAAACGAGAGGTCGTATTCGGCGGCAATGCCCTTGAGCAGCACCCCCTGAAAGCCATCGTCGGTCTTCAGCATGCCGGTCTTGGTGGCATAGCGCTGGACATGGGCCACCGACTCGTCGGTCGTCAGCTGCCTCCACAGGCCATCCGTGACCTGCACGGGGTTGGAGTCGTATGCCTTCAAGATGTCGGCATTCAGAATCTGGATATCGGACCCAAAACCCACCACCTGTCCCTGGATATGCTGCTTAAACCCGGCCACAATGGCTACGGCCATAATCATCACGGCCAACCCAATGGCAATGCCAATCATGGCAATCACCACGGCAGGACGCGAAATCTGCTTGTCCTTGTCCTGCCCCTTATACAGCCTACGTGCCAGGAAAAGCGCTGTATTCATGCCTTACTTAGAAGAGTGCGTCCAATTCTTCCATCTTAAAACGAACCGCCACCACCGAGTTTTTTTCCTTGCCCGGATGGTACTTGATATAGGTGGTGGCCACTATGGTGCCGTCGGGCAGCAGCTCGAGCCCCGGATAGCCGCAGTCCCACGAATTGAAACTGTGCAGCAGCTTGACCCGGTACTGGCCCGAAAGCCCCTGGCTGATGTCGTCGTACTTTCCTACCCATCCCACAAAATGTCCCTTGGTCGGACTGCCAGGCGCCTGGTCGCGAAAGACCACCAGGATGCGGCCGTCGGGCAAGAAACGCAGGGCGTGGCGGTCGCCCGTAAGCCCCCACTGCGTCGGCTGCAGCTCGGACCACGACCGCCCCTCGTCGTCGGAATACATCATCAGCGAATGTCCCTGGCGGGGGTTTTCGCGGGCTATGCAGACCAGCCGCGTGCCATAGGGCGAGCGGAACACGCAGGGTTCGCAGGGCGAAAGCCCCTCTTTCTCGCCCACCTTCGTAGAAGGTCCCCAGGTCAGCCCGCCGTCTTCCGAAACCGACTGCCAAAGCGTAAGCGGCGCCTTGTCCTCATCGTTTGCCCCACGGTGGTACAGTCCCAAGTAATTGCCGTTCTTCAACCGCACAATGCTTGAGAAGGCCATGATGCAGGGCTTGCCCAGGCTTTGCACCGCCGACCAGGTGCGCCCCTCGTCCTCGCTGTAGGTCATGCCCATCAGCGGGTCTTGCGCAAAGACAAACAAACGCTCCTTGCCTTTCTTGTCGGCAAGCCTGTAAATGCTGGGGCAGTTCTTCAGCTGCGCCCACCCCTCCGGCGTGCGGGTGCTCGTCCAGGTCTTCCCGCCGTCTTCGCTGCGCCCAATGAAGCGGGCATAGCCGCCATGGCCTTCGGACCATACGCAAAGCATGGTCTTCCCGTCGGCGAGCAGCACCGTGGTGGGATGCCCGTTGTAAAGCGTTTCGGTACCCTGCGCCACCACCACCTGGTGATCGGCCCAGCCCGAGATGTCCACCCAGGGCAGGTTCGGCTGGTCGGCCTGCGCCCACGCCGGCATAAGGCACGCCAGGGTTATCCACAATGCGGCAAAGAGTCTTTTCATTGTATTATATCTGTGTATTATATCTGTATTATTTTACCCAAATCTTGTTGCCCACCTCGGGGATGTAATCGTCGGGCAGGTCGTTCAGCTTGTACAGGTTCTTCAGCCTAATGCCAAACTTCTGCGAGATAGAGTGCATGGAATCGCCGTCCTGCACCTCGTAATAAACCGTGCTGCCCGGATGCTTGGTGTTCTTTTGCTTCAGGTACACGATGTCGCCATCCATCAGCGTGTAGTCCTCCTGCAGGTCGTTGAACCGCGCCAGCTTCTTGCCACTGATGCCAAACTCCTTGCCCAGCATCTTAAAGCTGTCGCCATTGCGCGCCACCACATAGGCCAGGTCGTTGGCTATATACACCTGGTGCGGGTTGGCCAGCCAGGGTTTCTTGCGCAGCTGCCGCTGCGAATACTTGGAAGCACCCTGCCCGCCGCGCGGCGTGACATACCCCTGGTTGATGTCCTTTACCGAAACCGACCTCATGCCCGACTTGGTATCGTACTTGTACAGCTCGTAGTCTTCTATGATGGTTATGAGGCGGTTGGCATACGAGGGGTCGGTGGCATAGCCCGCCCGTTTCAGTCCCTTGGCCCATCCGCGATAATCGGTGATGGCCAGCCTGAACAATCCGGCATAACGCGCATTGGAAGTAAGGAACAACGAGTGGTCTTCGTACGACTTGGCCACGTTGTCGTACGAGCGGAAGCACTCGTTGCGCGCATCGTCGTCGGCACGCACCGAGCGGCCGTTCCAACGGCCTCCGCACTTTATTCCGAAATGGTTGTTGCTCCGCAAGGCCAGCTCGCTATTGCCCGCCCCGCTCTCCAAAAGGCCTTGTGCCAACGTAATACTTGCCGGTATCTTGTGCCGCTTCATCTGGTCCACCGCCATGGGGGCATACTGCCTGATGTAGTTTTCGTAAGCCTCGTAACGCCGTTGCGCCGTCAGGGGCATCGAAAGAAAGGCCACAAGCAGTCCGGCCAAAAGTATCTTTTTGTTCATTTTAGGTGTTTTATCGGACAAATTTCCGCAAAATAATTGACTTATCCAATTTCTTTTTTATTTTTGCGACGATATTGCAACAAGTAATGCCCCCTTGCGGGGACCAAACCGAACTAACACATGAAAAAAATACACATCGACATCGACATCTGCCTCTATCCGTTTGAAGAACTTTCGGCCGCCGACCGGCAGCTTGTAGAGACTGCCAGGGAAGCCACCAAGCGCAGCTACGCCCCCTACTCCAAGTTTTTTGTAGGAGCCGCCGCGCAGCTGGACAACGGCGAGGTGATTAGCGGAAGCAACCAAGAGAACGCCGCTTTTCCTAGCGGACTGTGCGCCGAGCGCACCACCCTGTTCTATGCCAAGTCGAGGTATCCCGATGCCGCCGTCCTCACCCTGGCCATCGTGGCCAAGAACGAACGCGGCGAGTTCCTGCCCGACCCCATCCCGCCCTGCGGCGCCTGCCTGCAGGTGATGTCCGAAGTAGAGGCCAGGCAAGACCAACCCCTGCGCACCCTGCTGTATAGCACCAAGGGTGTGTACGAAATACGGAAGGTGGGCGACTTCATGCCCATGATATTCGAAGCCTCCTCCATGGACTAACGGCTACTACAGAAAAAGGGGAAAGCTCCACGCGGAACTTTCCCCTTTTTATATCGATAACTGTTCTGCTGCTTAGAAGAACAGGTAGCGCTTGTCTTTTACGCCGGCCTTGAGGTAGAGGTCGCTTAAGAACGTGCGGCCCACCATGTTGGCATAGCCATACTTGACATCGTCCATCTCGGCCTTCTCGTCGTATTCCTTCTCGGCCTTGTTCTTAGCCACAGCCTGCAGCACATACACGCCGCCATTGCCCTTGATAGGTTGGCTCACCTTGCCCACCTCGGCCACCGAAGCATAGGCACTCACGGCAGGCTCGCTACGCTGTAGCGCCGTTACGTAGGCAGCAGCCGGGAACGACACCAAGTTCAGCGAATCGGTCAGCGCACCTGTTTGCTGGGCAACCTTCTCCACGGTATTGGCACCGGCAGCCTGCAGCTGCTTCTTAATCAGCTCGGCCTTTTTGTCGCGCAAGAGTTCAGTACGCAGTTCGCGTTCCACGCTCTTCAGCGAGCGGTAACCCTCAGGATGAATATCGGCCAAAGCAGCCACCATCAACTGGTCGTTTTCGCCACATTCCTTCAATTCCGAAACATCGCCCTTAGAAGTGCCAAAGGCCCAGCGAATCAAGGTCTGCGTACCACGTATGCCGCCAATGTTGTGCTCGGCACTGCTCATGTCGTTCTTAGACAATATGCGATAACCGGCCTCTTCAGCATTGGCCTCCATCTTTTCCAGCGTATTGTTCGATGCCACGAACTGGCTGAAGTTGTTGTATGCCTCGTTGTAGGTCTCCTTGCTAAACTCTACCGCGCGCTTCACAACAGCCACCTTGTACTTGGGCGTGAAAGCCTTGCGGTTGGTCACCTCCAGAATCACGTTGGCGGTAGCCAGGTCCAGGTTGGTCAGCTGGTTGGCCGGCGTGGTGGTGACAGCCTTGAGGTAATTCAGGTTGGCCTCGTCCAGGTTGGCCGTCTCGTACTGGTTGGAAGTAACCCAGGTCTTGGTGCCTTCCTGGCCGTAGCGCTTGGCCACTTCTTCAAAGCTGGCGCCACCCTTCAGGGCGGTGTAAATGCTGTCGGCCAGGGCCTTGCGTGCGTTCAGGTCGTTGTTCACCACATAAATCTGGCGGAACTCCACCGAGTCAGGTTCTTGCGATACGGCCAGCTTCTTAAACGCGTTCAGCGAGTTGTCCATTACGTTGTAGTAAGGGCCAAACACATCGCCTATGGCGACAGAGTCGAGGCGTGCCACCACGTCTTCGGGCAGCGCATTCTTGGTCTTGAACAAGTCGGCATAGGGAGCCTCCGAACCGGTAGCCCGCACGAAGGTGGCGTAGTTGTCCACGTTGCCGCGCAGCTGCTCGGTATATTCGTCCATCTCGCGCTGAATGACGGCGCGGTCGGAGTCGCTGGCCAGCACCTGCACGTCGATGTAGCGGATGTCGCGCGTCTCGGCATACTGGCGGAACTGTTCCTTCTTCTTGTCGTAGGCAGCCTTCAACTCGGCCTCCGTAATCACCACCGTGCTGTCGGCAACGGTGTTATAGGGAATGGCTGCCATCAGCAGGTCCACCTGGTTGGATGCGCCGGCATAGGCAGCCTTGGCCTCGTAGGGGTTGGACAGCATGGCGTTGGCCAAAAGGGTCTGGTACTTCTGTCCCAGCAGGTTCTGACGGATGGTCTTCTGTATGAAGCTCCAGTACTTGTACAACTGCTGCGAATACGTGTCGCCCGCGTTCTTGTTCTTGGCATAGTTGGCCAGGAACATGTTCAGGAGGTCCTTGTCGAAACGTCCGGTCTGCGGATTATTGAAAGGCGTGTTCATGAGCATGGGGTGCGTACCCTCGTTGATGACCTGCTGCAGTTCCTCGTCGGTTACCTGCAGCCCCAGCTTCTTGGCTTCCTTCTCCACCAGCTTGTTGTTTACCAGGTTGGCCCATACCTCGTCCTTGATCATATCGCTCTGCTGTTCGTCCAGCGCAGCCTCGCCACGCATAAACTTAAACACCTCGGTATATTCTTCAAACAAGTTTTGGAAATCCAGCGCCGACACCTTCTCACCGGCTATGTTGCCCACGTTCTGCGACTGATGGGGTGCCAGTATCTTCCAGGCATCGCCCGCTATAAAAGCGAAAAGACCCAGGCCTATTACGATAAGTAACAATACGCCGTGGGTGCGAATTTTTTGTAATGTTGCCATTTTTACGTTATTTTATTTTTTTACTTTTCATTTGAGCGTACGAAGGTACGCATTTTTTTTGGATTACATCCGTTTTTTGCAAAAAAAAGCATTTTTTGAGGCACTCAATCCAATATTTTCAGTTTCACCAGCTCTATTTTGGCCGCCGATGCCTTCAATACCTTAAACTCGAAGCGGTTGTCCACCACCACCTCCTCGTGTAATTTGGGGAAGTTGTGGTTGCGGTCGAGTATCAGCCCGCTGATGGTATTGTACTCGGTCGATTCGGGCAGGTGTAGGTCGAACTTCTCATTGACCTGCTCTATTTCCATGCGCGCCGACAGCACATATGTCTTGTCCGATATCTGCTTGCACACATACGAGCTGTTGTCGTGCTCGTCCTCTATCTCGCCAAAGATTTCCTCCATCAGGTCCTCCAGGGTCACGATGCCCGACGTGCCGCCAAACTCATCCACCGCCACCGCCATGGACTTCTTGGAGTTCATAAAGGTCTTCATCAGCTTTTGGGCCGCCATGATTTCGGGCACGATGGGAATCTGGATGATGTCGTCCTGCCAGCGGACCGGGTTGTGGAACATCTCCGATGAATGGATGTAACCCACGATGTTGTCGATGTTCTCGTCGTACACAATCACCTTGGAAAGTCCCGACTCCACAAACACGTTCTTCAGCTCCTCTATCGAGGTTTCGTTCTTGTCCACTGCCACTATCTCCGTACGCGGCACGATGCAGTCGCGCACCTTGATATTGGAAAAGTCGAGCACGTTGTGAAACAGCTTTATCTCGGTGTCCACCTCCTCGTTCTGGCTGTGTCCCATGCCCTTTTCTACAAAGTAGTCGAGGTCCACCTTGCCAAAGGCCTTGTTTTCGTAACCCTTCTTAATGCGCACGCCCGCCAGGCGCAGCAGGCACCACGACATGCCCGAGGCCAGTTTGGAGATGGGGTACAAAATGATGTAGCAGAATGCCAGCGGAATGGCAAAGATGTTGAGCACCAGGTTGGGGTTGAACTTAAACAGGTACTTGGGCAGGAACTCCGAAAAGATAAGCAGCAAGATGGTAGAGAGGAGGGTCTGTATAATCAGCATCCAAAAGCCCGGCTGCAGGAAGCTGCCCAGCAGGTGCTCGTCGATCAGCTTGGCCATAAAGATGCCATACACCACCAGGGCCACGTTGTTGCCCACCAGCATGGTAGAGATAAAGTTGTTGGAGTGGCGGAAGAAATACGACAGTATCGAATAGGTGACACCCTTGCCTCCCTCCACTTCGAATCGTAGTTTGTCCACCGATACAAAGGCCATTTCCATGCCCGAAAAGAAGGCCGAGAAGGCCATTGTAACGATAACGGCAATAACAAGATTAAGCATTCTATTTCTTTTTACTTTTTGTTTCTTTCTATGACCCGTACATCCCTTTCACCCGCAGGAAGGTTGCGCTCCAGATCCCTGCGCTTGATCCGCATGTTGTCGTCGGCCGGCGTGACCATCTCCCTGCTGTGGAAACTGCAGACCGACCTGCGCGTGAACTTCGAGCACTACCACTATTCCGCCGACGCCGCGCCGAAAGTGTCGGAGCGCGACAAACTCGTGCTGGAACTGGTGACCCATTTCTGACCGACACCATATATAATATAGAGAACCGTTTAACCCGAAAAAAACTTTTTTTGACATGAATGAACAAACGAAATCCCAGCGCACCGGCGTTTGGCGCCGCTGGCTGACCAGTCCCTTCTCGCGCGACACTCGCTGCGTGCTCATCGCCATCGTGATTATTGCCCTCCTGGCGGCCATTGCGCTGCGATGAAATGGGCGATTTTTCCCGATGAAATGGCGCATTTTTGACGAATCCAACCGAGAAGTTGCGAAGCGAAATGGGCGAAAATTCCCGATGAAATGGGCGATTTTTGAAAAAAAGCGCGCCTGCCGTTGGGGCAAGCGCGCTGAGGAATGATGAAATGAGTTTGCGTTGCTGGGCAATGTCCGTGGAAATCCACCAGACGGCCCGTGGCGCAGACTTTTTTGTTTCGCGTGGGAGCGATTATTTCACGTAGAATTTCTTTCCGTTCTGGATGTAGATGCCGTGCGTGGGGTTCGCCACTTGGCGGCCCGTGAGGTCGTAGATGCGTCCGTCGGCGGGCAGTTGGTCGGCCTGAACGGCGCTGATGCCTACCGCCTTCTCTTCGTCATACTCCACGTTGGTGAGCGTCACGGAAGTGTCGTCGCTGATGGTGATGTTGAAGATGAAGAGCGCCTTGGCATACTGGTTGTTCGCGTCGCGGTAGCGCAGCACTTCGGCCACGGTGAATGTGTCGCCCGTGGAGCATTTGCCGGGATATTGGCCGAGATTGAAGGTGAGGGTGCTGGGCGTGAACTCGCTATAGACGTAGCCGCTGGCGTATTCCACGGGGGCGCCGGCCTTGCTGAACCAGTAGCCGTAGCCGTTGGCCGTGGTGGCTTTCTGGTAGAGGCTGCCAGAGGGCTTTGCAGCGTAGAACATGATTTTGCCTGCGCTGGGACCGCCGCTGGCGTAAGTGACCATCTTGTCAGCAATTTCCGACGTCTGCAGTTGGAATGCCGTGCCGAGTTGCTGTTGGGCCTTCACATCCAGAGCCACCGATGCACCGGCATAGACGCTGGAACTGGCGGGGAAGGTGACGTCGTAGGTGAAGGTGATGTCGCCAATGGCGCGGCCGTCGATGGTGGGGCTGGCATAGACGGTGGCTTTGCTGCCGATGTCCGTGCCGCTGAAGTGCACTTGGTAGGGCCACTGGTCGTCGTTGCCGATTTCCTCGTCCCACTTGTGCTGGATGTATTTCTTGGGAGCGGGTGCCACGACGAGCCACATCTGGTCAACGCCCTCAGGCACGGTCATGCTTACGTCGCAAGTCTTGATGCCCGAGCCCTGGCAGTAGAGCGAGTCTTCGGCGATGTACTTGCGCGTGCCGTCCTGCATGAGCAGCACGTAGCCGAGGCGGAAAGCGCGCTGAGAGCCGATGGACACGCTGTTGTACTTGGTGAGCGTGGTGTCTTTGAAAGTGTCGCCGTTCCAGTACTTCACGGGGTCGCTGTCGGTCAGCTTGGAACCCGGTCGCAGGGCGGTGAAGTTGGTGGTGACTTCCGTTCCGGCGTCAGGCACTTGCAGCGGAATGATGTTGAAGCCCGTGCTTTGCGGCGCGCTGGCGTAGGCCACCTGGTAGGTGCTGTCGGCCACGAGCGAGCAGTGGTAGAGGAAGTTGCCCACGTAGTTGCTGCGGTAGTCCTCGCAGGCCTTCATGTCGTAGGTTGCGGCATGGCAGGCGAAGTCGAAGTGCAGCTTGTAGAGGTCGCGCACGCTGAGTCCCTTGCAGTCCATGAGCGCCTGGTTGAAATCGACGGGCGAAGTCTCTGTCGTGTTCCACACATTGGCCACGGTCTGAATGTCGTTGTAGTATTCAGAGAGATAGACGAGGAACATGTAGGCCTGGTAGCGGTGCCACTCGTGCGAGAAGGCGAGGTTGTGGGTGCGTGAGAAGAACCAGCCCGTGCTGCTTTGGGTGAAGATTTCTGCGGGATAGCTCTGCAGCGCCTGCCAGTTGGCCGTGGTTTCCCAGATGGCCTGGCCGTTGCCCAGCGCGGTGTGGAAACCCGTCTCCACGCCGCTGAGGGTGTTGTAGTTCGAAGCCTCGGAGTAGCACATGTAGTGGAAGGAGTGTCCCACTTCGTGCGCCACGGCGCTGCCCACGGGTTTGCAGGTGGCGGGGTTGAGCCAGAGGGCGGGCACGGAGAAGTCGTAGCCGCCGCCGTAGCAGGTCCAAGTGGTGGTGTGGTTCAGCAGCACCATAATCTTATACTTGGAGATGTTCGACGTCTCGGGGTCAACGAATCCGAGCTGCGTGCTTTCCAGCTCGTAGAAGGCCTCGCACTTTTGCAGCAGGTCCTCGATGTCCACGTAGTAGAAATTGGACGACGAGAGCTTGTTGGGCGCGGTGTCGCCGTAGTATTTGTCCCAATAGATGATGACGTTGTCGCTTTCAATGGAGCGGCTTTCGCTCCACGTGTACTCGTTGTTGGGGTCCTCCTTGGCGTAGAGCAGCGAGTCGGAGGGGTAGGGGTGCGTCCATTCGTAGGGAATGAAGTGCGATTTCTGCGCAAGTGCGGGCAGGCTGGCTGCCATGAATGCTGCGCAGAGCGCGAAGTTTTTCAGTTTCATATCCGTTTCTTTTGATTAGTTGGCGTAGATTTCCTTGAGTTTTGCGTCGATGTTTTCGCCGCGCAGGCCCGTGGCCAGGATGGTGCCGTCGGGGCCGAAGAGCATGATTTCGGGAATGCCTTCACTGCCGTAAGCCTTTGTGCCGGCGTCTTGCGCGTTGATGATTTGGGGATAGGCGACGCCTTCCTCCTCAATGGCCTTGAGCGTTGCCTCGGGGTCGTCCCACGATGCCACGCCCAGCACCACGAGGCCCTTGTCCTTGTAGGTCTCGTAGGCCTTCTTGATGTTGGGAATTTCCTGTCGGCAGGGACCGCACCAGGAGGCCCAGAAGTCCACCAGCGCGTAGTTGCCTTTGCCCACGTAGTCGCTGAGTTTCTGCGTCTTGCCGTTGTATTCGGCTTCGAAGTCGATGAATTTCGTGCCGATGAGCGCGGCTTTTTCTGCGGCTTTGCCGATGGTCACTTCCTTGAATTCCTTGAAATAATGGTTGTCCTTCCATGTGGGCTCCAGCAGCGTGGCGAGCGAATCCATCTGTTCAGGCGTGAAGTTGCCCATGTTGCCGAGCAGGCAGAACAGGCCGAGCACGTCGTCTTTGTGCTTGCCAATGAGCGCGGTGTAGGCCTTGTTGTTCTCCTCGTCCGAGAGTTCCTTCATGGAAATGTCGGTCCAGTCGTCGTTGAGCGGGGTTCCGTTGGCGAACGTGAGCGTGTCCAGTTCGCCCATGGCGTTCTTGGCGGGTTTGTTGGTCAGCACGATGTCGCCGTTCTCCAGGAAGACGATTGCGCCGAAATAGTCGTCAGCGCTTGTGGGAGGCGGTGCAATGCGCGTGAGCATGGCGAAAGTGGGTTCGGGCGACGTGCCTTCAAAGTCAATTTTGCCGTCCTTCACGGTCGTGGTGAGCAGCAGCTGGTTGTCGCCGAGCATGTCGTAGAGCGCGATGGAGTCGCCGTCGTGCAGTGCGATGCCTTGTGTGGTGATGTGGAAATGCTGCTCGCCGGCCTTGGCCTTCTCCTGCTTGCTGCATCCCGTCAGGGCAAGTGCCGCGAGGGCAACTGCCATGGTGAGCGAAAAAATCTTTCTCATAAGCATAGTTCTTTAATAATTAGGTGTGGTGATGGGGTGGAAGGTTACGCCTCGCCGGGCTCTACATTGAACGGCGCGATGGTGCTTCCGGGCGCGGGGCGGCGCTGCGGCAGCTGGATGGAGCCGAAGTTCTGCTCATACTTGCCCACGTTGTCTTGCAGTGCGAGGAGCAGCTGCTTGGCGTGGTCGGGCGTCATGATGATGCGCGAGAGCACATTGCCCTTGGGCATGCCGGGCAGGTAGGAGGCGAAGTCGATGATGAATTCGTCGATGGAGTGAGTCACGATGGCCAGGTTGGCGTACTTGCCCTCGGCCACTTCAGGCTTCAGGTCGAGCTGAAGCTGCGGTTGCTGGTTCTTGTTGTCCATATTGGTGAGTTTTTAAGTTGATTAGTTTTTAAGTTTTTGAGTTTTATAGTTGTTATTGAAGTTAAGAAGTTAAAGAAGTTATCAGCGCCTGCGGCGCTTAGAAGTTAGAGCCGATACCGTTTTTTTGGCTCATGGGCTTCTTTGGAGAACTATCGGCTTTAACTTCTAGCGAACGAAGTGAGCGATAACTTCTCTGACTTCTTTATTCCTTTTTTTAGCAATCCTCAGAAACGATGCCCTTCGTTTTGCGAAACGAAGGTCTTCTTTTTCCCAAACGATGCCCTTCGTTTTCGCAAGTGTCCGCGGACGTTCTTTCGTGGCAAAGTTAGCGCTTTTTTCTCAAAAGCGGTTGAAAAAGTGGCGCGAAGTGCAAAAGTGGGTGCGTTTTTTGGACATTTTTTAAGAAATAAGGAAAAAAAATAGTAAATTTGCGCCAAGAAAAGCGCAGAGCGCATGGCAAAGCAGACGCAAAAGCAGAGTAAGGAGGACCGCGACCCAAGCAAGGAGCAGCGGCAAATGGCGATGGAGCAGACCTATCAGGAGGCGCTCCAAATCCTCAATTCCTACCTGCGCGAGAACGGCATGCGCCGCACGCAGGAAAGGGCGCAGGTGCTTCACGCGGCCTACATGCAGCCCAGCTACTTCACGGCGGAGCAGCTCTATCAGGTGATGGACAAGACGTTCCACGTGAGCCAGGCCACCATCTACGGCGTGCTCGACCTCTTTGCCATGCTGGGCCTGGTGGTGAGGCACACGTTTGGCAAAGTGATGTGCTACGAAAAGTGCCTGGGCGAGCGCCACTTCTTCTATCAGGTGTGCAAGCGCTGCGGAAAAGTGACGCGGCTGAGCAGCGTGCAGCTTCAGAACGCGCTGGGCGCCATGCACTTCCCCCGCTTCCGCCCCAGCCAAATCTCCATGTGCGCCTACGGCCTGTGCGCCTCGTGCTCCGCGCTGCTCACCCGCAGCCAGAAGGCCTATCAGAAGCACAAGCGCGAGCAGGAGGCGCTGCGCCAGGCGGGGATGCTGCCCGAAAAGCGCGAACCCTACGCCAATCCCACCCCGCAGACACTCAAAAAGAAATCAACCAGAAAAAACATAAAACAATGAAAATCGACGTTTTGCTCGGCCTGCAATGGGGCGACGAAGGAAAAGGCAAGGTGGTGGACGTGCTCACCCCCCGCTACGATGTCATTGCACGGTTCCAAGGCGGCCCCAACGCGGGGCACACGCTCGAGTTTGAAGGACAGAAATACGTGCTGCGCTCCATCCCCTCCGGCATCTTCCAGGGCGACAAAGTGAACATCATCGGCAACGGCGTGGTCCTTGCGCCCGACCTCTTCATGGAGGAGGCCCAGGCGCTGGAGAAGAGCGGCCACAACCTGCACGGGCGCCTGCTCATCTCCAAGAAAGCCCACCTCATCATGCCTACGCACCGCCTGCTCGACGCCGCCTACGAAGCGCTTAAGGGCAAGAACCGCGTGGGCACCACCGGCAAAGGCATCGGCCCCACATACACCGACAAAGTGAGCCGAAACGGACTGCGCGTGGGCGACATCCTCGACCATTTCGACGAGAAATACGCCGAGCACAAAGCGCGCCACGAGCAAATGCTCCGCGCCCTCAACTACACCGACTACGACCTCGCCGAGGTGGAGAAGAAGTGGATGCAGGGCGTGGACTACCTGCGCCAGTTCCAGCTCGTGGACAGCGAGCACGAAATCAACCGCCTGCTGCGCGAGGGCAAGACCATGCTCTGCGAAGGCGCGCAGGGCACTATGCTCGACGTGGACTTTGGCTCCTACCCCTACGTGACCAGCAGCAACACCATCTGCGCAGGCGCTTGCAGCGGACTTGGCGTGGGCCCGAACAAAATCGGCGACGTCTTCGGCATCATCAAAGCCTACTGCACCCGCGTGGGCGCCGGGCCTTTCCCCACCGAACTCTTCGACGAGACGGGCAAGAAAATCCGCGACATCGGACACGAATACGGCGCTGTCACCGGCCGCGAGCGCCGATGTGGATGGATTGACCTCGTGGCCCTGCGCTACGCCATCATGGTCAACGGCGTAACGAAGCTCATCATGATGAAGAGCGACGTCCTCGATTCCTTCGAAACCATCCGCGCCTGCACCGCCTACCGCCTGGCCGACGGCACCTTTACGCGCGACTTCCCCTACGACATTTCCGAGGGCATCACCCCCGTCTATGAGGACATCAAGGGATGGAACCAAGACCTCACCGCCATCACCAGCGAGGAGCAGTTCCCCAAAGCCTTTGCCGACTACATCCACTTCCTGGAGCAGCAGCTCGAAACGCCCATCGCCATTGTCAGCGTGGGACCCGACCGCGCCCAGACCATCGAGAGAAAAATCTGAAATTACGAATTACGAATGACGGATGAAGTTTTGAACCGCTGCCGAACTTTCGGCTTCAAATTCTGCCGAACAAAGCGCGCAAAAACTTCTTCCATTCTTTATTCTCACCAAAAAAACTGACTCAAAATGAAGCACCTACGCCTTACCTCCGCCCTGCTGCTGGCCAGCCTTTTCGGCGCCCTGCACGCACAAACCGACCGCACGCCCCACGCATCGCAGTGGCTCACCGCCAACCAGGGCGTGCAAGTGCCTTACGCCTTCGACGACAGCGGCACCGAATATGCCTGCCGCTGGGGCCTCGATGCCGCATGGGCATGGGACTACAACGTCATCCGCGGCGCAAACTACATGGAGCAGTCCGTGCTGAAAGACGGCATCGGCCGCATGTCGTTCGAACCCATCGCGTGGCAAACTGACGCCGCCGGCAACTTCGTGCTGCCCGATTCCCTCAAGAAGCACATCGACTGGCGCATCAGCCTCATGGAAAAGGCCAAGCACACGGAGGTGACGCTCAACTGCGACCACTGGAGCGACGACATCAGCCTCGGCGTCCGCCAGAACTATTATGTAGGCCAGCCCGCCCACTACGTCGCACTCATCAAGGCCACGCGCCAGTACATTGAGGCCAACAGCAGCATCAAAGTGGTGGGCATTGCCCCATTCAACGAGCCCGACTACGGCGGAACGCAGCAGGGAAGCATCGACGATTTCCTGGGCATCTGCAAGCTCCTGCGCCAAGACTCCTACTTCGACGACTGCTTCATCAGCGCCGGAAACACACTCAATCCCGACGGGGCCCTCACCTGGTACAATTATATGAATGGATACGCCACCGTGGGCAACACCCACTGGCTCGCAGGCACCACCGCCAACACCTATCCCGAGTTCATGACGAAGGTGGCCAGCGACGGAAACACGCCCATGAACGACGAGATGCACAACGTGGGCGAGGGAATCATCGGCGTCAACTACGGCATGAAGTACGGCATTTGGTGGGGATTCGACGGCATTGCCCGCGCCGATTTCTGCTACGCCAACACCGCTGGCGGCGCGCGCCTCGGCTATGCTGAGGACCGCGGCACATGGACCTCTTCGGCGGTCTATCGCCTGCCCGACGGCCGCGTGGAGGCCTTTGTGGGAAGCAGCGAGCGGCAGGGCCTGCCCCAGCAATACGAGTTCGTGGCACTCGACCGCGACGTCTTCTACGACGGCTACGGACCCACCCGCCTCTTCCCCATGAGCATGCCCGGCGGAACGGGCTACCAGACGGGCCAGACCGGCGGCGAAAGGCTCATTGGCATTCACAGCGGCGCCGATGTGCCGCCCGTTGACCTCACCCAGGCCGACACCTTTGTCATCATGAACAAATACTCCAAGCGCGTCATGACCATCAAGGACGGCACAGTCAGCGCCGGAACCGCCGTCGTGCAGTACCTCCGCAGCCAGCGCAGCCCCAAGACCTATCAGCACTGGATTGTTTCGCCCATCGAAGAAACCATCGGCGGCGACTACTCCTACCACAGCATTCAGTGCGCCACCAAGACCAGCCTGGCGCTCAACAACCTCAACAATTCCCTCAACGCTGGAACTGGAACCATCGTCTATAATGCCGGACTGGCGCAGAACGAGCAGTGGCACCTGCGCTACGCTGGCGACGGCGACTACTACATTCAGAACCGCCTCTCCGGCCTCTACCTGCAAGTGACCAGCACGGGCAACAACGCCGCCGTGCAGCAGGCCAAGTTCACTGGCAAGCCCGCCCAGCGCTGGCGCCTCATTCCCATTGACGCTGCTGCCGAACTCACCGCGCCCGCCGCACCCACCGGCCTCACCGCAACGCCGCAACTGGCCAGCGTGAAGCTCTCCTGGACCGCAAACACCGAGGACGACCTCGCCGGATACTACGTGCTGCGCGGCGAAAATTCGGGCGACAGCATCGCTTGGACCGTCATTGGCCGCAACGTGGAAGGCACTGAGTTCGTGGACAATGGCTGCGCACAGGGCACCGCTTACCAGTATGCCATCAAGGCCGCCGACAAGGCTTGCAACCTCAGCGACCTCAGCGAAACGGTTTCGGCGCAGACCAACGGCGAAAAGGGCCTCGTGGCGCAATACCAATTCGACGACGGCCTCATCGACAATACCAGCAACCTCTTCGACGCCGCCGGCTATGGCGACCTCACATTCAGCAGCGCCGCCAAGAAATCGGGCAGCAAGGGCCTCAA
>Ga0181612_124242_pt1 | contig 16900 bp, 10 predicted proteins | sample HoacroProtozoa21_FD_119630 | JGI IMG/M metagenome (GOLD analysis project Ga0181612, IMG submission 119630) | Hoatzin crop microbial communities from Cojedes, Venezuel. Combined Assembly of Gp0051906, Gp0051904, Gp0051908
CTTCTGCGTGGAACAAATAAAGAATATTTATTCTTTATGTAGCTAATAGCCATTCTTTATGAGTGAATCCTGCAGGAGGTGTGTTATTTCTTAAAATGTCTAAACACTGTGAGGTAAGGCTGTTAAAAGATGATTATAGACTTGATGTTGTTTAAACGTTTAGAGCAAGTCGATAGGCAGGACTGCAAAATGCAAAACAAAATTTAGGAGTGTGACTGAAAGGACTTTTCAGAGTGCTTCAAGGAGTTAGGAACCAAATTCCCAATAAAAAGATAATTTTTATATTGCTATTCCCGACTAAAATAATAACCATCATAGAGGTGTATCTGCACCAGGCTTTTGGCCCTAACATGAAAATCAAAAGTATTCTGAAAAGAATTGCTCACTGGTGAATTGTATACTTTTCCTAACGTACCAGTCCTTAATACTATACAGCTTCTTCTTCAATTTATGGTAAAATGTTTAGAAATTAAGTTTGCCTTATAAATACATGCTTTAAATAATATTTTCAATGTATAGTTTGTATAAAGTTCTTTCATGTTCTTTCACCAGGAAGGAGCTTCAGAAGTGTTTTATGCAACTTTGACCGTTTCACTCCCTTTAAAAACAATATAATAATGTAAATAAAAAACTCACTGTTACATATTAATAAAATAATTACTGAGCCACTTCCTGCTAAATTAGAGAGAAACAACTCTGAGACCAAGATTTTCTTGTTCTGCTTCTGATTTAAGCTTTCCTACAACAGAGTGGGATACCTCTGCAATACCTTTCAGTCTTTTTTTTTCTGTTCTGAAGATGTTTCTATTATGTTTCTGTGTCCAGGAGAAGAAGAGAATGTGTACTTTAGAATATGTAGTTGCATTTTTAAGTTCTGTGCACATAACAAAAGCAAAGTATCCCCCTGCTTTAAGTTTAAGAATTTGATAGAAAGATCACCATCAATTTGAGTAAATAGCACACATTTTTCACATACAGTATTTCTCATCTGTAGCATACCTCAAGTGCTATCAGTACAGAAATGAATGAAATATAAAAATACAGTCTTAGTGCAGTATAGGCCTTAATTATTACTCACTTTTGGCCGATAGCAAAGGAATTGCCAGCTAATAAATGATACCATACCAGGAGGTAGACTGAGGTATTTCTGCAGTTTTCTAGTTCTATCAGTTAAAAATGAAAATAGCTGTTATACACATTTATTAGGCCATATATGAGGTTTAAACAAGCAGGAATGAAGTGCAAGAATTATTTATTCCATCACAATTTCAGGATTCTGGAAAGGAAAAGCAGGTTTTAAAGATCCCATTTTTGTAGTATCTGCTTTCCCTTATTTCCATACATTTTACCCTTCTAATCTGTGAAATACAAGAGAAAAAATCCAATTTCCGTGTTGCTCAGTGCTACAGATGCTGCTGCTATGGAAACTACCCTTCATGTGCCAGAAATAAAGACATACTGTTGATGTACTGTTACTGCAATGCAAAGCAGCATTACTTTTTAATTTTTCCATTAAAAGTCTAATATAAATGCCTAAAACATTGCTTCAATGCATTATGCATTCTTCTACTTCTAGTGAACTCTATAACACTTTTGACTACTGAATGTTGTAAGAAATTTCCACGGAGCTGTCAGCTTATTGTCTGAAGCATACAAAAGAACATTGTGTAGTGGAAGTTGGAAAACATAGGACTCTATAATAACCTGTTTGTTTATAAAACTGAAATGATGACATATCTAATAACAGTTCTACCTAGAACCTACATATACTTGAAAACTAATGTAGCAAATACTGAATGTCAGTGAGTCTTTTGATCATAAACCAAATCTTGGCCCAGTGTGAAGCTCAGGGGTAGAGAGAAAGTGACCCCTCCTCCACCAAAATTATGTCTATAACCAGTTTACATTTTATGCTTGGTGGCACTCTGGGCTCCCTTTCTCCTCTTCTCTAAAGGTTACTGGTAATGTCTCTCCTGTAGCTTTCAATCAATTTTGGTTTTGTCTCTCTAATTTATATTATGATAGAATTATCAGATAATTCCCTGAATCTCATTAAGTCGGCCCTCATCTATTGGCTAAGCAGATTCAACTGAGAAATGTTTCAGTTATTAGTACTGCTCATTACTACCACAATTTTAACTGTTTAGTGCTGAAGCCATGCTTTTGTTCTGTTTCCATGCAGCAGCTTCCTAAACCATTACCACAACCTACAGCTGCCTCTTCTAGACATAAACCCAATAAAAATAATAATAAAAGAAAAATAGCAGCCCCAGTGGGCCTCAGTCGACCTAATTTTTCAGGAACTGTTAAAATGTTGAAGAAACAAAAATATAACACAGAGGCAAATGATGAAAAAGAATTGCTATAATGACATTAGCCACAGGCATCTGTGCTTCATTTTTTTCCATCTTTGTCAACAAAGAAAATTTTCTTTACTGTTTTCATCCAGAGTTGGAAGGAAACAGAGGTACAAATGTGAATGAAAATAATTCATATTTTAATGTAAACTCCAAATTTCCTAAATAGCTAGTGCTTCTAGAGAGGTCCAGAGTCAGACTTTTGGATCATGTTTTTATAAACACATTACAATTCCATTGGTGAAGCACTGTGTGCTCACCACCTCTGAACTATTAACTCAATAAAATCAAAGGGTGAACATCCAAAAATGACAGGGCTGCACCTGAAGAATTTGTTCATGCACATTCAAACACACATACATGTACATTTAGTTATGGAGCGTCTTATCTGACCAGCTACTTGCATGCACCAACATTTTGCTTAGTCATGGGTGCACATAATGGCTAGCACATGAGTTAATGCTTTCCTGAATCAGGGCTTATCTTGCCATGATCTAGGCACAGATCATGAAGTGCTAATGACTGAGGTGGCACTGAGTGTGTTTTCTTCTTTTTCTGCTGATGTTGTAAGTTATATACAGAGTTTGGAACATCCCTGGATTCATAATTACTAATCCTTGGTCCCTCAAGGAAGGACGAAATGAGATTCATTCTTCACTGTTAAGCAGACAAAAAACCTAAGCCTTCACAACCTTCACACAGAATTATCTAGCTTGGAAGAAGTCTTATGTTCAATTCAACCCAAGTAGCAATGTGGGCATGTAAGATTCTGCTACAACATAAATGCCTGCATGTCAAAGGTGACAGCACAATGTATGACCTTTGGTATGGATATTTTAGTATTTAGTTATCAATATAATGTAAGACTGGAATACCCCTTTCATAGTACTATATCTCCATGAAAACTTGGTTCCTCTCACTGGTTGTAGAGGTAACATGGGCCTGGACATCAGGTGGTAGCAGAGATATCACAGTATAACATGGGAGCATTCTTGTGCTAAAGGCAGAAAATTTGTACTGGGATGAGGCCACATGGGAATAGCCTATAAGAAGCACAAACATTCCCCCAATTTTTGCCATCTTAAGACGACATGCCACTGGGGCTACCTCTTCATAAGAATCTAAGTGCAATATGTCCAGGCAACAGATTCTCTAACTTGAGTCCCAAAAATGGCACCATAATGAAATCATCTGCTATGTGAAGAGCAGAGAAGTAATTTTAACACAAGACTAAAGACAGTAAAAAATTACAAGGACACCGGCTGCACTGGAAGTGCTAGTATTGCTAGCCGCAGTCACATACTGGAATTGGAGACAGGACATCAGAGAGCACGTGTTTTACACAACATGAAGTCAGATGAGCTGGGAAGGACAGAAAGAGTTGATGAGTTCTTGCTCTCAATAGCACTCCCACACAACAGTTTCCAATGGTTATGTACTACTTAAATTCCAACAATAAAAAGCGTGAGTGAAAAAGAGGATTTTGGTCACAGAGCTAAGTTGGAAGGTAGCAGAGCTTCCCTAATGCCAGTCACACAAAGGTAGATCATTCGTGTGTCTGGTCTTTTGCTGTCCAGGGTGAGACAGCAGTCTTAGTCCTTATCCTTCTCCAGGAGGCACGTCCAAGTGTTGAAGGCTTAACAAACACAAACATGAACCTCCTTTTCCACTCTTCACCCACCTCACTGAGCAGCATATGTGTGCCAGCCTTTTCTAAACTTACACCCATCATGCAATATATAAAAGCTTTTGGAAATTATAGTCCATCATCCTACAGAGTTTATCAGGAAACAGAAGTAATAAGAATCTTGCAAGAACCATGCCAATGCGGATACATTTTCTCTACACTGGGGTGAAGAAATTGCCAGCGTCATGTTTAGACCCTGTTTGCTCAGACTCCAGCAGCAACCCAAAAGGCTGAAGGTATCCAAACCACAGTTTAACCCATGTTAACTAGAGAGCAAAACTTCATTAATACTTCGAGCACTTTAAATCAATATTTAGACATTTAATTATTTTGTTCATTTTACTTGAATACATTAGTAAAGCCTGATAGAACTATTAGGACTCCCTGTGATTAACATATTTGAATCAGCAAAAGGTGGCAATTAAATAAAAATCTACTTGTTTTTCTGGTCTATCATAAAATTTGCATAATTCAGCAATTATTTTATCATTTTGAATATATATTAAAAGTGGCGTTCTGCTTTTTAATTGTAAGCTATATTCTACATATTTTGATTCTAGCTGCCTTATGAATATATTTTGAGTCACATATAAAAATATTTTTGGTTGGCTCAAATTTGTAAAAATTTTGTCTCTTCTACCACCAAAAGGTGCTCATGTATCAAAGATCATTAAGCATGATTTGCGATTTGCTCATTAAAAGCATATTAACAGATTATATTGTAAATTAGAGCTTTTGGGGGGATAATTATTTTTCTAGTAGCTCAAAAAATATTTAGCTAACTCCACACTCTGTCAGATAATAAGACTTCCCTCTGTACATAATTCTAGTGCTTTTTACAAAGACTAAGCCGTACCAATGATTTATGCTGTACAAGTATAGACTATCAAGTAGATCTAAGCAAATGGATACCATTGGAAGTTCACTTCAAAGGATTTTGGATCAGAACAATGTATCTTTAGTTTGAACTTTAATATAAGATATTTAGTATATGGACAGAATAGTGTCCATCAAAATTTTGCTACATTTTTTTTTCTTTATTCTTGCTCTGTAAAAAATTATTTCAATCAGGTAGTGCACTGAAAAAACTGCATCTTTTTTCTAACCAGAGAGCATTTCTTAAATTTTCTATTCTGTTCACTAAGGTTGCTATAGTTTATCATAATCTTTAATTTAATCTGTGGTTCACAAAGTGAAAAAATAATTACAGAAGAAGTTGCATGTAGAGTAAACCTGGTGTTTTCAGTCCAAGTCTATGTAACCAGCATTTGAACAGTGACAGCTTCCCATCATTGATATGCCAGACCCCCACATAGAGAAAGCCCTCTGGGAAATTCCACAGCTGATGATTCAATGGCATAGGCTTTTTTATTATGGTACTGAACTAACACACTTCTGTGGGCAGGACTGTGTGGTCTAATCCTTAACATTTGGTGGAGAAATCTTGCCCTCTTGGGCTGTGTCCCGTTTTGCAAGTTCTGTTCCTTGGATTAAATTTTGCCTCCAAGGAAAAAAGATGCTAAATCACACTTTGTTGCCTGTAAGGCTATGAAAGCAATATGCGTCTGACTTTTCCATCAATAAATATCCTCAACTGTTCGAAAGATCATTATCGCCGTGCCATAGCTATGTTTAGGGTCTGTATCTGTGTTTTTGACAATAGGTTAATATCTTAATGACTGCATAAGAAAGGGTGACAATGTATGCATGAGACTATACTATCAACCTGAAAATAAACATCAGTCTTATCAATGGAGTTAAATATTTATGAGCTAAGTAAAGCTAAAAAAAATGATTTTAGAATTACTGATATAAAAATGCGAAACCTTAATCTGGTCAGACTAAAGCATACTAATGCAATTCTTAGGAAGAGAAACTTTCCAAAAGGTGTAGAAGATGAACAGGGGAAAATATCTATAATGCCAACAGACTAGTAAATGTATGGTTAGATTTCAGTGAAATATCTCCTGCTAAATTCATTAGGATCATACAAACATACAAACCACTTAAAAATAATGTGTTGTAAGGAAACCTGTTACAGGTTAGTCTTTGTGATTTTGGTAAGTTATTTATTTATAATAAATTTTGCTATGCATCACAATATTAATTGTTCAAGTAGAGATGTATATTTTCAGCTGCAGCTGGTTATAAATAAACAATTTTTCCACTGTATTAAAATAGGAAACTGAGACTGAAATACGTCATGGACTGTCCAGTAATTATGCCTGAAGCCTTGCTAAATGTGATAACATGAGAATTTAACAGTTGCTTTCTGGTTGCCAAAAGTTTAAACAAAAAAAATGAGAGAAGAAAAAACCCACAAAAATTCTTAAGCATATTCTGTATGTAGAGAAAAATATAATCCTGAAGATGATCAATTGATTTTATGGACGAGAAAGCATCTAAAGCTCAGAGGACCATGGTGGTGAAACTACAGTTCATTTAATAAATAAATAAATAATGAGACTTCATTAGCTTACACTGAAGTGGGGAAACTTAAAAGTCTTCTCTAAGTTAAAAGCTGTAACAAAGAAAGCAGAGGAAGCAAAGAAACAAAGGAGCAAAGGAAATAGAAGAATATCTTGTGAAATTAAGCAGTGGGGTTTTTTTCCTCCTCCTTATGTCTTTGACAACGGAGGAAGTCCATGAAAATGATAGACTGATGTTCAAGAAACATAACTTGATTATTCTAGCAGCAGTGAAAGGGAAATGCTGCAAATAATTCATCAGAATACCAGAGAATCAAAAAGGAAAAAAAAGGAAAAAAAGAAAAAAGCCCATGACAATATACTGTATATTCTGGCATGATAAGTTGCTTCACACAGCAGATAATTTATCCAAGTTGTGTGATACATCTCATTAAAAGAGCAACCACCAAAAGTAACTTCTGATTTGCTATGTACTGCTCAATCTATCAAAAACCAGTCTCTTCATACTTGTAATGTTGGCACTAAGAAAATTGTTGAAATATGTCACCTTATTTCGAAATACCTTATAGCAAATTAATATATTCTACATTACAAAGCACTTTGTTTACTGAACGACAGTATGTTAACTACACTCAGTGTAAAATGCTGCAGTAAACAGGGTTACTTTCCATTGATTTTTAGTGCACTGTGTGATGGGTGTATGCTAGTCCAATGCTTCTTCTCTGACATGATAGATAAATTGACAAAAAACTTTAGGATGCCTGATTAACTTGACAGATTAGAAAGTATACCACAACTGAGGAATAAGACACAACGGTACAGCTTTACTAGGGTTTAAGAATTGAGAGAAGGAGAGGAGATGTACAAATAGATGGATTATAGTATCTACTATTTCATGCAGTCCTACATTTTATTTTCTATTTCTATATTCAAAAGATGAAAGGAAAGAAAAACATTTTGTTTACTCGATTGGTAATGTTTATTTCTTGGAAACAGAAGAAGATGTGTGAAATGACTGCTACTGAATATTCCTATATGGCCTTGACAAATTTTGATACAAAGTTTGCACAAAACTGTTCACTGGGAAAGTCATTACCATTCTGAATTTCTCAGAACTGCATAAAGTCATAAAATTTATATTGCTGAGATGGGAGTTAAAAAATTAAGGGCCATAACCTTGTGAGCTTATAAATAGCGTGAAATGAAAAGCAGCACTTTAACAGAAGTCTCAGAGAAGTGTCCAAGTCAAAGTTTCACAGCTACAGCCTTTTCTTTTTTATAAAAAAAAAAAAATCATGACCTCAGTCAAAAATGGTGTTTATGCTGCCATCATAGATGTGACTGCTTCTTGGGTAAACATAGCAGGTATGCTAGCTGCAAGCTTATTTGGGTGACTGAAAACAAAGTAGCTAACAGCCCCAGAAATCACAAAGCTGAATTATTATCCAGGTGGTAAACCCATGGTAGGTGCTGCCACGGTTTCTTGATGTTTTCTGCTGGAAGCCGCTAGCTCACGTTTAAAGCTAGCCCCACGTGAACTAGGCCAGAGGTTCAGAATTATGATTTCATTTGTTTCCTCATGAAATTGTTGCCTCTAGTCTTACGGTCTTAAAATGAGCCCTGCCTCTCACCAAGGTTTGTTATACTGTTTAAAAAGGAGCGAGCCATAGATAAGATGTAATTTCAGAAGAAATTTTTAATAACCTATCAGCTGTTAATTGCTGCTTCCCAAAAGAGACCAAAGACAAGAGTGTATGTGTATGAATGTTCCTCCTCCTCTCCATTCCCCGGAAAAAAGCTGACACACGTCCCAGCTGGTTAGTTGCCATTGCCAAGAACATCAAAGAGGAAATGCACTTGCACAAACAGCTTAGATGACACCAGACAGCTGGGGTTTGGCTCTTGCTTTTCCTTCCGCTTTTGGTAGCTGTGCTTACCTCCAAGGAACAGAAGTCAGAAGGAGAACTACACAAGACTTTTGTTCCATTCAGTTAGCATGAATACACATGTCTGAAGTTCCTGAAAGGCAACATCTTAGAATACACAGGTTAGGTAGGTATCCTCCACTTACTGCTTGCACCTGACACATAGGCTGTTGACTTGGCTTACTAAAATAAGGCTTCACGTATAATGTAAATGTGCATTCTGTGATTGCATGAACTGTAAGCCAGCTTTCGACTGGAGCAAAAATATTTTTAAAAGTTACTGTGCAGTTGTAAACTTCATGCTAGATTTAGATTGCAATTTAAATTACATGTAGAAAATAAGCCTCTCAATGAACACCACATCCTTCCCTCCTAACCATGTCTCTCACAATAAAAATGAGGGACCTGTGCTCTTTAAAAATAAGCTTGGATTCCCATAACTACTACTGTGTCTCCTCCTCCTGCCTGACTTTGCTTTCATCATATAACTGGTTCACAGTACCTCAAAGTTCCTCTCCCTCAGTTCTAACCCATGTTTGTCCTGTTTCATCTAGTTTACCTTATTCTTATCAATGTGTCTGATGACCCTTTCATAGTCAAAATTCATCCCATTTTGACTTGTCAGACTTTCTCTAGTAGCTCTATGCCTTACTTTGAACAACAGAAATACAAAAGTCAATGTTATACAGACATCACATAGGCAGAACAAGTAGCTTTTAACCACAATTCTGTTTCAGGCTTGTTAGTGCTTTCGTGTAACCTTTTAGCCATTAGGAAAAGGTCAGCATATTCAAGAGAGCTCTTCATCCTCCCCATAAGCTCTTTGCAATATGTCCTCTGTGGATCACTACAACATTGTTCCTATCACTCCAGCCAACAGCCAGGAAAGATCTCCAGTTTCACCGTTTTGTAGGTCCACCTGTACAAGTAATGGCTAAATATTTCACATTCATTTTCTACAGCAGCATCAAGAAAGTAATCTCTAATCCATGCACTCAGGTAAAATGATTGCTCTTATTGGTCTTGACTGCTGGGATATGACTTCCACATGATTTGACCGCTATACTTTTTGTGTAGTCTATAAAAAACTTGCCCTTCATGCAAATGTTATGCTGGTATATGTGCCTAAAGTAGATCATCTCCATCATCTTCCATCTCACTACCAATTTTCTCTTTTCTACTATGTCAAAGAGGAGTTCTTTATTTTCATATTCACAAAGACTTACGCTGTTGCCATCTCTGATTGAGTACAAGGCTGACTATTCTGTTGCTATCTCTCATCATTTAAATCTTCAAAGTATTTTTATCCTTTTCTGGCTTAGGACAGCAGCAACACTTTAAAGTGTGACAGTCATTTCTAGAGTGCTCATGTGAAATGCAGGTAGATATCCCAGTGAAAATATTTGCAAAATGATTAGCTCTGGAAGATTTGAGCAGAAAAAATGTCTGGTATGTGATTAGGAACTCTACGTTAGAGAGGCAGCCAAAATTTTGGGATCAAACAGCGTCATGCAGAGATAGAAAAAAAGAAGGGATCTTAGTTCTGAAACTTGAAAAACATCAATAAATAAAGGAAAACATTTCAAAGTTACCAACATTACGAACATTTCCAGGAGCAGCAGCTGCTAGTAAAAGTTCATAAAGTACAAGAATGAAGAAAGGAGAGATTCATGAAAGCTGACGGACAGAGATGAAGAGTAAGAGAGAACTGAGACAGTGAGGACAATAACATGCTGAAGTCCGAAAGGACATTTATAATCTGGGCCAAGGTAGTGTGACATACTGGAAAGGAGAAACCAGACTGAAAATTACGAGCTAGAATACCGTCAAATGGGAAATCAGTTCTTCAGGAAAATATGGCATGTTTTAAAAAATACAGAATAGCAGGCAGAGTGACAATCGGAGCACAGTGGAATCATACAAAAACTTTTGAAAGAGAATGAGGAGCCAAAGAGTGATCATTTGAAGGAGTTAGGAAAAAAATTGGAAAAGTAATTGACAGAGTTAGAAGTGCACCCTCCATTAACACAATCTTTTAAAAATTTACTAATAAGCATTATTTCGTTCCTTTTCAGATCCCACTGCTTCCCTGCATATAGAAGATACTCTGGTGCCAAGTAGGTATGAGTCCTGTGTTGCTTTGTGCCAGATTGTTCAATGTTCCCACAAAGAACCTTGACCGATCATAGGCAAAGGTTCCTGTCAGAATTCACCTGACAAGGATACAGTTTCGTAAAGACAGGAGATGTCACTTCAGAGAGGGATATCACTAAGCTGCACTGTCAAATTGTCTGAAAACTGAAGCAGGGCTTTTGTTTTACAACTTGTTTGTTGACTGAGATTCTAAGGACTTTACTACTAAACTGCTTAATTATTAGTTGGCAGTAATTTAAACTACACACAGTATGCCAAGTATTCTTACATTAACTGAGTTTCAGTATGTTTTTCTAAAATAGTGTTCTGCTCAATAATGTTAGTTATATGTTCTATGTTTCCTGTCTTAATTTTTGTAAACATAACAGCAGCTTCAATTGCATTTTCTTGATAAACTGATATGCAACAAAAAGAAATCTGTATAAAGAAGATACACACCATAAAAACACACCAAGAATATCCCACTTATTATAGTATGTTTAGTGCACAAAATATAACACAGCTTTTTTTGAAAGAGACAATGTCTTTTAAAACATATCCTACTATAGAATAAGGAATTCTTAACAGATGTTCATTAGAAATTAAGGAACAATAATGGATGCCATTGCATCATTAAAAAAATTCCAAACAGCCAAAAACCCAAAAAGGGGAATGTGAGAATTATATTGTCATTAACTTACATAGCAAAACTACCCATTGCTTCCAACAAGCAAGGGACTGAGTTTAAATGGCAAATGACAGCATTATCAGCTTTAGCTAGATTTATACGCCAGAAGGCTGGAGTGAATGACTGCAACTCTACAAAGAATGTAACACTTGTTTCTGCAATAAGTTTATGTGTTTTATTGAATTACATTTGCTTATTCAGATTTGGACATATGCATGAAATTAAGCAAAATAGTTAAATCAGTATGTTTATTATGTATTATAGCCATCAGTAGCATCAAGATCATCAGTTTAAAAAACTGTTTGTAATCCTAAGTTATTTAGCTAGTTTTCAGTTCTGTGCTATGAGAAAAAAAGAGGAAGAAATTTGTCTACAACTGAAATCTTTTTTTCCAGGAACCCCAGGGGAGCAAGACAGCACATTGTTGCTTAGAACGTGGCTTGTAAAATTCACTGAGTGCTGTATATGATGATTGGCTCAGGCATTTGAAGCAGCACACAATGAATACAGTTGTAATTTTTGCAGTCATGGGGCAATGAATGTTCCATGTTATTTTGCTTGTTGCCTATATGTAGAGAGCAATTTACGTGGAGAACATTACTGTATCTGTCATGTTCCATCTAAAAGCACTGATGCAGAACTGCTTGGAGACAGCAGCACTGTAGTATTGATGCTCATGGCAGAAGAGATTTAGATACCATGAAAAGTTAATGGTGATAACTAAAGAATTCTTCAATTCACATCAGCAGAAAAGGAACATTTAAAGGAGGATTAGTTTAAGAATAAATGACAAAAATTCAACACACTGAAATTGTGCAAAGTGCGTATTGTAGCAATTATGGAGACTTTTTGATACAGTACTGAAGATCCAAATGATGGCTGTGCTGTATATTACTGTTCAGTATAGACAACTGCCTTTACATGGGATGACTTCTTATTGTAAAGACTGCTATAAAATTATCTTTGTGCTGTAAACAAACATACTGCAACAGTGTGCAGGCATATGCACCTGGAAAAGCTCCCAGTTCCCTTTTTAGCCTGCACACTTCTCACTCATGCTTAAAGTTTCTCTCCCCCCTGTGGATTTATCTTCTAAATTTCTCCTCTGAGGTGGACAACAGGGGTAAAGCAGAATTAATTTTGCCTCCTCTTCTTTGGGCTAGAGAGAACTGGTGAACACTGTATAGGATCTGGGCAGGAAGTTATGTTAATTCTGTGCTGGAGGAAACTGTCTGAAGTGGTCTGTTATCAAAAGTGTTTTAAAAGCTGATAAAGAAAGGACGGGAGGAACTTTCTACTCTGTCCTGCACTGGCAGGAAACCTGATCTTGGGCAACAAGGACCAGTCAGGAGTGAACTGCCAAGTCTGCAAAAGCAAACATGGGACTGGACCTATTGTCATATCACAGTGACCTGCATTCTTTCATCGCGTCAGTCCCAGGAAGGAAAGAAGTTTGGAGTGTGTGTTGCGTAGGACTATCATCAATTCACAAGTAAGCACCGCCTAAGAAAACAGGGTTAATTAAGGACTGGGAACTTAAATATCCTGTTTCCTAACAAAGTCAACTTAAGATGGTATTCCTGCTCTGCTTTTCTTTGAAAGGATAATGAAATTTGACATGTGTTTATTATGGTATATATGTATGTATGTACACATGAAGGTATATAAAGTTAGCCAAACTCCAGAATATCAGAATGATCAGAGAAAGAAAATAAAGAGCGTTAACTCTTACCCTGAGACAGAGTACTCTCTCTACGTCCTACATTTGAAATACTGAGGAGGATATTTTCTCCCAGCTATATCAACTAGTTCCCATTAAAGCAAAGCTATTCTCTTTCAGATATCATCATGGGGTTATATATGTGTCTCTTACTCACAGCTCAAATTTGCTCAGTTTATAAGTGAAAAACATGGCTGCTTCTACCATTTGGCAGAAGCAAATCTGAACTTGGGACTCCAAAACCCAAGCTACATTTTAAAATATTTTTTCATCAGTTGTAATAGTGTTCCTTCAAATTCTTCTGTTCTTTTTGTGCGATTCATCTTTGAGACAGTAAACAATGGTTTAGATGCAGTATTAGGACCAGTTTTTTATATATACAGCATAATTCTCAGCCTATTATTTCATATACTGTATGGTGAGTGACAATAGACTAATAAATTCAATCTATTTTAGATGGTTCCTATGTTGCAATTATTATCTTATGTATTTGCACATAAGATTAACTGTCTACTGTTTACTCTTAGTTTATCTTCTACAGTTCCTATATTTCTTCCAGAATTCCCAGTAAGACTCCTAAAAATTATCTATTTATCTCCAAAATTTTCTTTTACGCTTGTTCTCATTATGTGATAAACTTGCGACGTCTTTGGAGAGACACTACATTTGTATTTCATGTCTGTATAAAACCTAACACAAAGGAACTATGATCTTTGTTTGAATCATACAAACAACAAGGCAACAGAAAAGAAATGTGAGTATATCAAGAGGATTTTATACTTTTGGCAAGAAGAAAAAAGATGGAGGAACATCATGCTCAAATGTGCTGTGCTACAGTTTCTTCAGGTAATTAGATGATTCCGTACATGGTGCCTGTGAATAAAAACAAACAGGAATTTTTTGTATCATCTGTCTGATTTTTGTGACAAATTATCTCCTTGCAAACATTTTTGAGTATTTATTTGGGATGCTCTGTGTTGATTAATATTTTTCATTCCATTTGTGTAAAAAACTCAATTAATATTTCATACTTCCTTCTGATTCTTTACTTCTTTGAACTTATTTTTAGGTGTTTGCCTATTCTCTTATGTGTCTTATCAAATAATTGCATTCAGCAATCATACCTTGTGAACTTCGGAAAAAAAACATGTTCAACCCAATTATATTTCCTGTAAAAATACTACTTTCTGAACATTTTTTTGCAGGTAGTTTTAACCACAGAATTCCACCAATGATTGCAGTCTGCTACTCCTAACTAAAATAACATGAAAAAATTTCAAGGAGAGTCAGTATTAGATCAATTTAAGAAAGGCACTCAGGAGGGTGTAAAAGGCACCCACCAGGGGTTGACTACGTAGTACTTTAAGTACTACAGTTGAGTAGGGAGCATTTAAATCTATTTTCTTTTGACCTATGGAGACTTCTAAGTGAAGAAAAAAACTTTGCAACAGGTATAATCTTTATACATTAATTTTCTGATGCACCAAGTCTTTTCAGAGAAGATCAGGACAAATGTTTCATGTTAATGGAGGGCATACTGCGGTGATTTGTATCATTTGTCACACACTGAGGACAAGTAGCCACGAGATAAAATTTCCTAGAACCTACTGTAGTTAGGCAAAAATATTCAATTTAGCTCTTTTGAAATCCATCACAAAGATGCACATCAGAATGTATATATAGCCAGGCTAATAGACAGGCTGGCATAGAAACATCTGTACAGAGGCCTGTTCCATTTAATAGTAATTTGTCAAGATAATTGTGTCAAATGCTGTATAACCACAGATGAAGTCAATAAGACTTCAATCTTTGTTATCAGAATATTAGTAAAGTGCCCTTAGACCTTTATTACTTTTATTTCTGAGGCAGAAGAGAACATTCGTGTTTTGTCCTGTCCTATTTTAGCACTCTCCTTGAAATTCATATAATAAAACTATCAAATATTGTGCTCAGAATGCTTTAAAAGAAAAATGATACCATTCAGCATAACATAAATAAAACATACTGCAAACAAAAAAAACCATCAACTAAAAAGCACATCCAACTAAAGAAAACTTTCCAGTTTTATTTATTAACCTTTGAAAGCAGTTTTAGGAAGCACTAGAGGTATGCCTGGAACTTTGAACTAGCCTAGGCAGAATTGTTCATAGGAACAGTAATAGTGCTGCACAATAAGAAGTGGCAGATGTTCACAGTGATTCTTACCAGGGAGGTAAAGCCCTGCACCCAGCTATGTACAACGATCTCCAGAGCTCAGTGTCATTTGCCAGGAGCCAAAGAACACATCTTACTTCAACTTGACGCTAGTCTAGCCAGTACACAACTTGTCCGCTGAATGTCCGCAGTTAAGCATTTTACTGCATTAGTGATTTGATTTGGTTTGATAGCAAGATGCCAACGTTTCAGTGCTTCATCTTGAGTGGGACCAGAAACAAAGAAACCTGTGAATCTCTGGAAATATTTGCTTGCACTTAACCTGATTTTTCAGTGTATAATTAAAATTTTAGGGCTTCAAATTTTATTATAAACATTTCTTACAGCCTAAACTGGAAAGTAAAACACATCTAATAATAAAGTCTGATTTTTGCAGTAAAACACCCTACATCCTTCAAATTACTCAAAAAGCTAGTATCAGGTCATTAACAGCACATTTTTAATAAAATCTTGAACTTCTGCAGTGCATGTACTGACACTCAAACTTGCTGTGTGTATTTATTAGATCTGAAATTTAACTCCTTATAGCATGAAAAGTATGGGGAGGTTTCTGAAAACATGAAAGACCTCTGTCTGTTTCTACGACAGCTGGATGATTCTAGGAATCTTGCTTTTTTTGTTCCATTCCATAACTTCTTTTTTTGTCTCAGCAAGGGAAGATACTAAAAAATTATTATACTGGGCAAAATGAGATTGGTCAGATGATATTGTCCCATTCTGACTGCTAGAAATTGAGCTAATAGAGCTCACTGTGTATGCTTGATACTAACATTCTGGGTAAGTCAGCGCTGCAATGCATTTTCCAGCAGTCATCAAGGTGGTAGAATTAAATTGGACAGAGCATAGGAATACAACTTGTAGGAAACAACCCTGCCAGGGAAAAGGATGGCAAAGACAAAGAAACAGCTTTCCAAGACTACCATGTAAATGATGTTTTGCATTTTTCTAGTCAAATGATTATGAATAAGTAGTACACCCTTTCTAGAGACTTTTCGGTGCATGTATTTAAAAGCTTCACTGAACTGTTCTGCATCTGCAGATAAATCATGCTGACATATTCCTCATATTTTTCTGCTTTTGTTACATTTGCCCAAATGTATCACCAGATATAGGTGATTAATGCATTCTTTAATAATTATTCATTCTGACAGACAACACAAAAGCTCTCACAAACATTCATGGCAAAACAATGCTGACCAGTGCCAACTTTTCACTTCATGAGATCTCTGCATTCTGTAGCAGGACATTCAAAGCTGTACTTAGTCACAAAAAAAGAAAATTAATGGAAGTGGCACTTTGGTAACTCAGACTAAAGCAGTTAACTTATGAATAGAAACATGACACTGACTTCAGCAGAGAGATTACCCTGACTTTCTGTCACTGAAATATGACCTTAACCTGTGTTCTTCCTCACACAGACACAAAGCGCTATCACCTTCTTCAGCTGGGCAAGACAGAAAAACAGGCTGTTATAATTACAGCAGAAAATCCAAGGCACAAGTGTCTCTGTTGAGCCATATCTGGGTAGTGTAAGTCTGGCTTGCAAAGTATTGCTGTCACTCTGAGACCCCTGCACTGTTATAGCTTGACATCTGATGAGCCTGTCACTCAACACCACACCATAAACAGCTCCCCGTCACGCTCTGCAAAAGGCTGTCCCTAAACCGGACAGAATCACAGAATCACAGAATCACAGAATAGTAGGGGTTGGAAGGGACCTCTGTGGGTCATCTAGTCCAACCCCCCC
>Ga0181612_152964_pt1 | contig 16900 bp, 9 predicted proteins | sample HoacroProtozoa21_FD_119630 | JGI IMG/M metagenome (GOLD analysis project Ga0181612, IMG submission 119630) | Hoatzin crop microbial communities from Cojedes, Venezuel. Combined Assembly of Gp0051906, Gp0051904, Gp0051908
ACTGCATATCCCCTGATATGAGATCTGTGAGATGTGTGAAAATTATGCCATTAATCTCAATGCAGTGGTGATTTTGAATTAGTCATCAGATTTATATTCTGATAGCACACAAGAATCAACAGAAGTGGAGGTAATACTTTTTCTGAAATGCTTACAGACCGGAAAGACTAAAGGCAGGCAGAACTAGTAAGAGAAAGGGACAAAATGCAAAGCAAATAGCCATGTTAGATAGCCCAGCGCTGATTCCTATAACATACAACTAATACATAAACCCAATTTTGATCCTTCTGTACCCACCCCCAAAATATTAATAAATAGGACCTAATTTATGAGAAAGGTATCGTTGTTCTATCTGTAATAATGGATAAAATACAGTCTATTTCATATGTTAGAATTTGATATAGACTCTTCTGGTTGAAAGGCCTACTGAACACAAGGGAATTGTAAATAAATGTAATTAATTTGTCATGAAAAAAATCCTACAGGGTTCTTACAGACTTTGGCAATCTGGATTAAGACCGAGGAATAGGATTATACCTATCATTTTATCATACTGTTGAAATTAAAGCTTTTAATCAAGGCATTATAGAAATGGGTGGAAAGATTCCTATTGAGTTTAATGGGCATTTGATTCAAGCTTCTGAAGCGTAAATAGTAATTACTAGATATATTTGGTAAACAACAACTTAAAGACTGTTCATAACATCATCTTTTTGTTTTGAAACATAAAAAGTCTAAACTGATTATTTTCTTCCGCTTAGCAGATCCTATTTAATCCATTTCTAGGAAATTGTTGATTTTGTATTTTGAATTGTTTATGGCAAGTGTTTTTCAATTAAAAACTGTAGTGTATAAATAATTGAGAGAAACTCAGCATACATTCATGAGTATCTATGGAGAGGAAATATGCACGTTTAAGCAGAATTTCCTCAATTGGTTTGCCTTCAGGCAGAAATAATTTATATTCACATTTAAAAAAAGAGAATGTTAATACAGCAAAGCAAAGTACTAAAAACATTTAAAAAGGCAGAAGTTAAAATTGCTTATGAAATTTCTTATGCTTTTGTGTACTCACATTTTGCAACTTCTTTGTAATTACAGAAACATGTAATGTCTTTTGCTAGGAGATTCTTAAGTATAGCCAGAAGAAAATTCATCTGTGGCATGGATGGCCTACATGCCCATTCTACATTAACAGAACTTTATATTGTTGTCTGTGTTGCAAGTCTGCCAAGTCCACTTAAATAGCAAATTCTGATTGTGCTGTAGAATGTAGAAATTAAAAATGGTGCTTTACAATCTGATTGCAAAATTAGAAACAGCTGGTAAATAAAACAAACCAGTGGGACAATATTTGTGAAGAGTGATAAATTTTTTCCTTACTGCCTGTGGAGTGCAGGAGTGTTACTGATAACAGTGTTGCTGCATTTTAACTATCTGACCTGCCTATTTAATGTTGTTATGTTTCCACTATAAGGTATCTAGAGGTCTCCATATTGTACTCACAATTGCAGGTCTGACACTGGAAGAAAGCAACTTAAAATGAATCCCATTTCTCTCTTCAGGAACAAAAGTAACTCAGATTACCAACTAATAGCTATCCAAAGCCTTTCTGGTTTCATCTATCATTGTGTCCCTGTTAGAGATTCCTTTTTGTAAGTAACTTCTTCTGCTTTAAAATGATACCCAGATAAGTTTGTGATTTTTGATAAAAGATTAGCCTCACAATTTCCTTTTATCTTGATTTTATAGTGGGATTTTTTGCAGTGTGGACCGAAAAGAGAAATGAGATTTGAAGATGTAAATGTGTATGAAATTTTTTTTCATAGGAAGCCTGAGTGCTAGTCAAAATATGGCAGTGGTCTAGAGGAGAGTAGCAGCTCTAGAGAGATAAAGGCTAAATATCCTTTGAAGGCAGGAACCACCATTTTGTTCTGTGTTTATACAATACCATTTCCTGTAGGCTTCTGTAAGGCTTGTACCTGGTAAGGTTCAGTGTGCATTGTGATAAACAGAAAACTGTACGTAAATATGCTGCTGACTGGCCAGTGCTTAGTTGCTGGCTGGCCAAGCAACGTGCTGCCCCTCTAATATACGTGCAGCATTCTGCCTGTCTTTCTGTCTGTTTGGAATTTGGATCAATGTCTCTCCTCAAGCTACTGATTTTCTAAAAAGTGGTGGAAACTTATTGTCCTACCAACTTCTTACCTCTTCTTGACAAATTTGGTTGAATTTCACTCCAAATCTAGTTGGAGATCAGGATGATTACATAGGCTTATTTCCTTGAGAGGCTAACCTGAAAATGTCTCTTTGTACTGTTCATTGTTTGGAGAGAACACATAGCATGTTTCATTGGAGTCTTAATTTTTCTTTATATAACAGACCATATCCAGTAGTAACCAAATATCATTGATTTATCAGGATAACTCCCTTTGCCCCAGGTTGCATATCCCAGATTGCTAACTTGTAAGATTTATTCCTAGTTGTGATTATTTATCCCAAACAGCTTTTTCAGAAAAAGTTGTGTAGGAATAGTTCAGACGTGAAAACTTAGGTATCTCCAAATCCTTTATCTTTAGCTACATCTACCTGCTGCTAAATGACATGTACTTAAGAGTCTCTGCATTGGGGAATTTTACAGACAGAAAGAAGCCTTTCCTTAGTGGGACATGGAATTCTGCATATCCAGTTTGACCACTATAAAACGCTTCCAGTCATTGATTTTCATCATATCAACTGAAGCTAACGCTTCTTTGTTATTCTGCACTTACACTGTTTCGCAAAGCAGTTATATTGGGTTATTTCTGGTTGCTTAAGAATTGAATACATAAATTAGCTGGGAAAAACTTGATTGTAGAGCATAATTTTAAAAGTTTAAGCAGCCTATTGCTAGGAGATAAAGTCTTCAGATATGATGCTGTTCTCTGTCAGTGAGTGGCAGACAGAAGCAGCCATAAATCCAGATAGATTCTTGGGGAGGACGGATTTAAAAGGTTTATTAAATAATTGAGCTCATCCTCATTCAAGTGCAGAATGTAGTTCCCTGATAAATGACATCTGGTTATAACAGGGTTGTTACTAGTATTGAACTAGCAGGTTGAATTGAATTGATGTTATAGAAATTAGGTATGTTTTCAGTTCAAATTAGTATACACTTAAGAAAGTCTGAGAGAAGCTTCTGAACATGCAACCTGAAAGCAAAAAGAGCCTGTTGAGTTGATAAAAAATATTCTTCAAGTAATTATTTTTTATTTCTATTTTTTAAAAGGTGTTGGTAGGCAATGTTTTTTTTGAGTAAGAGAACTCAGGCAGAATTCTGTAGGGTTCTTATTTTCATTTCTGGGAATAAGTACTATGAAAATGAAAAACTTTCTTCATCCTTTTCCTTCAGTTGATTTAAATCAAGGTTTAGTATTAACCACAGGGAAGTAATAATATTCTTTACACTAGGAAAAAGTGAACAGGTTTGCCAAAAGCCTCCTTAATCCTTTCACCATCACTGCCACTCTCCTACCCTAATTCTTCAAATGGAGAATATTTTAGTTCTGATGTAACACCTGGGGATAGGTCTGTATTCTTACTTTGTAATGAGAAGCTCTTCAAAATATTCACAGCAGTGCAACAGTGTTAATTCTAAACTTTGTAATTTGTGTTTTTCTTAAAAGTTTCGACATATGCAGAAAAAAAATTATTAGTGTCTGTTCTTAGGTGGTTGTAAAGTTCATTTTCAAAGTAGTCATTAAATTACTGTAAAAGTATTACTGTTGATTTTATTGAACTGTGAAAGGTCATATCGGAAACATTTTAGAAAAAACATTTTACGTACATTTGAATATAAAGTGTAGCACTCAAGTGAATTGTTTATATACACACTTCTGTAAGAGTCATATTCTTTCTTGATGTTTTCAGTATCAAATGTTGCTCTGTTTGCTTCATGTGCATGTTCGTAAGACTATGACATTTAATGAAGAGATCTTCTTAAAGTATTGATAGCCATGAGTAAATTACACTATGTTTGATCTGTGTTAAAGATTCAAAGTCCAAGGTCTTTGAATAGAACTTAGAATAAAAATGTAATTAGGTTACATCCCTAAAGTCTGATATATCTTTAAACAAGGCTGCAAATGAAACTTTATTAAAACTTCAAATGAATTATTTCTTTGCTTTTTTTAAATTCTTTTTCCCTCTCTTCTCTTTCATGTCTATCACTGACATTGCTGCTTGTATTTTACCTGTCTTTTCCAGGCTATTTTAATTATTTACTGCTTAATGAGTAGTACTGAGATGAAGCTTCATTTGGAGCTGCCCACTCACTAACAGACTTTTTGCTTCAAAGCTTTGCAAGGTCTTGGACTACTGCAGCTGAACCGGCAGTTGTCATCATAAACTTTCCTGGAGACAGTGTTTCCTTTTAGTGATTGATAGAGGTACGGTTTCCAGAGGTCCCTTCTCAGTGGAACTGAGAGCTGATGGGGTTGCCTGTCTTCAGCTATTATCAATAATCTGTAGAAGTCATAGGTAAAACAAACATTATGAAGCTGTTAATAAAACTATATCTTACTCTTCAGAGGATCATAGGACAATTCAAGTTGGAAGGGACCTCAGCAGGTCATTAGTCCAACCTGCTGCTCAAAGCATCCTTCCAAAGTAGATTATCTGCACGACAGAACATCTCCAGCACTGGAGCATTGCACCCAATATTAAATTTGTTATTGGAAGCTGTGAAAAGTAAGGGAAATGGGGTAGAATCGGAATAAAATGTAATCCCTACAAAAAAAAAAAAATTTAAAATGAGGCAAGCATTCGGTATGAGTTAGCAAAAAATGCAATACAGTGAAACTAATCTGCTTCAGTGTCACTTTCTGTATTTAAGAGATAATAATCGTATTACTCTTTGAGATTAAATACTAATGTAACTTGTTTTCATTTGGTTCTGTTGAGCTAAAAAGACCCCCTCAAGCCCTAACAAACAGAACTGCAAAGCATGTGCTGTTCTTCACTGTTCATCATTGCATTTTCACCTCCCTCCCCTCTGCATTTGGATATCTGCCTAACAACAGTGAAATATTTGTGAAACCTAAAGTGTGAGCATCCCACTGAGTGTGGGGCTGCTCTGATTCAGAGCCTGGAGCCTTACACCGTGAGCTCCCTGAATACATTTTGCACCTTAGGTAGCCTTTGCATATAGAAAGAACTTTGCTTTAGCAACGTGAAAGAAGGAGGTTTGAATGTTATCGTGAGGCAAGAATTGCACTCGTTTTAAAACGGGTATGTTGTCTTTCAGCTAGTGTTCAACATTGTTTGCAATGCTCTTCTCCAGATTAAAACTGACATATCTCAAAAACTGTTTGTATATAATCAAACAAATTGGGAGAAAACATCTAACAAATATTGCTTTCGTAAAGTATGTTAACCTAAAAAGAGAAAGGAAGTTTAATTGTAAACCAAAATTTTCTGTGTTGGTTCATTTGAATATGAATGTAGGACAGGTAAGTTAGTGGAATTTTTATATGGGCCCTGTTCAGTTGTCAGGTTTTTTTCCTGAAGATGGACACTGATCTTGAACGAGTACATTTTTTGTTCTAGTTTGCATGTGGGCAAAATGATGCTAAACTAGTTTGTGCAATTACAGCATTGCAAAGCCTTCAGAGATTCTAGATGCCACCTCAGACCTAAACTTCTGTGAAAATACCTGAAATATGAACATTTTTTCCACAGTTAAGCATAAAGCAAAGGGAAAAATCAATGATCTGATGTAGTTCAGATAGCAAGACAGTAATTACAGGTATGTTTCTAACTTTCAGAGTTAAGGGTTACACTTAGTATGAAATCACTCTTTGATTTATTATTGTCTTTTCATTTATGTCCATATGTGATATTTTGTACCGCTAGTAAAGTATGTGTGAGGTCTGTGTGCGTATAGTTTTGGGGGAAATCATGTAATTGACACCAGATTTTCTTTGCAGAGTTACTCTGTGTAGTTGCAATCGGTCTAGAGAGTAGCTGTGTGTCTCTCAGAGCAAATCTGAGAGATTTGATGTAGAGCCAGAAGCAACAGAAGAAGGCCTGGAGCTAACCCAGAATTATGAGGGTACAGTGGCTAGTGCAGTAACTGGAAGAAAGGCAAGAAGAGATTTGTTCTAGTCTCCTATACAACAGTGCCTGTTCCTCCTGTATTTACTCTTTGTGCTTTCTTGTAAGAATGAGATTTTTCACAGCAGTTCTGCTCATATGCTCTTCACTTAATTTCGGTTTTGTTGTTTTGTTTTTTTTTCTCTTGCTGGTCCACAGTAAACTATCCCCAAAGTGGCTGTCATTTCAGCTGCCTGTGGGAAACATTTCCTTCTTTGCAGTTCAGTAGTGTTGGCAGCAGCAGGGGAAGGGATTAGAGAGCAGACAGGCAAGCAACCAGACAAATTAGTATTATCCCTAGTTTGGGAGGTATCTCTTCTTTAAAGAATCCTTTAAGCAAATCTTTTTAGAGCATTTTTAATATCCTAATGTGTTGGTGATGTGATAGAGCAGAACTGTTCAAAGTATGTTATGAGTGCTACAATATGCTTTGCCCTCTAGGTTTGCATAGGTGTATTTTGAATATTTGAGCTTTAAGGCAAGTAAGTCCTCGGTGGACAAGACTATATATGACCTAATGCTCGCTGGATTCCTACAGTTGTTTTTTTGTTTGTTTTTTTTTGACAACAGATACTCGCTTAATTAATGTCAGCAGAAATAACGTATCATTCTCTGAACTGCAATACCAAGGGTTAGCCTAGCAATTCTTGACCCAGACAAGGGAACGTAAAATATCACCTTTTTGTGCTGCAGTCTCAGTCCACCAATGCCATATCTCAGGCTATCTGATGTTCAACTTTCCTTTTATCTCCTTCCTCCTCCTGTATGTCCTCAAGCCTTCTACTTCTCAGGCATGCTTTCGGTTGACCTTGAGCAGCTTAGACTCTAGGGAGAGATCTAGTGGTGTACTGTCAAACTGGGGAAATTGTCAGAATACCCAATGATGAACCAGCGCGTTCATTACAATATTCCTATGAACTGTCTATGTTATTTTGCTGTGGAATCTTTCTGAAAAATGTTATCGATTCTTGTATAGTAAATGAAAATAACTTTTAATCTTTTATCTTGGAAGTGCCCACCTTGATTGTTGTCTGATGATTGGCTGTTTTTCAGATGTATGTTATAAAGTTAATGGAACCACAAAATTTTGTCTTCAATCTCTTCCACAATTTTTGTCTTGTTTTTGCAGATGACCTATAAGGTCAGGTTCTTGCATCTCAGATCAGTCACAGTGACTTCTGTACAATTCATTTTACCTCAGGAGTCCAGGGTGGTTCAACTATTTACTGAATGAGAGCCTTGTTTTATGATTCTTGGGAGCTTTTTGTTCCATCTCCCAACACATTTCTGTTAAAGACTTAGAATAACATCCATAGATAGTGACTTACATTGGAAACTGTGACAGATTCTTAACTATTGTAGCATGAATAGTGCTACCATAATTATCGTAACTGAACACAGGAAGCTAAAAATAATACAAGTTGTTCAAGCAGTTAAACTGAAATGTAAGCCGATATCTTTTAAAATAGTAATAATATTTTTCTTTTTTTGCTACCATTAACTATTGATTCAAGCAGATTTTATGTCCACGTTAAATAACTGCATACAAAAGATGTCCTAGATTGAGATTAAAATACTATAATATACGTAAAAGCTTTATTGTTCCTTTAGGTGGTTGTTTTAAGCTTTATTGTTCCTTTAGGTGGTTGTTTTAAGCTAAAGTCCTCAACAACTGTTTAATTTAGGATTAACTGTTTAATTTAGGATTAAATGTGCTTTCTGCTTTTACTAGTGCTGCCGACGAAATGTACCTACAGACCTGTCACTTTTTTGTGCAATTGTTTCTGTGGCATTATTTTCATTGGTAAACGTACGAGCTGATAGAAAAGGAAATCATTAGGTGCTTTCAGTATTGCTGAGGCACAGAGCTAGAACAGGTCAGTCACTGCATTTTGTAGATTGTGACATTTTAAATTACCTGTACACTACTGGAAGCAATATGTGGGCCTAATTAACATCTCACCTAATTAGCGTCAGGACTGTATATAAAGAATTCTACATAGTTTTGTACTGCCTTTATTAAATACCGTATTATTCAAATTTGCTATCTTTAACTTCTGTATTGAAAACTTCGGATTTGTGTGCTGTTTTCTTAAGTGGGACTAACTTTTTTTTTTGTTCTCCTTCAAGTAATCAATGCACTGCTGAATAAGTTCATTTTAATGCACTCAATCATGCCTCTAATGTTTGTAGCTTACGGGCGCAAGCATCAGTAATGCAGGAATGTTATATGGCTTTAGTTTGGGCCATTTCATAAAATATTCATGGAATCAAAAATGTGCATCAAAATAGCGGCTGGGAGAATTACATTTATGTGCCTGCTTTTATGGCAGCTTCACATTTAAACCCATTTGTGTTAATATCTAGTCAATCTTTCTACTTAAAAAAAAAAGGCAAAATAGTAGTCTCCATCTATACCCTTTTTGGTTTGATATCTATTTTGGTAGAACAAATGTATACTTTTGGACTGTGTTTTAGGAAGGGGAATTATAAAGGAAATTTTAGATAATGTAAAAACGTTTCTCTTCAGTATTTACAAAATTGCATTGAGTACTTTTGCTTGAACGAATAGATTTTTTTTTTTTTTTACTTCTGAGTGACTTTGTGAAAACTGTAGCACAAATCTTTGTGCATACATATGTAGTTGCTATGAAAATAAGAGTAATTTCTAAAATTTGATACTGTTAGTTGCAGAGTAATGTGTTATATAATTGTTTAAAAGTGATTCTTTACTCCCCAAATTATATTGTGGCAATGTTTACTTCCCATACTTAAGATTAAACTATTGCTGATAGGGTTTCTTTTTTTATGCCCTGAGTTACATTAAACTACCACATTTTAGTAGCGGTAGTATATATGTTGTAAGAGTTATGTTTCTGGTTTTTGATTTGTTTTATAAACAGGGAAGAGATATCAGCGATTCTCAAGCTCCACTTAGTATACCCCTAGCTAATTTCTGCATGGCAGTGGGAAAAATAATATGCAATTGCTGTTAATGTTGCCTGCTGAAAATAGCTATACTGCTTTGTGTAACATTTTGCAGAAAGGTTTTCTAGAAACACCTGGATTTTCTCTTTGAATTCACAGAGATTTAAAAGATACATTTCTACAAACTATTCCAAGCAATTTTCCTACTCAATTGTTTTTCCTCTCATTTTGCTTTCTTTTTTTTTTTTTTTTGCTTCTTTTCCTTCAGTTAATAATAAAAGTAATTTAAAATTCTGCCTTGTCACTGCTCAGGTGAGATAAAAATACTCTTACTCTCAGAAAGGTTCTGGCTTATTACTTTCTTTTAATGTTTTTCAAGATTTTCAGACAGCATCTACCTATGTCTGCATGTAACAGTTGCAGTAGTTCAGTTTTTAAAAAATTGGAATGCACTGACCAGATCGATTCCAACTGAACCAACTCCTGACAGTGAATAAACTTGCCAGCCCCTGAAAACATTATTTTTTCCACAACATTTGAGGTTCATATAAACATTATGGATTACAGAAAGAGGCTGATATGTCATTTGCCAATAAGAACAAGGGATTTCAGATTGTTTTGATGGAGGAATGAATTCCACAGTCTAAAATATTTTTACCTTCCATGAATTTGAGAGGTCTCCAAATAGCTAGTATTACTTGAAAGAGTTTTCAGTAAGTGAATTCCCAGCCATGTAAAGGCTTTCAGGTCAGGAATTCTCTCTCTCCCTCTATTAGGAAAGTAGCAGGCATTTTACTTTTTTGCTCAGCTTCTTTTTTGATATTTTTGTGAGCAGATTGAATTATTTTTTACTTCATAATCTTTCTTGATAGTTCAGTGAATCCAGGTGTAATTTAGTTCCATTTGAACACTACCAAAAAGGTTATGTTGCTTTTGTATTTTGAAGCTTCATGTAGATGAATTGTTTCTAAAGAGGTTTCACTGAGATCTGGCAAAAAGGATGTCAGGTCATAGCTCTTATGGTTAGGTCAACTCTTAAGAACTATAGGGTACATGGAATATGAGAGTTCAATTTCTAGTCTGACAGAAACTTTCTCAAGGGGATACTGCAAGTGAGGAAGCATGGGTAAGAATTACCATACCTGATAGTATTAACAATCTAAACAGTAGTTCTGAAGCTTGCACGTACTGTTTACCTAAATGATGTGTCCTGTTAAGAGATTACGTTACAGAGTCTTGCGAGAAACTTGGATACTGTCTTCAGCTTCAAATTACATATCCAGGTGATATCATTCATTTTCTGCTTCCCATTCTTACTGGAAGTTTTTGAATTACATGTCAATCAAACTCTGAAGAATCCATTACACATGTAGCAAAAGTAGATCACTTAAGTGTATGGCAATATTGTTTCAAAAGAGCAATCAGTTGATTAATAAACTTTGGGGAGATTCCAAGGAGGAATCTGTATATGCTTAAGAGTATCCTAGTGGATAAAATGCTAGATCTAGCTATTAACATTGAGTTTCAACTCAGCTTTCCATCGTTTGTCACAAAGCCAACACCAGCTTGTTCAAATGATATCTTAAATCTGCATTTAATGAGTTGGGTAACTGGAATTCTGCTGATTTCTGAGTTGGATTGACCTAAAAAGTTGGCCGGACGGTATAGGTAGAAACCCAAATTCAAACTGGAAACCCCTTTAAAATGGACAGAAGTTTTCATCTGGGTTTAGCAAGTCTGCATCTCAGTTTCCTGTTACATATGCTGTCAGTGAATCCTTAAACAGCCTGTACTGCTCAAGTTAGTTTCACTTTGGACTTCTGTTTGTCCAGTCTGATGTCAGGTATGTGATATTTTGGAAGGAGTGTATAAATCTTCTCCTGTCTGTTTACAGGATCTGTTAGCTACTCTGGCAGTAAGATTTTTTTCCAGTATTTTGGGCCATCTCTCCAATACCTGTCCCTAGCTAGAGTGGAACTGAATAAAGCTCGCTGTCTCCACTTTCACCTGTCGCTCTTCAGCACTTTCTGTTTTGTCCTCTGGGACTCTTACACAAATCATAGGTTGTAGACCCTTAAAATTATTTGTCTGTGAAACTCATTGAATTAGCTGCTGCTTTGAAAGAGAAGTTTCTTGTGGTTTTCAATTTTAGTTGAACTGAATTTAGTCATCAGAGAAGCTTAATATGAAAAGAAATTTAATTCTAATAAAGATAAGGGTTATGTTTTATATTGCAAAGTTGAAAGCGTGGTTATAAAAGGGTAACATATGCAAAAGACAAATCTAAGTTAAGTTAATAAGAGGAATCTGTCATAGTAGTTCTGCTGCCCTTAGGTTGGCTGGAGGCCTGGGGACCCAGATAACATTCCATTTTCTCTCAGAATGCTTAAACAAGGTCCTTCTCCAGGCTTCTCTCCCTTCCTTTCCTGCAGTCAGGAAACAAATTTTCTCCTTCCTGGTTCTTTTTCCAATTTGAATGCAGCACTGTAAAAGCAGTCTGCAAAACAGTAGTCGTTCCTCATAAATCATGTTTCAGAAGAGGTGTAAACTGCAAACACATCTAAACAAATTTAGTTTATCGCTAGTTTCAGCTTTTAATAGAAAAAGCAATTGATATATTGGTGATCTGTGGGACAAAATTCCCCCATCACACACACACACACTTACAAAGGAAGGGTCACATTCACAGTTCTCCCTGCTGTAGAGCATTCCTTGTAAAACAAGGTACTGTGTCCAGAATGCTTTTGTGTGTGTGTAAATGGTCTTATCTTACCGGTTTCCCTGCAGTTTTCCTGTACCCATTGTGTATAAGGAGAGACTTTTCTGATCTTTCAAAGGGCTTTGAATTTCCATTGTCCAGAAAGCGTGGATATGTCCTAGATTGCACATATACATGGAGATAGATCTAGCTGAAGGTAGAGGGGAGGGAGGAACTACTTGCGTGTTAAAAGGAATTGAACTTTATCTTAAAACTTTCCTTTGCCTTAAAGATGTTTAAGTATTACACTTGAGGACCTTGAAGTGTATTACTTTAGGCCTAATAATAAATCTATTAGTAGTTAATGCTTTTCCAGTAAATTTACTAAGTAAACTCACCAGAGTTGGCCTAGTAATAGCTGTTGGATAAATTACTTTGCATAATAATTCTTTTTTCATCAATTAATTTATTTGAATAAAGATTTACACACATACACACACAGAGTTTTTATACCTCTGTTCTCCCTGTTTCAAATCTTTCAGCACAGGTTTTCATTATGTAAAAAGAAACTTGAGGAACAGTTTGAATTTTGATTTATTTTTTTTTTTAACACATAGATGTAATTCTGAAAAATGAGATCCACAAAGGCTATATTAATGAATCTATAATAGACGTATTTTCTAGAAAATTCTGACTTTGCGTCCTTGGGATCGCATACCTCCAACACTGAATCTACAAAGGAAAGCTAATTTAAAATGTGATGTTTAAATGACAGCATTGCTGGTAACTGTGATTTGGCAGTATTTTCCAGTGATCTGTAAGTCACATAGGAATATTTTTGAAAAATCTATTAAATGGTTGGCTGCAATTTACTTTCTAATGAGAAAATTAGTATCGACTAATAACTTTTTAAAATTTTCTTGTTACACTGATTGTAATTACAATTACATTTTTCAGGTCATGTCATGAAAGCTGCTGAGCATTATGAAGCATTTTATCAGCTAACAGAGGGTTCGACATGGAAGGATGAGACAGGCCGTACATACAATTCACTGGCATGTGAGCATCTCTGGAGAATTTATGCATTACTAGCAGACAAAATGTTAGAAAATAAAGAACACCAACAGGCCATCAAAACGCTAATAAAAGCTTTAAAAATGGCAAAAGAAGGTAGGTGGAAAATAATGCTTTCACATTCCTTTATTTGATGTGCATGCCATGGTTTTCCCAAGAGTAAAGTAGAAATTGTGAAGTGTTTGACTGGGTGATTATTTCCTGTGAAATTCAAAGGACAAATGCTATCAGTGCACTTCCAGATCTCACTAAAGCAGAAACCGCTACTTGCTGACAACAAAGAGTCTTTCAGATTCCGGAAAGCTTTATCTCCGAAAAAACAGCCTTGTGGGAATCATAGTATAAAACAGTGAACCCATAATCAGAAAGTGAGGTCACTGATAGAAGCTCAGCTCAGTGATTTTGATTTGCTAGTCACTGTTGAAGTGCCAATATTTGAGTGATATTATCTGCTCTATCACTACCTTTTCACTCTACGTAGTTATTTAGTACTTGCAAAAAAACAGGTTTTTTTCATAAGCAAACAAGATTTCTTCTTGTTGTATATCTTAATACATGTAAATACTTTGACACCTACAGTAAAATATTGCAGAATCGCAGAATAGCTAAGGTAGCAACAGGCTCCTCTGGAGATCATCAGGGTCAGCTAGAGTAGGCTGTCCAGGACTAGATCCCAGGACTAGATCCAGTGAAGTTTTTAGTATCTCCACAGGTAGAGACTCCATAACCATTCTGGAAACTGTTTTCCACTGTTCAAACACAGTCACAGTAAAGAAGTATTTTGTTAAGTTCAGGTAGAATTTCACTTTGTGCCCACTGCCTCGTGCCCTGTTGCTGAGCACCACTGAGAAGAGCCCGGCTCCCTCTCTTTACATCCTCCCATCACACATTTGTACACATTGATGAAATCCCCCTGAGCCTGCTCTTCTGTGGTCTGAAGAGTCCCGGCTCCCTCAGCCTCTTCTCCTAGGACAGATGCTCCCAGTCCCTTAGTCGGCTTTGCAGCCCCTCGCTGGACTCATTCCACTCTGTCCCTCTCTTGTACGGGGGAGCCCAGAATGGGACACAGCACTCCTGGGGTGACCTCACCAGTGCTGAGTAGAGGCAAAAGATCACCTCCCTCGAACTGCTCATGACACGCAGCCTAATGCAGCCCAGGATCCCGTTGGTCGCCTTTGCCATGAGTGTGCATCGCTGTCTCATGGGCAACTTGCTGTCCAGCAGGAAATCCAAGGAAACCCAGGTCCTTCTCTGCCACGCTCCTTTCCATCCAGTCAGACCGCAGCCCGGGCTGGTGCCTGGGGTTATCCGTCCCCAGGTGCACAACACTGTGCTTCCTGAGACTGCCATCGGCCCGTTTCTCCAACCTGCTGAGGTCCTTCTGAACGGCAGCACAACCATCTACCTGGCGGATCAACCATTCCTCCTTAATTTTCTATGGCCTGAAAACATGCTGAGGGTGTGCTTGGTCAAACCATCCAGGTCTTTAACGACAGTATTAGTGCCACTATTGATCCCTGAGTGCAGCACTAGTGACTGGCTTCCCACTGGACTTCATACTTCAGCTTGCAACTCTTTGAGGCTGGCAGCTCAGGTAGTTTTCAGTCTACCTCACTGTCTGTTTATCTAAGCCATACTTTACCAGCTTGTGTATGAAGATGTTATGGGAGATGGTGTCAGAAGCCTTGCTAAAATGGCAAGAAGCAACATCCGCTGCTTTCCCTTCATCCACCAAGCCAGTCATCTTATCTTAGAAAGCTATCAGGTTGGTGAAGCTTGATTTCCCCATCTTAAATCCATTCTGACTATTCCCAGTTATCCTCTTGTCCTTAACATGTTTGAAAATCGCTTCTGGGAATATTCGCTCCATCACTTTCTCAGGCATCAAAGTGAGGCTGACCAGCCTGAAATTTCCCAGATCCCTTCTCCTGAAGACAGAAGTGACATCTACAATCTCCACGTCCTCAGGAACCTCCCTCAGTTGCCATAACCTTTCAAAGATAAGTCAAAAGCAGCCTTGCTTTGGCCAGCTCCCTCAACACCCATTTCATATGTCACTTGCTATATTTTCTCATGTCAAAGATACTTTACAGTCTACTGAGATATTTTTGCTGTTTGTGATATAGTAAAAGTAATGATGGATTTTCTCCATTTCTACTTAAAATAATGAATAAATGAGGTTTATGGAGTGGCATCTCCTCATCTGTGAGACCTCCTTACAAAATAGCCCCATGAAGAAATCGGTGAAAACTTCCCAAGTCTCTATGACCCTCAGTCATAGAGTTCAAGCGTTCAAGAAGACGTAAGGCCCACATAAACAAGCAGATATATATATATTATCCGAGACTTTGTTAAGGTTTTGAAGCATGAATCCAGAACTGTGATGCTTTGAATTTTTGGGCAACTGAATGTCAGAATTCGGCTCTGACTCACAGGTGCCCAGGCCTTTCTACATAAAAGTTTCTTCAGTGGCTGAAAGGTGCTGAGAATCATCATGATCTTTCACAGGGCTGAGAAGTTTATGCTTATCACATACCTAAAGCTCTTCAAAGCAGACACATATGTAAGGTGTTTAATTTGGTTAATGCTCTCATAGCATAACTACCAGATCGGTTTTATAAAAAATGCCACAGTAGCTACTTTCCAGAGGAAGGGTTTATGGTTGTGACTTTACCTGAGCAATAGATTAGCAGTTAAAACCCTGATCCCAGACATGAGAATGAGTCCCTTCTTGACTTGAATAAGTCAGAATGGTCCTCTCTAGGAGAAAGCCTTAAATATTGAACTGTGAAGTTGCTTTTAGTTTCCCCTCTTATCTCCCCTTACCTAACCGTTTTCCTCTTTTTCAAACTGCAACAACTGGAAAGCAGTGGGACTGTCCATTCCCACTATCAGCTACAGTCCTATCAGCTAATGAATGCTCCTAGAAGGTGTGGAGTACAGATCTGACTCCGAAGAAAATCACTAGCCACTCCTTCTTTAGCTGTGCTTTTAAGAAAAAAATTTGCACTTGCATAGTCTTTCAGATGAAGGGTTTAGAAACCTGACTTTGAAAGGATCTCTGTATCTGTAACTTCTGAGTAAATAAATGTATGTGCTCTCATTCCAGAATGCCTGAATCACAGAGAGAGAAAATTAATATACATGGTTTTCTAGAAAGTCCTTTTGGCTATCTTAGGGTACCCTCTACCCAAACAGCTTCTTTTTGAATTTATGGAAACCATGAATGCTACTGAGAACTTGGACACCTTTGCACTCATTGCCAAGCCACTCATTGTAACAGCTGTTGTCCCAGGAACTAAATCTTTCTCAGTTAAGCTTAAGACAGTTTTGAAAATGGGACCTGGTATTTTAAGTATGTTCTGTGGCTTTCTGAACATCTTATGCCATGCGCTTATTTTGGATGCTCAGAATATGAATATCCACGAATTATGTATCAGAGAGCTGAAGAGCACTGTGATTGTGGCTGGTCCCTACATGCTTAGAAAGGCCAAGTGACAAGGCATCAAACACAAACAGGAGAATTTGCTCCACACACAGAAATAAACCTGGTGACAAGTCCTCCTCCATAAACAGTTTGCCGACCTCTATCATGCATCACATGCACTGAAGTACCCAAACATAGGATGAAACAAGGATAAGCTGCAATCTTCACTTTAATTGCCTCTTTTCTTACTTCACATGATAATTGCATTAAACTATTTTATGTCAAAATTATTTGTATAAGAAGTTGAAGCAGTTTCAAACTAATTCACCTGGAAGAAGATTTTAATGCCAGATGCTGAAATGAAAACATTGAAAACAAGCAACTTATTTGCAACAAATATGTATTTAGTTATACAGGCAAACATGTATCTAGTTACACATGCACAAACCAGAAATGCCTCCACAGAAGAAGTGAGTGTAATAAATGAAAACTTACAGTTCAGGAAAGATTACATTGAGACACCTACTGGACCTTGTTAAATTATCCAAGGTTTTATTTTTTTAACCTGGAAAATATGCCTGGATTTCTATTTTCCAGTAAGTTCCCTCCCACACTTTTGGGAAAAAAAAAAAAAAAAAAAA
>Ga0181612_178245_pt1 | contig 16900 bp, 6 predicted proteins | sample HoacroProtozoa21_FD_119630 | JGI IMG/M metagenome (GOLD analysis project Ga0181612, IMG submission 119630) | Hoatzin crop microbial communities from Cojedes, Venezuel. Combined Assembly of Gp0051906, Gp0051904, Gp0051908
CTCTTTGGACACACTCCAGCACCTCACTGTCCTTCTTGTAGTGAGGGGCCCAAAACTGAACACAGCACTTCAGATGTGGCCTCACCAATGCTGAGTACAGGGGAACACTCACTTCCCCCCTCCTGCTGGCCACACTATTCCTGATACAAGCCAGGATGCCGTTGGCCTTCTTGGCCACCTGGGCACACTGCTGGCTCATGTTCAGCCAGCTGTCAGCCAGCACCCCAAGATCGTTTTCTGCCAGGCAGCTTTCCAGCCACACTTCCCCAAGCCTGTAGCATTGAATGGAGGCATTTTGTGTCAGAGATACTGAGACTTTTGCTGTTTTATAGACAAGAAGGACTTAAATGTTTTTCATTTTGGAAATCTTATGAAACTTACTGTGAAAATAGAGTTGGTGTCTAACAAATGTCACTTGAAGAAAATACAGCAGATGTACAAATGTGAGGGAAGAACTATCACCTACAGTCTGATAAATTGACAAGAAATTTTATCGTACTGTTTTTAGCTTTATTTTATATAAGCATACAGTTTCTTGTCTAACACAAAAGCACTACTGGAGTAGCAGCAGACCAATTATTATAGCTTTCTTCTCTCCGTCACTGTCCCCTAAAGTTCTCTAGTGTCTACTCTTCCAGCCCATTTGCTTCTTACCACAATATTACAGTAAAAGAAGACACATTGTGGGAGTTATTCATAGCTCTCTCGTATCCATTTTACCTGTATGTCCACCCATTATCAGCAGCCAATATAGAACAAATTTGTTTTTCCACAGCTCCTGACTATCAACAAACGACCCAATGAAAGCTCATTGATGGGCTTTCTGGGGAGCAGATGTGTCAAAACCAGCTTCTTTTTTTTCTTATCACTTCCAAATATCACAGTGAAGACTAGAAAAACTCATATATGATGGGAAACCTGGTGTCTGTTGAGCTGTGAAAAAAGCTGCCATTAGGCAGCCCAAACGCTTCTGTCAGGCCAGCAAAGTACGAGAAAAGTTCCCATTAGGCAGTTTGTAACTATATACCTCTTTTTTCTTCCCTTCCCTCTCTCCTCCCCATCTAAGCTGTTGATAGCCAGCAATGCTCTTTGTTGGTACACACTGTGGCCTTTCTCAGAGTACAATTCACAATGTTTGTAACTGTCAACATTTCAATCTCTGTACTTTGTATTTTTCCATCTCATAATATTTCTCTTTTCCAGGTCCTTGTCACCCTGAAAAAGCACCAGTGTTTGTAACCTCTCTGGCTACATTTCCTTGCTTTGTCATCAGAGGTTTTCATAGCATCCTTATGATCTATTAGGAAGAATCTTGTAAACACTGTGTCATAGTAAGTGTTATGCTGAAAATCTTCTGTTATCTTAACTTCTATGCTCAGAACAGTGGCATATTAAGTGTTTGGTCTTTGACTGATGTGGTAGGCTCAATTTAGTAAACTATTCAGGTATTGTTTTTTCTGAGTGGTATTTATTATTGCCAGAAAATGGCCATCTTAATCAAAGAAAAGGTGTGTTTCTCAGGCTGTGAATAGTTGGGAACTTTGATGCTAAATATTTGTAATTAAAAGATTTATCAAAACCCTGCAATATTCATCTAGAATCAAAAGCAAATATAATTTGAGATATTTTTTTTGAAATTTTGAGCAACATCCAAAATTGGATATACAGGAAATTCCAAGTATTATTTTCTTTATATATATTACCCTTGTCTTTGGCAGTGGAAGAAGGTAGGGAAGCCCCAATTCTGCTTTGTTATTGCAACAGTAAGAAGTGTCTGAAGCATCCAGAAATCTTAGCAGAAATTTGTGTTATCCACCACTCCAGACTGACTGGTTGGTTTTGTATAACCAGTTGTGCTAGTCTTGCAATAGCTAAACTTCCCAAGTCCTTTGGAATAGTTTTGTGGCAAAACTGGCTTTCTGTACTAACCCTTCATCACTGAGAACTAGGTATTGCTCAACTCAAAAATTGCACCAAAATATTGAAATATTATATTTATAATTTAAATTTCATTTTCTATTTCTGTTTCAATTTACCATTTCTGTCTTAAGAATCTGCAAGAACATTCAAATTTAAATAGAATTCTGGAAGATCACTGACCTTTAGCTATACTGTCTCAAAGGTACCACAATCTACGTATTCATATCTCTCTTAGATAGTATCCATATCTATAGAAATATACATACCCAATGATAATGTTAAATATGGTAAAATATGGTAAGGTTGACACTTTATGAAACAATGGTGATGATAGAAGGGAACGATTTTCATCTAACAGTATGTATGACATATATTGTATTATAAAAATATAGACTTCTGTCAAGAAAGTAGGTTAAAGTTAACCTCAAGTCCCAAGGAAGCACTAGGTTACCTATCTGTAATGGCTTAAATAGACATGGAGTAGTTTTGATGAGTGAGAAAACCTCAGCTATTATTTTGGCAGAAAATTGGGATGCAAATCAAAGAAATTAAGCGATCCTTTTCACTATATGGATTTGTATCTCCCATGGATTTGCAAGTCAGAAAGACAAGTATGCGTTATGGCAAGTATTCCATTTTCCCTTGGAATAAGACAAAGCACTTGCTGCTAACTGATCACTAATTCACTGCTGTCAGGACTACAGACTGGGCCAAATGGAGAAGTCCTTTGAAAAAAGACTGATATTTATTTGAATGAAACTGTAAGTGCATGAGTTCTACTGGTACTGGAAAACTCAGTCATCTGGAAACCAGGAAATGAGTACCACCACTTTATCCAACCCTTTCCACCATGCTTAGAGATAACAAGGCATATTGCTCCATTTTGCAGGGATCAAACAATGCTTATGAATAATAGCATCACAGTCATGGTGTTCATGTCAAACAAGGCACGTACTGAATTACTTGAATACCAGGAAAGGCAGAAAAACACAGTGAATGCTGGAATCCATCCTGGAGAATGTTAAACCGTAGTAGCCAAAAAATCCTTAGATTTATTCCAGGAACCACTTCATACTTATCAACAAGAATGCAGAAAGCCTATCACAGCAGTCAGATGAATGAAGTACTAATGGGACAAAGCAATCTGGAATAATCAAATTTTTCAGATAATGTACAAAGTGTAGCCAAATGGATAGTACTGTAATAGTATGCCTTGATCGCCCAGTTTCGTATTCCTACCCACTATAATATCAACAAAAACACCCACTTTGGAAGATGATCAGAGTCCAAAAATCTCAGTCATCTTCTTTCCAGTCTTTGATCTCACTGTAACTGATCAAGGTTTTAATTTTCTTCATGAAACTGTCCATGAAATGTATTTTTTTTCCAATACAACTTCTTCTAAATACTTTTTTAGTAAACCCCTGCAATATAAGAGTTTAGGTCCTTATTGCTAAACCCAAATAATTATCAGGAATTTTAAGAATATATTTAACTGTGAAAAAAAAATGCTGCCATACTTGCAAAGTTTCTGTTCATAGAAAAGTAGAGGAAAAAAACAACTGACAAGAGGAGAATAAATTTAAGACCTGTTGCTTTGATTATCAGACATCAGTATTCAGTCATAGCATGGGAAGAAATATAATCTGGATAGACCATACGCCCGAGAACTGATCACTTGCATGTGGTTGCTTTTTTGGGCTGTCAGTGATATAATCAACTCTCTGGCTGGAAGAGAAGGTCAAATATACATCAGGATCAGTAAGAGGATCAGCTGATAACACAACTATGCATGATATTTTTGAATTTGAGATATAAAAATAGATAGATCTTTTTTTATAAAAATGGTATAAACATGAATCAATCAAAAAAGAGAGTAGTTTTGTGCTGACCCAGTCTGGGAAAACTCTGGAATTAAGACACTGTTAGAACTAAAAGTTCAGTAATACACACAAGCTGGTGAAAGGACTCTGACAAGAATGCTGTTAGGGGAAGTAGTATTCAACTGCTCTCACTTTAACGGTAAATTAGGCGTTTTGTCCAGATTAATCATCTAATCTATTCCACAATCAGCAAAAGTTCTTGCATTGGTTAGCTATAGACACCAAGTTTAGATGACTAGCGTAAATAAGATTTCTAATTTCCTAGTATCGGAGATATAAAGTTGACATAAAACCTAATTATAATCTCTATTTGTTTTTAAAATCACAGAATCATTGAGTAATATAAGCAAAAAGAATTCTCAGGAGGCCACATGGTCCAGCCCCTTGATCAAAGCAGTGCCACATTACTTGAGGTTGCTCAAGGCTGTGCCTGGTGAAGTGCTAAACAGCTTCAGGGCGGGTGTCTCCACAGCCTCTCTGGGCACCCGCTACAGTGCTTGACTATTCTTTGTTGCAATGTCTGGTCATTGCTTTTGCATTACCTCTCTGCATCTTTGAGGGGAGACAAGCTCTGACTCCCTTCTTTCTTTCCTTTTTTTTTTTTTTTTTTTGCTTCTGCTAGAAAAAACCCAGTTCTTTTGGGCTCTTTCTTATATGTCATGTACTTCAGCCACTCACCAACTTGGTGACACTTCACTAGACTTTCTCCAGTGTGTTCAAACTTCTAGCCTTCCAGAGAGCTCCAAGCTGGTCATACTACTTCAGAACCTGTCTCACAAACACTGAATTGAAAGGAATAATGATTTCCCTCAACCTGTTAGCTACAGTCCTCCTGATACAACCTAGTATGTGACTGGTCTTATTTGCCACAAGGCAATGTCTCTATGTGCATAGCAGGTAGCCCATCCTTCAACCCTGTTCCTCCTTGTGCTGCATTCAAAATTTTTCAGTAGCAACAGGGAGCGCTCATCTTTTGTAGAACTAAGATTTTATTGTTTGTCTAATTAATGCTTTAGCAATATACCAAAATGAAAAAAAAGTTACTATTAGTCCAATTACAACATTAGCACTTATAGTTCAAATTAAGAAATTAATACCAAAAAGTTATTAACAGAAGTTAAAATTGTTGTATATTAACTGTTGATTACCTACTCCCTCTCCCCATTCCAGTACCTATCCATATATGCGTTATGCTCACCCTTCCAGTGACCCTGTGGTCAATGTGTCAGCCTTCCTCAAGCAGAAAGAAGCTGAGTGTTTGCGTGTGTGTGTGCCAAAGGGCTCATCTCAGCATCCTCACTTCTTCACCTGAAGCAGTGTGATTGATATACTTGGTCGGTGGCTCCAGTTGGGGTTATTTGTGTATTTAGTCTCTTAAAAAAGTCTACATTCTTTCCATTGGTTTTCAGCTCAATTTTCGAAGTTTCACAATAGCCTACACCTGCCTCGTTCAGTTAAAGACTGTTTCCACATATGAAAAATGAAACAGCCCTACCTGTTTAGTGTAATATCTTTTTTGTACCTTTCAATACCTATCTGATTTTTGATGAAATTGTCATTGAGCATGAGTACTGCAACTGAGACTTGAGATTTCTTTTTCTTCCTAAACTGTATTTTTTGACTGACCTCTGGAAAATTAATATATGCATACAAAAGGTCAAAATATATGTGCATGCATATTAGTAGTGCATTTATTTGAACATAGAAATTTACAGGGTAATGAAAAACCAATAGATTTTCCAAAGTCTGAACGAAAAAATTGTCTCACTTTAAAATAACAGTGATTTTTTAACATGCAGTATCACTGTCACAAAATGTTAAAATGAAAGGATAGAAAATACATGTCTTGGTGTAATACATGATTATGTTTCTCATTTATGTGTATTCTTCATGAGAGGATTAGAGGTATGTGTTGACTGCACAGGACTTCTTAACCCATCAAATAACCTCAGTCATCTTGATTCTCATGAATGCTTTTTATGACCTCCCTTCAATTCATCAGGCAGAAAAGGGGCAGATATTTTTTTCACTGCTGAATGGAAATTTTAAAGATGTAGAAAGGTTTGGTTGGGTTTTTTTTTTTTTTTTGTTTTTGTTTTTTTTTAAAGTCAAGATATTGTGGTCTAATAAAAGTACAGAAAAAAATACAGCTCGTTTGTATCAGTCAGTATAAACTGATTCCACCGAGTCCTTTCTGTTAAATAAGGATTTAGCGTTGTTTTCCCTTGGTGATTCAAAATAAGTAACAAGAGAGGACAATCAAAAGTTTTTGTCTCCTTTGTTCTTATTCTATCCCCATTAAAAGTATTCTACATAGCTCTTTAACACAATTAAAATCTGCAGCAGTGCACATAGAGACTTGGTCTAGAAAAATGTGATGATACACCACCCAAGAACAACTGGAATATGAAGAATTTAAATTTAAGTTTTATCTCTGATTGCTCAGTAATGCTGAAACCCTTAAAATACATTCAGTAAACATGGCAAGAGATAATTAAGATCGGGATACAAGTGAATTCTCCTGATATCAGCAAGCCAGTACTTTTGTTGGTAAGATCTTATTCATAAAACCTCAGCTTCTTGGGGATGTCTCGTTGCACTACACTCACCCAACATGTCTCCCCCTGTAAGATACCTCTTCCTTAACTTTTTTTCAATCAGCCTGTGTCCTCTTGTTCCATCTTGAAATCTTAGCGCCTAACTGCCATGTTCCCCTTTCATTCTGGCTCTGGCGAGCTGCTGGATCATCCTGGCTGCCTTCCCTTCTGAATTGTTGCAGAATGTCCCTTCCTCTTCTGCTACCGCTTTCTTTTTCTAAAGGTCTGTGCACCATTGTCCCACCACAAATTTCACTTTGATTCTCAATTTATCTGATGTTCTCTATGTCACTTGCCTTCCTCCATGAACCCAAGCCCTTTACTTCTGATTGCTGAAAGTTCCTACATCCCTTTCTTCCTGGGGGTGATGCTTTCCCTCAGTTCTCTTGTCTTAGTCTCTTCTGATTAACCCTGTTCAAAAGCCTGTTGGGAATGATGTAGATCTAATTCTATATTTATACAGAAATTTATACTTATAAATTACACACACATTAGAAACACACATTTTCTTGTCTTCATTCTATTTACAGGCTAAACAGTAAACAGAATAAATGACTATTACTGCCATTGATTCTGAAATAAAAATTATTAAATGAAGTACAAGAATAAATAAGACTGAATTTTGCAAACATAAAGTACAGGAATTACTATCTAATACAAAATTTAAGATATAACTGCTGTCTGACTCACAAAACTGGGCAGGTCTCTTAAGGTCTTAGGACCCTCTTCTGTTCAGAAAACATTGTTTCTGGTCCTTTTCTAATAAGTCTACATCTGGAGTGTGGTGTAGGGCAGTCCTACTCATTTCATTATGATAAAGGTATGACAAGAGGTTAAAGGGCAGAGGGGAGGGTCAGCAGAATGCATGAAGCCAGAGAAATATCAAAACTTAACTTGAATCAGGTCTATCTATGAACATCTATATTGTTCTGGGAGAAGTGAAAGAGTATTCGTTATGCAGTGAGAAATATTCTATACTTCTCCAAACATCTTATTCAAACTCATATGCATAAGTAATCTAATGGCATAAAAATAAAAGCAAAGATCACAGTTTCATAATATATCTTTAAATTCAGAGACCGACCATAATGCAAGCCAAAAGCTATAACTGTCATTCCTGATATGGACAGATGCATAAAAATGAGTTTTCAAATAATGGTGATGGTGTCATTTGTTCTGAACTGCACAATCTCCTTTTTATCCTAGCCAGACCTCTAATGAGAGGAAATCAAACCAGCAAGGGAGACAAAGTGAACCTATAATGTATATACAGAATAACTTCAAGGACATGTTTTGGGATCAAAGTACTTTATGTAATGTATTTCTTGATCCTTTTATTTAAGAGTATTCAGCATTATTGTACTCTTTTTTCCTGTGAACATAATGCTTCTGATTAGTGCGCAGATGGACATGTCCTTCTCAAATACCTCTGCTTAGTGTGTAAGAATGCAACAAATTTTCATGAATTAAAAAAAGTGGAGATCCAAACCTCACAATTAAACCAACGAAACTGAATTCCATCTATCATTTTTTTTCCCAGCTTTTCTATGAATATCTACATATGAATCTTATTTCTCCATTTATATATGGACCTATAGCTTTTCTTTTCCAAACATGTTTTCTGTCCTCTTCCTAGAAACAATCATATTTATACTCATCTTCGTATGTTGTCATATTTAAGCCAGCATTCTAGTTTATCTGGTGAATAAAAACAATGAAATGTAGCTTTCCATGGCTTGTAAACAAATGAAAATTAAACCCTCCCCCCAAAAAACCAGATTGTGACAGAGTAGTCATATTCTGACATGTGGATATTAGTATAGTTATTCAAAATACATACAAAAAGACAAAATAAATACAAATTTATAAATTTAATCAGACAATTATTTGCAAGTAGCATTTATAAGATGAATTGTTTACTACAAATTATTTAATGGTCAGTGGTACCTGAATAAGTCCAAAGTATTTGGTGACTTATTCAGAAATGCAATGTCATTCCTTCTTCTCCATAAGCATTTTTTAAGAAAGCATGGTGAGTATGTGATGATGAGTACAGGCCAGCATATACAAAAAAGAAAATAGGTAAATTTCTCAGGAAGAGAATGTCACAGTGTCAGCCAGGTATATAACCACTTTCAGTGCTTGGAAAGAAATTTTCACTGATGATTTGTGTAACTAGAAACTGAAAATGAAGTGATTGCTTGCATTTATATACAGTGACTTTGAAAATGTCGTGTTCACTTTAAAACAGATTTCTGACTAACAGAGCAGCAGTAGTGCTAAGTCTCTTTCAACTCCTCTTGAAAGCATTTCTCTGATTTCAGTGGCCACACACTGCTAAATAACTGACTTCACCAGAAATGGAGGGCACTCTTAATTCAGTCTGCACATTAAAGTAAGAACAAATTACTTTTTGTATTCCCACTGAGAAAAATACCTAATATCTGGTTTTTGTCGTGTATGCAGAAAAAAGAAAAACTCTTCTATTTTTCTATTCTTTTATGTAAAAATTTTTTTATAGTTCCTCTTAATTAATTTATTTCAAAAGATTTTTTTTATGATTGGTCCATTAGCATGTTATTTTTAGCACATGTAAACAACTGCATTTGTTTCTTTATCTTCATACAGACTTAGCAGTACACAACTGAACTGTTCCTCATATCACCATTAGGATTGAACTTCTACGCTTCCATCTTGTCTAGGCTTTGGATTACTTAGAGAACAAGGCCTTGAGGATTATACATTTTCTTCCAGAAGGCTCCTTTTGGCAGTTTTGGTGATCTATACCCAAGACCAACCTATTTGGAAGAGCCCAAAACTGTCGATATAGATCTTACAAGTCTGCATTGCATGGTATGCTACCATATTCATACTGCACCCTTGTGGCACATTCCTTTAAAAAATTCTCTGGCAAAAAGTGGATGTGTAATAATCTTAAGGCTGAAATTTCTCTCTTTCGTGAAGTGAAATGAAATGTGCTAATGTAAGCAGGTGAGCATGTACAATTTTGAAAATGTTGTGAAACATTTTGGTTAATAAAATGCAGAATTCAGACTTAAAAATTGTACTAGAGAGTAGTGAAAAAATATTTGTTGACTGTATTAGAACCACAGCCTGAGCTTTGTCAACAACAACAACAACAAAAGACAATGGGACACCTCCATGAAACAGGGGCTTTGCACTACTACTGGAGTTCTGAGACACTGATGTGATTGTCTAGAAACACAAAACACTTGCAATTTAAAAATCATTAATACAGATAACAACAATATCTAGCAGTTGTGGAAGATGAAAATGGATTTTCTTTGCAAGCTTGACCTGCATTCAGAATATTTTTGTATAGTTAAATGTAAGGTTACAACAGCAGCATATACAGATGTGTCTACAGAAGCCAACTTTTGGACAACCAATTCAACATTAGCTGATGTTCAAATGCAGTGTCAAAAATGGTTTGTGCAATCCTCAGAGGAATAAAATGAAGACTAAGAGTGAGAAGTCAACTTCACCTTTGCACAGCACTGATGACTGATACTGAAATGCTGAATATAGCTCTGTTGTCTAACTTGGAAAATGGAGCAAGGAAAGAAACAATTGCAGGAATAGCTAAAATGCTAGAAAAAATCCTTTAAAGAGAGCTCAGTATATCTGGGTTTTCCAAGGAGAGTAGAATTAAAGTGCGTAAGTACCTTCAGGGTGGTTGTGGATACTGGATGCAGAAGCACTCTAAATTAATGCAGAAAGGCATGACAAGAACCAATTGGCAGGAAGCTGAAGAAAAAGAGAAATAATAGAAATGGGGCACAGAATTTTGTTTCTGTATTTTGAAGTAGTTATTTATTATTTGTATTTCAGTGGTGTCTAGGTATCCTACTCATGGAACAGAACAAAAAGAATTTGTTTGGTTTTTTTTTTCTTTTTTTCCTTACAGAACTTTCAGTTACAGCATTAAGCAAATGACAACATCTGAATGTAGGCAATTTTGTAAAGTATAATATCTGGCAATTTATGAAAGGGTGTCTTACATTCTATGAGATAAAAACCTTAAGATATCTGGTTTAAAATGATGTGAATTTAGCTTCATAATTGTGCAATGCCTGGAGTTTAGTCAGCACACTGCAAAAAGGAAGTATAAATGATAGTATGTAGACAAAGAGGGAGAGAGTTCTCTGGGACTGCCTTGAAAAAATCAATTAAACTCAAAGAATACCTCCCAGCATGTGATTTACAAACTAGTAGTTACATTTACTTTTGCTCTGCAGGGATTATTAAAAAACAAGTAAACCCAATGATCAACAGGCCATCCATCTTCTTCCCTTGCCGTCTTACTTTTGTCCGTAATCCTAGCTTAAAGCTACAGCTCTCCCTGCTTGGATGAGGCAGGCAGTTCATAGGTCTCCTACAGCCCTTGTGAGATGGTAAGAGAATGCAAATATTGCTAAATTCAGTCATCTCTGTATCTGATCTCTGACTATTGGTTGTATGTTAAAAGGATAAATGAGCAGGGGAAATGAGTGTTCCAGCCTTGTGTGCTTTCTTTCTTTCTTTTTCTACAAGTCGTCATTGCTCAGATGGTTTTCATAAGCGATATTTTTACTGAATGAAATTGCAAAGTCTGCAGAGTTCAAAATAGAAATGATTTTTGCAAACACACACAAGTACATATATATTTATAAATGTATATTTAAATAACTTCAGGAATAATTTAGTCATGAAAGATGAGAGGAAAATTCTGAGTAGTTAAAAATATGACACCATCAGGAAGTTTTATGAGAACAGTTTAGAGAAGTGTAGCTAGCATTAGGTCAGGAACTAAAACATGAAAATACGTGTTCTAAGAGGTGAGGGGATCATACTACTGTAATAGCAGTCTGAACAGCTACAGAAGGGAAGAAGATTTAAACTGACTGCTATATAAAATGATCTCCATAACCAGCGTAACCAACCTGTGAATCACAGAGAGGAAAATCACATTTTAGCAAGTAGATTATAGGTACTGTATAAAAAGACCTGTCCTACTTCAGAAAATCTACAAATTAAGGTTTCAGCAACATCGCTTCTTGGCCTTTTGGCTAAGATAAAGTGTAATCTCTATAAACTGAAAATGAACCTGTGATATGATCGTATATGAGCAGGGAGACTGGGTAAGAGAGTCAGGTTTCATTGATTCATATTAGTGGTTCAGATGGCCTTCATAGTCACACCTGGTTCCTGGACTAATCAAGGATAATGGTGACAAACCAATTTACCTTAATTTTATTGTAAAATATTTCTGTGTTAGTCACTGCTCCAGGTGACTCTACAGTACTGTTTTTATAGTGAGAATTGTGCTGATACTTCAGACTTTCTCTCTGAGGTATTACTGATGTAATTTAATTAAATGCCCTTTTATGCATATAACTGAGATGGATCCAAGTTGAAAGAAATAACATATAATAATGTAAAATTCAATCACACCATAAAATGAGCTTCTGTTTTCAAAGATTTGGTCAAATATCGACTCATTTTCAATATCTTATTGTAAGATTTAGTCAGTCTGAAGTAGAGATATGTAGGAATTTTTCTTTTTGTAATGCTTTACTGTAGATATTCTTGTATTTCTGAATCCCCATCACTGAAGATCTTTTTCGAGTAAAGCAATTTAACTTTGTAAGACAGAAATGAAACACTTCTTAAATAGACTATAATGAAACATGAGGTCTGATATGAAAAATGACCTCAGCTGAGGGCTCTGTCTGACTGATGTTACAAAATATCTGACTGATGTTTTTAGTGATATTAGTCTCTTCTGCCTCTATATTTCCATAAGAACTATTCAGTACTATTTTCATTATGATACTCTCTACTTTAAAGATAACTTAATCATAGGTGCTTGGACTACGGAAACACCTATGTAGAGTAAACTTGAGCTGAGCTTCAGTTTAGGACAGTGCCAGATGGCCTGCAGATGCCAAATTAAATGGTTACCCCTGTTTCTGTTTGATTTTTTTCTCCCACTTGTGCATAAAACTGAGGTAAAAACTATCAAATGCTGAGGTACTAATCTATTTTCAAGTTTAACCAGGGCAAAAGCAGGAGTCCAACATAAAGTTCAGTATCATAGAACGTCAACCTAATGAAAGATACAGATCTCAGTCAAGATTTTTCTTATGCCAGAATGATTGTTCATCATGATGAAGTGACATAAGCAGACTGAACATCATGTTCACCTGTGATTTCTGTAAAAGTACACTCTTATACTTGTTTTTCAGTTTACCTTCCAAGAATTTTTAGACCTCCTTGGGGCTTCAATAAGAGCTCCAGCTGAATTGTTTCTCCATACTAGCCTCTGAAAGAAGCTTGAGGTCTCCCAAGATCCACCGTTCTTTAACATGAAGGCAAATGAAAAGTGGACGTATTGGGTAAGAATGAAGTTCTGGTAACCCTTTGCTGGTGTCAGTGCCTGGTGGTTTTACTGTAATGACATAACAGGCCTACTGGAAACAATTTTGCTCTTTGCAAAAGCCAGATGAGAATTAACTGTCCCTCAGAGGGCCAAATGGAACCTGTTCCCTGCCCAGGGTGGTGTTCCTAACAGCCTTAATGGCATTCTGGCTACATTAGCCGTGAAGGTAATCTGTACGTGTCAACATGTGGCTAGGACAGATGTTCTTTTCCCACTTGTGAATACTACAGTAACCCAGAATGGCGTGAAGGAAATGCATTATTTCCACCTCCCAAGTGTTAATTGGTCAGATGAAAAACAAAAAAAAGAAAAATATATTATTCTGTTGAAAGATCAGGAAGCATGATATTGACACTAAGAACTGTTGTCCAGCAGCTCCTAAATCATCATGAGCAGATAGACACGCACTACATAAGGGAGCAGTATCAGTGTCAGAAGTAAGAAAGAAGAGTGTAAAGTAAGTTCACTAGTTTAAATGCAAAAATTCACTTGCATTAATTTAAAAGTGCTGCTATCATCCCTTTTATGGTTCAGAAAAGGCTCCTGAAATTAGAATAGATCTTCCAGTGAAGTGGACGGAGTCATTCAAGTGTCTTCTTTTTACTAAGAAAGAACTTTTCCTCAGGAAACACCATACAAATGTGAATGTAAAATTACCACTGCTGAGAGCATGTAAAGCTCAACAGGTTCTAAGGTTCCTTTGAATAATCTGGAATATTCCTGATGTCACCCAGTACAAAGAAAGAATGAAAGATAAACATCTGGGTAGTTATCATATAACCCATGCAAAACCCTAGCTTCATGTCTGAAAAGAAGTCTTTGAATGGCTTTAATTCTCAGCTAACCGATGCAGGATCAGAGGTGGCTGAAAGAGAAACTGGAAATAAAACTGCAAGACTTATAGGCTGATAGAGACCCTGAGAAATTCAGAGGCCAGAGATATAATGGAGGAGAGGAAAGGGGTTAGGACATCTCAAATCCATGGGGATATAGAGGGAGAATGGATTTAATAATAAAGGAAAAGGAATAATAGCTTTTTTGTTTTGCTTTTAATAGCTGACTTTTAATGAGCTACAGCCATGAAAATCAGTTGTAACCAATTGAAATTGCTCTGTGATATTATGCTGTGCATGCATTTTTTTAGAGGCAATGCAGCTCTAATCTGAGCGAACTCTACATGCAGCTGAGATATGCTGGAATGTGCAGGCAGTGCCTATGGAGAATCACAGCCCAACTATCCCACTGTCCTGCACACTGGCACTCCATACTTAACGGCATGTAGAACTAGGAGCAGTGGAGCTTTTTAGGGTATATTTGCAGCTCCAAAAAGGTATGAAAAAATAATGATAGGCTAATTCATTTGTTATTTTTTAAAAATAGCTGGTAGCTTGCTTTCTTTAAATACTTTTCATGTTCAATACTAAAATTAAAATGAATTAGTCAATACACAGTTTCATGCAATAAAAATAAAATTTCTATAAAAAAAATGCATAATTTTCATTTAACACTTTCGTAATCTAGTCAGGAGAAATTACCAGAAATGTTTTGAATCAATACAAAACTGCATGTCTTGTCCATATCCAATAATTTCTTCATATTTTCTCATGTGTATTTGAATTAATTGATTTTTTCTCAAGATGCTGTAATTATTCATTAACATGAGAGGTTTTGAGCTTTGTCTCATTATTTTTCTAGATAAAATGTGAATTATCTTTGTTTCCAAAAGACAATAAATCCACAAATAGTGTTTTCATTGTTTACCCTGTGGATATGTAATAGTGACTATCAAGCATTGCAAAATATTTATACTGAACGAAATGTAGGGAAAAGGATGTTTCTGAGACAAAATAGGCACTCTCGGATAACATTAGGTAATTACATATACAATTAAACAAAGCGCTGTAAAATAAATTTCTTGAACCTGCGGGCCAGAAAAAATTAAGATCTCAAGATGGCAATTTAGCTAATAATTCAAATAGCAAGGTTGGATAAAGGTGGAATTAGTAATGGTTGTCCTCCCCCCATTCCTGTGCTATTATCACAGCTGGGTGTTCCAGTCAGTGAATGATGTGACATCTACATAAAAGCAGCCTTGTAGTCTTTTACCACTGGGTACTAAAGGAAAGAGCACAGTGAAGGTACATCTCATCTGGCCCCTGACTCCCTGCAGGTAATTTGCTTTTGCCCTCTGACAGGGTTCAATCCTTTAATAATACAGGCAAACACTGGGTGAACACCTCAAGTGGTGCAAAGATGGGAAGAATTACTCTAAATTTAAAAGCCACTCTGACACTAATGGCCAATTCAACAGTGCAGAAGGAGATGCCCTTCCTGCTTCTAATCACGCCTGAGCTCCTTGGCTTCATTGTTTTATTCATGTGCTTACCTAGAGATTTCTATCCTCTGTTATTTGGCAATGCCTGGCCCAGGAAATATAGCTAGCCTTGGAATGGCAAGAAAATCCTTTCAGGAGTTCCTGGGGTGGGATCTTGTCTTCGCAGAAATCAATAACAAAATGTTGTCGGCTTCAGTGTAGTCAGGAGTCCACCTTAGTTTTGTGTGCATACAAGTTTGTCTATGTTCAACCCACAGAGATAAAAGGAACTCCAACACTTAAGTGAGAGAATTACAGGATTTTCCATAGAAATGAAGGTTTGGTAATTCAGCCTAGAGGAGAATGATGATGGGGAACTAACTCAAAGTGTTTAAACGACAGGAATCTGCTAACATCTGACATCCATTACAGCATCACTTCTGACACATCCAAGCTCATGATTCATACTTTCCTTTTTATGATGCTTTTTTAGACTATGTTCTGCAGCACAAAATTACCATACTTCAGTTTCTAAGTGCTATCTGCTGCCTCTTATGCCACACCATAGTACTTCTCAACAATGGCTCTTCAGCTGTTTTGTTCCTAAGGTGGCTGTTCAGGAGGGTGCAGTATAATTTTCAATCTGTTTTCAGGGAATGTGTTTATAACTACATATGTATCTAAATAGTGTCTACGTGTCATACAATTCAGCCAGTGCTAGAGATTTTCTGTGCTGGTGGGTTAAAACAGAGACTTATGTGCCTGTATAACGCTGCATCCCAATGCTGTAGTTATGTACTGAATCTGGCCCTTGGAGGTGGAGGAAATTACATTATTGACTGGATGTGTAATGTATCAAAAAAAAAAATAAAAGAAAGCATGAAATTTGTATGCAAAAGCTGTGTATGACACTTATTTTCAAATTAGTGCCACATTGTCCGTTTTTTTCTTAAGAGAAAGGATTTTTTTCTTTCTCTCTCAAAAAATGAATGGGAGTATGGAAGAAAATCATAGGTGTTGTAACTGTTTCTTGGCAACATGTTTCCAAATCTTCCTAGAGTTCTGTACCTGCCTTGCTTGTCATTTCATCTTGAATTTACAAGTTTTGGGCTGATGAAACATGAAAAATCTCTCTGTCTCTTTTGAAATAATTGAACAAGCACAGAAAATAATTTCATCTTCTTCAAAGAACAGGGTTCTTCAGACTCCAGGGGGAGCAACCTGAGGTGATGGGGTTTTTTTCCCTCTTCTCCAGTAGCTGGTAGCTGTTCGGAGAAATGACCCCAGACACCTTGGGTATTTAAAGCTACCTTATAAAACTGCTATCCAGTGTAGAAGCTGAACCCTTCCCTATATGAGTAAGCATTAGGCAAAAGGAGTGCTTCCTTTTGGGGTGGGTGGGGGGTGGCTCTCCACTAGGTGGCACTGCTAAAATGTGTGAAGATTCAAAAATCAGTTTTCGTATTCAGATTTTTTATTGAAGAAGCCTTTACAAAAAGAGCATTTTTCTTCCCCCACAAAGGTATGTTTGTTTCAGATGTCACAGATAGAAAACTGCGTGCATCTATGCAGAGGTTACCTTGAGATGTGTAGCTATGTATAGGGAAACACATTCTAGAAGAGAGAAAGAGAATAACGGGACCTCTATTAAATTCTGAATTTGACTTTTGTTTAGTTACATACTTCTAAATATTTATTTATTTAAGGCTTGTTGATCTCTACCTGAAATCACAAATCAGTCTTA
>Ga0181612_107933_pt1 | contig 16899 bp, 5 predicted proteins | sample HoacroProtozoa21_FD_119630 | JGI IMG/M metagenome (GOLD analysis project Ga0181612, IMG submission 119630) | Hoatzin crop microbial communities from Cojedes, Venezuel. Combined Assembly of Gp0051906, Gp0051904, Gp0051908
TCGCTCCTCGTAAGACTTGTTCTCTAGACCCCTCACCAGCCTCATTGCCCTTCTCTGGACATGCTCCAGCACCTCAATGTCTTTCTTGTAGTGAGGAGCTGAAGAGGGTTCACCATAAGCCCAAAGTATTTTTTTTTTCCCACAGAAAAAATAGGTGTTTTCTTAATTTATGAGGTTGATTGCCATTGTTTCAAGTAAGTGTTGCCATCTAACTTGGGCTTTGGAAATTAGAATGATTGAAAGTTTCTAAGGAAATAAGAAAGCTATGTCCTTATTGGCACCTGTGTATTGTTAGCCAAACTGGTATCCATTTATTGGAAAAGGTATATTTTCAAAGGAGAAGAAACTAGATGAAAAAGAATACAACATTTGCGCCTTAGAGAAACTACATTTTCTTTCCTTTTTCATGATAGTAATAGTCCTCAGCAAGAGGACATGCCTTGAGCAAGAACGAACAATTGCCCATCAAATTCAACTTGTATGAAGAAAGAAAAAAATCTCTTTTTTAGGTTAATCTAAAAAGTAAATTCCCGTGATAAGACTAGACCATTTCAAGCAAAATTCCTCCCTGTCTCGGGCTATCACTCTGTAAGTTTGCTGTAATTTGTCCTTTCAGTTTTTCCAACATTCTGTGCCCTCTGCATTGTTTTGTAATAGCAGTGGCATGATAGACATTTCTAGGAATTCAAATTCTAATGAACATAACAGCAATCCCAGTCGTCATCATGACTGTTGAATCCAGAGTTTTGAGACTAGAGAAACATTAACTGACAAATGTTGTGTCTAAGTGTAGCCACTTGTGTAGCAGTGGCCAGGCTCTCTGTTGGCTTCTCCTAACATAAGCTAGCACAGAGGATTTTGGGTGGTAGGAGTTCTACTAGAAAGGTGTTGCTAGATAAAAGGTGGCAACAAACTACTTTTCACTGGTGAATCATGGGAAAGAAAAAGCTGTCCAAGAAGTAGCCAGTGCTGGCTGGGGTTAAATGTGACCCAGGGAAAAAGCAGATGCTCCATTTTGGGATTTGTGAGGTGTTCTCTGCTAAAAAAACTTTTAAAAATGCTCCTTGCCAATCATCTACTTCATGAAGAAAGGGAGTGGTAGAAACCACATTTGACTTCCTCCTGAAGTCAATACTTTTCTTTGTGTATGGTAAGCAGCTGGGGCATCTCTTCAGAAGCTGTAAAGAATTTCCTTTTATAGCTAAGTTGGGCAGAGTAGACTATATAAAGGAAATTTTTTTTCTTCCAATCCTAGCCATAGGTATAGCCTTGTGGATGTGGAGTACAGAGTTTCAACAGAAAGTAACCCAGTTATTTCTGTCTTCATTTCCACCCACAACTCCCAAGGAACAGTCAGAAGCTTTGACATTGAATCTGAACCAGGAGTTCCACCTCAGCCAAAAGGTATTCTTTATATTTGGAGTCTCTTGTGAAATACAGAATGATGGAAGAAAAACCTTCCCTCACAGCTATTTCCTGTGCAAGTTAAAGGCAAACATTACCATTTATTATACTTTATATAAAGGAGCCAGCATATGAGAAGGCTTCAGCTACAATCAAAATTGACATTCTCTTCACAGTAAAAGAAAAAATGTCACTGGATTTTTACTTCCGCGAATGATGTAGCATTCTTTAAAAGGTCTGTGAAATGGAGCAACGTTTTTAACTTCCAATAATATGCTGCATTCTGTAGTACATTTGATATAATGATTTCAAGTTGTTAACAAATGTTACTGGATTTACTGTTCTATAGTTCTATGGTTTACACTAAACACTAATGAATAAGAGGGAGAAGGCTAAAACAGATTAAACTGCTGCCTTATGAATCAGAAGCAGTCAGGTAGAGGACACACATTACTTAGCATCCAGGGGCCATGTATCAACTTCATAAAATTCCTGTTGAATGTTGCAGTTGCAGTCCGTTGATTACAACAGTGCGACTTTACTAAAACAGGGTGGTCATTCATTAGTAAAACCTTCCATAGTCTTCCATACAAAACAAAGCAGACCTTTATGGTGTCAGCAACAGTTACATTAATTTCAAGTGAAAACTTGGAATGTAAGAAAACAGCAAAGAAAATTAGAGAGAAAGTGTTTACTGGCAGCAGATGAAACTCAAGATTGCAAGGGTAAAGATTGCCTTTAAAAGTTCAGAAACCCATCCTGGTGCATTTTAAAGTAAGGATGGTCTACTTTAGGGAATTTAGAGATTTGAAACAGATTGCACAACCTTAGGATAACTGAGGTTGAAAACAAAGAGAGTTATTGCTGATGATTAGCATTTCACAAGTCCTCTTACCTTGAGGGACAGAAAGAGTACATGTAACAGTAAGTCTGATTGCTTGGCAGTAGCAGCCACTCTTGTGCTAAGCAAGTATGACAGTTCTCTGAACAAGCAGCAAATGTTTTTCCAGGAGAGGAATGACTGGGAAAATGCCTAAGATAATGTGTGTTAGAAAAAAATTGCTATGCTGTTCTAAGGATGAAGTATATTGTCGTCTTGTTTTTCTGGTGCAGAAGCAAGAGAGTGAGATGAAAGTCTGCCTTGGCATTCCTTCCAACCACAAAGAGGAAGTATTTGTAGGACACGCCAATAGGCCCTGAAGGGTAACTCAGCTGCTGATAAATGTAACTGATTTTGATGTTCAAGTGAAGATATAAAGTGTTGGTAGAAAAATGTAAATTCCTTCATGAGATATTCCAGTATTTTTAATATTGTAGTTAGCACCAGAATACAAAGTTAAACAGCACCCTAGAGCAGATGCTCATTAACGATAGCTGAAGTGTTAAATACAGAAAAGACGGGTTCTTTAGTGAATTACTTTGCATATTTGAATCTAAGGCTCATAGTTTCAAAGGTAAACATTACTAGAAAGTGTCAAGAAGATAGTGAAGATGTCTGCAGCTTGTATGTTGAAGAAATCAGGATTTGCTGTAAATTAAAGATTCAACAATGTAGATGTGCCTGTTTCTATTTTTATTGCAAGCAAGGAGAAAAATACTGAAAGCAATAACTCCATGAATAGAAATTAATAGGGATGGCGTGTTTAAGATCTAAAAAACAAAGTGATACCTTAGAAAGCAAGAATTATTAGGATTAAATGAGGATTAGAAAAGTAAACAAAAACCCCAAACAAGCTAGACCTCACAAAGGGTATAAAAATAAATAGAAAAATATCCCTTCAGTTAATTTCTTGTCTTTATAGCCTCACCTTCCCATGTTTCCTTTTCTTAGTTAGGTTCTTGTTTGGAAAGTGAACTGAGGCCATGAAGGAGAGGTAACTTCAGACAAGCACTTCAGACAAGCACTTATTATTATTGAAAGAGCACACTAGCTTCAGAGGCTCTAAAAGCACAAATTCTTGCATGTTTTGAATAAATATATTAATGAATGAATTCAGAATGAATATACTCCTAGCTAAAAGTTTGATTAACTTCATGTTATTTGAGTAGCAAATGGCTGAAAATTTGAAATAGTTTTCTATTATTTGCAAGTTGTGTATTTCTTGATCTTGACAACACTTGTAAGAAAGTACGAAGACAATGGAGTTACTTATCTAACTACTATAGATTTGCACAGTCTAAAACACAGCAAAGGAAAAATATCGTGATACTCAGTTCCAAAGTGTAGGTCTTGCTCCAGAAGGTTATTTGAGTACTAACATATCCACACTATTGCAGACTTAATTTTATCTGTTGTCTGTACTGGTGTTAATTTTTATTATCTCACTATGCATGAATTTTATTTCATCTATATTTGACTGATGAAGCATGTGGATACTTGGATGTGGTAACTTTCTGCTTGCTGCCTTCCAGCTTTTCTTTTTTTCAAACCAGATGTTGAAGCTTAGTGTGTTTTTAACACGATACAACGTGTACTTAGGCTGTTTATGAGTAGTCTGACAATACAGGTACATGCAGTTCTGCCTCATGAGTATCTTGGGTCTAGTATGTGCTTTCATTCATTTAATTTCAGTGGCAGGTCAGCAGAAAGCAGTAATACAGCAGGTGGAATAGCAGCAGCTGGGAAGTTGTTAAAAGCAGTATCATGTCTGAAAAGGAAAATTTGTCAGTAAGTCAGAGAGGCTGAACTAGAGGCACAACTCTAGTCTTTACTGAGACTTCATGGTCACTGAAGACTTGGGCATCTTCAAGACAGAGGATACTAGTCTTACTTGGCAGACTAGTTTGGTCATTTCCAAGCTTGCTTAGACCAGTTGCAAACTCCAACGAATTACACGGAAAAGTTTAGCAGTTCATTGAAGAAAACGGTTAACTTACTGAAGTAAAAGCCTCTGTCTCCACACACGAACTGAAGAGCATCAACCAGCTCAGCACCACAGAGTGTTTCTGGGCCAGCAGCAGCAGAACTGGTTAAGGTAAGCAAACACAGGCCAAGGTAGAAGAAATGAATGTAGGACACAGTGTGCATCTTCACCTGCCAAGAAAGCAAAAGGAGTGTCAGAATTTCCCAACAGAGTCCTAAAGAAAATGACTCCTGCACCCTTGTGAATTGAGAATTCATGTGTACTGTAATCTGTTAGACAATAAATACAGTATCGGGATATACCTCACAATAATTTTGCAACTGTCTACGTATTGAAGCCATGTATTTTGTAAACTGATTACTTCCTCTGGTGAATATTCTTGGTTCACATGCACAAGTAGTTAGAGAACCCTGTTGTAACTATGATTTATGGTGGCTCCTGCAAAAGGAGGACATGGAAGAGAGCGATAGACAGGCAAAGGGAAGCCCAAAATAACTGGAGCAAAGAAGATTGGGAAACCTTGAATTGTTTCATCTGAGAGCAGGCAGGCTAAGAGGGAATATGAGAGTTGCCTGCCAAAGTACTGTGAGAGATGGAGGTGGCATGTGGCAGAGAAGAGCTATTTAAACTAAAGAACAGCACTGATGCAAGAATAAATGGCTGTAAACTGGATGGAAGGAAATTTGGCCCACTAGGAAAAGGGTTCATAATTAGTAGTCCATGGTTCTCCAGCCACCTTAAAAAGGGAAATACCAGAACAAAACAAAATAAATTTCAAGATAGAGCTTGCCAAAGTTACAGAAGAGTTGATGTGGGACCTTCTATAGTAGGGCACCACACTCACAATGACTCTTGCAGTCCTCTGTTACTAGCAAGTTAACATTTGGAAGCATTCAAGAAATTCAGACAATCACTAGTGGCAGTGTTATGGAATTGTATTTTGACTTAATGGAAGCAGCTATACTCTCACTGACCTGCACCATATCCTCTTAATCAGGTTGGGCTATGAGGTATACACAGAGGTGGTAATTCTTGTCTTATTTACATTTGTTTACAAACTGTTTTTTTCCTGGACTTATGACTGAAGAAAGGCCAGTCCCCAATGGGTGTAAATTTGCAGCATTCCATTTATTCACTTCCTTTTATGTCAATTTATATCAACCCTACATGTCAAAGAAGATAGCCGGGTTTTTTTTAAATACTAGGAAAAGCAATTTATATTTAGTAGCAGGACAGTGAAGATTGTGCTTAATGAATATTCTGAACAGATTTAGATCTCTTGCCAAAAATGCTAGTTTTGAAAGGTGTAAATCTGCATTTAATTTCGTTTTCTTTCAAGGTTAAAGTTAGTATTGCAGTCAGGTAAGAAGCTTTATATCTTGCACATGCAGTTAACCTTGGCTTAAAACTGCTTTGTATTAGCAGACTAGTGCAAAGTAATTTGAGTAAAATTATTAATCTTCCCTAAAGTTACTTTCGGGTTTTCAGCAACCATTTAATCTTATTTTTTCACGGAACTTTTGAAAAACTGATGAAATTGCCTAGTGTCTTTTCATATGGGATATCATCCAGTGGAGTATTGAGCCTTCTCTAGTCAATAATTTTCAAGAATTCTTGTTTTGTTGGCGAGGGATCTTAGCACCTTGCTGAATGAGTCTCCTATTTCATCTTTAGTCAAAGCTGAATGAGACAAGTCTATAAAGAAGTCAGAAATTATCCCCCTTTTTTTCCTGATATTTCTGCTGTGAAAATAATGAATGAATCTAAATCCCATGATATATCATAAAAAGAAAGAGTAATTATTTTCCCACTCACAAGAGTATTTAGCCAACTTTGCCATGCAAAAACCAGCAAGCTTTAATGCATGGACATAACTTCAATGGCAGATGGAGTAAGATCGGATTATAAGTGAGTGATGATAACAAGAGGCATTATTTCCTGTAATGATTCTGTATCTTAACAACATCAATTTCTTTTTTCCCTTGCCAGAATTTTGCATTTCTAAGATAAATATGATGCACCTGCAGTTTGAGAACATTCCCAGTTCTGAGGAGGTAAAGCAGAAGGCTGTTTAGCACACCACCTCAGAAGGCTGAAAGACATTACAAATAAAAGACGTTATGTATTTAACAATTGTTCTTTTATAACATTTGGGCCAGAAATAAACGTAGCCATTTAACAACTTTGTATTTTTCAAGACCTTTCAGCTGGGTTGCATTTTCATATAAACACCAGCACTGAACTACAACAAAAGAGATTATCTACTGTTTTTCCCTTAGTGTACGCCAAAAAGGCTGCACAGTATAAACCACAGAGAAATTCTAACCTTATCTCCAAATTTAAAAACAGGCAAGAACTTTCAAACAAGTAAAAACTTTGGGTAAAAGAAGACAGACTCACATATTTCTAGGGCTCAGTAAATTATTTGTTGGATTAAGTGCTGTTTCATCAAAACCAATTCCAAAACACTGTTTAAAACTTGAACTTTAGTTTGTCATTTTAATTAAACATAATACTTGTTGATTCAATATGTTTGTGATAAAATCAAAGTTCCCATTTGTGTCTGATGGGAATATCCCTAAGAAAATACAAAGTAGTAATCCAATTTTTCTTCAGGTTCTTTACAGTCAGAGTGCTTGCAATGTCCCCAATTTGACTAGAAAGCTGAGAGTTTAAAAGAAAACGCAATGGCATGTGGGTGGGGTTTACTGAAGCATCTAATTACATTTGGAAATTGAATACAGGTTCAGGATGAGCCTGGGTAAGCACTTCTTTTAGTTGCATAGAATGACTGACCATATTTTCACAGCTGGAATTTCCTCTTTTTTTCAGTAAAATAACCAGCTTTTGCTGCATTCCTCTTTTAATAGTCCAGAAGAGTGACACCACAGAGGAATGTCATATATGAACACTCGACATCTCTTTTAGCTCTTTATTCTTCTATAGAAGTCATCCTCATCTAACTATCAGTTGGCACAAGTTGTGCATAAGAATTCTTCACATGCTTGGTCATTTTAATAACATAAAAGAACTTGTACAGTAATTATAAATATCTTGAAGGGGGCAACATTTTTATGGATAGTCTATGCTATAGAAAAAAAACCATGTTCAGAATTACATTTTGCTTCATAGAGTTTGGACCTGATTAACAAGCCATAGTAGAAGTAATTAGTATGTAATACCAGTATTCACTCATAATTATTATATAAATAAAGCATATATACTCTGGAATAGATCAAGGTTTAAATACTGCTAACTTTGATTTAAAAATATGGGCTACAGCCTAACCTAAATCAATATGTTCCATTGATTTCAAGGAAGCTTGGCAGGATGCACCAAGGAACTAGCACTTTACTTTTATGTCTCTTAGTGCCTAGCTCAATACTTTAAAAAAAAAAAAAAAATCATCTTCGTCTTTCAAGTATATTGGAAGAGATGCCCATTTGTACATTAAGAAAATGGTTTCATCCTTTGCAGTTACAGACCTGCTCTTTTGAATCACATTAAGGAATGAGGTAAGTGTGTTTTAAATGTAAGACACTTAAACAAATATTTAGGCCCTAAACAATTAAAACATGAGAATTCTGTCAACTGCATAAGTGTCCTTGCAAAACATTAACAGAAAAAGTTCTTGAAAGATACAAATTTGCTGATAAAGGAAAGTTGAACTGGGGCCAATTGACAGAAACAGGTCGTGCACCTACTGAAGCCAAATTTACTTAGAGACAGTTTATATTAATGTGTAGAAATTATAGGGTCATAGCATGAAACTTCATGTGAAAACTTTCCTGAAACAACCTTCCCTACTAGGGAAAACTTGGAGATGAACATGTAGGGGAATTTCCATTTTCTTTATGTACAATTGCTTAAGCTATACAAATATGCAAGGTCAGCAAGAGTTGCAGCTGGTTTCTAATGTAGAAAACAAACTGAACTTCACATTTACTTTTAATTTATGAAAGCAAAAAGCAAGTAAATGCTACAATGCTGCCAGAAAATTGCTGCAGTGACAACATCTCTTAAAAGTTTCCCTGTGAAAACATGAACATTTTATCTATAATTGTGTACAATAAACCAGAAGAAACTTAACATGTGAATAATACCTTTTTTCCTATAAATCCCTGCACCTGCAGAAAATAGCTAGAAGTTCTTGTTTTCAGAAGCATTAATTAACAATAAAGACAATTATGTAATTGGACCCTTTAATAATGACATAACTGTAATATTACAAAGTTCTCTGAATAGAAGTGAAATTTAAGACATGTATCTGCAATAGTTTACCCTTACAGTTGTCTATGTAATTGCAACTATTACATACAGCCATTTTCCAGATCACATAAAATTGCATGTTCAGCAATTTATAAATAATTCTCAGTTCTAAAATAATGTTATTGAAAAGTGCATAATACTCCTCAAACCAGAAGCAGACAATATACAGTAAAATAAAGCTAAAAAATTATTTGAAATAGTAATAAAGATTTACCTTCAAGAAATCACAAAAGCAGCACTTAACTAATTGTGTTGAAAGACTGTTGATTTTTTCCATTGCTTCTTAAAAGTGCAAAGTCTGGAAATGAATTTGTTAGCAGTAATGATGAGAAAAAAGAAATCCAGAGAGATGTGAGATGTTGAGAGCAATGTCACATTTCAATATTGAGGACTTTATTCCATTGCGCAGGCTCTATCTGCTCTGATTTTAGCAGTGACAGTGAGATTTAGCAAACAGAAGAGGGATTTAGAGAAAATCCTCACATTTATCTACATTACACAGACACTGTAGACAGGAAACAGCTGGGGGAGCATTTGCCTTCTCTCTCTCTCCCTCTTCTGGCAAAGTTACCGAGTAAGGACTTTTTTGGGCATGGTGACAAATAACATCATACCTTTGCATTTTAAAACTAGAGCACAGAAGCATATTTTTTTCCCTTTAAAAGAATGTGAATTAGTGAGTGAGGACTTAGCAGACAAAAAAGCTTGTGCTGCCACGAAAAATCAGAAAATGTATTCTGGTTAACTTTCAGATAGCTATGTGTGTGTTTGTATTTACGTGTGCGTATGTGTCTGCATTTCAAATATATAAAAACTTCTATACATAAGGGCACTGTTTGTATATATGCATACCTTTGAACATATGTAAAGATTTTATTTATGCATAAAAGCACAGGTATTTTATTTATATAGTATAGAAAGACAGGCAGTCGGTTATCTACTTTTTTCTTAATGCATCTTTACATTATTAAACTTGGCACACCTATATGCTGAGTAACAATTAAAACCTCCAACTCTCCGTGCTATTAACCCTAAAATAGCAGTCTGTAATTTGCTAAAAATAACAGAATTGTTGAGCACTACTTGTAAATAGGGCAAAATAGCTTTGTGATCTTTTAGCAACCACACCAGAGAAATCATATCATTTCCTAGAATTTACAGTACTATGAATAGAGTAACACAAGTAGCTCAGTTTGGGGGGTTTCCATGACATTTATCTTCAATGTGCTGCTGTAATTATAAAGTGATTTTCCCCCTTTTTAGTGCTAATCTTCGTAATCACTCTCGATAACAATGTAAATGACATTGGGAAGGGGAGAATTCAACTTTGTTAGGTCTGCAATACCTAACTTTTGCCTTTTTATTTTTCTTCAATTATGAGTATATTATAAATAACACCAGCTGGCCAGCAACATGCTCTCACGGGTTATGATGTCATTCAAATCCCTCAACTGTGCTAGTGGCTTGCAATGTGCTCCAAGCCAGCTGTTTTTCTATTTATAATGTATGCTTGCATTTCGATACTTAGCTATTGAGAATAAAGTTGTGATGCTGTTTTACAGATACAGTTTATAGTCGTTACCCTTTGGTTTAGAAGATGACATTGGAAAGCAGAGCATTAAACAAGACTGCAGCTCCAGGGACCAAATACATGTCACAAACAATGCATGATTTCCATAAAAGCAGAAAAAAGAGGGGAAAAAGGGAAAAGCATTGCGGTTTGTCCCTATCCCCTTCTACTCACTTGAGAGACACATGCTGAGGTGCTAGCTGTATTTTATTATTGAAAATAACAACTGAGATCATGTTGGCCCAGGTCCATTCTCAGTTTTCAGATCCACCTTGAACTATATGGTGCTCACCAGGCAGAACGGACACATTTAGTTGCTTGTATTCTCCATTAATGGCTAATACTCCACTCTGTGCAGTTTTAAATGGTGTGCGGTTAGCTAAGCTGATTAATGTTTGGAAGGGCTTTCTTCTGATGTAGCATAATGGCAGAATGAGAGGGGGCTTTGAGATAAGTTTTTTTAGTTCAGGAAATACCAATATTTCAAGTATTCTAATACACATTTGTACAGCAGGTAGTATATTTTAATATTCTGGTCTGCATTTCAGAGGTCATTGAACAGTGGCACCATTTTACACACAGCCTGCTGCAACTCATCCCACGTCTATCACTTACTTCACCAGCCGAACAGAAGAATGTGGGAAGGTAAATTATCAAAGCTCTGATATTCTTTATTTTTGGCTTTTACAGTACTACAGATGGGTGTACATAGTTCTGCCTTTTTCTTCCTAAATAACACGAAGAATCCACTCATTCATCACTTCCCCACTGCGTGAGCTTCAAACCCTTGCTTCACTCCTCACCGCTTTCTTTCTCCTAGGTTTCACCAGACTTCTCTTGGTCATGAAAACAGCAGGCAGGAGAAGATGCAATATTTGGCTTTCAGGGTAGCCAGAGAATCGAGGTTTCTCTACACAACTGCTAATCCTGTTTCCTTCCATGGAGCCATTCTGAACTCCTATCCTCAGTCCACCCTATCAGCCAAAGTGTTTGATGCACTTCACTTTCTTTTGGTTCTTGTTTTAAAGTGGTATTGTGAAAAGATGGGAAAACAGAGTAGATCCAAGAGAGGTTTTTGGTAGTAGTTTTTAGACACTGATGTTGCAGTGCTTTTCCTCACTAATGAGTACTTCCACTTTTTTCTAGAAAATTCAACATTCCTCAGGATATACTGATCTGGGGATCACTACTTTCCTAAAATGTAGCTTCTATTCTTTTGATAATATTCTAGCGAGTATAACAGTCTGTTAACTAATGAAGATTTGTTCATTTCACCCTTTTTAAATAGAATAGCTTTTACTTTATAAACTATTTAGAATAAAGTCCTGTATGATTACTACTGGCCGACTGCTTATGCAGTTACATACATTCCCTTGAACAAAATGCACCTGTAAACTACAGAATGTATGGTAGGCATCAAAATACTCACAAAAAATGTCCAGGTCAGAAAAAATTATTTAATTGGAATGTGCATAGCTATTCTACATTAAAAGGCTATAGCATATATATCTTTGTTTGGCTTCTTAAGTATAACCTGCAGTGATATAATAGCCACAAAGATATATGAAATGCGTGAGATAGATAATCATATATTTAGGAATTTATGTATTATAATCCTCATCTTCTGTGCTTTAATACTCCTATGATATCACTAACATGCTGTAATGCTGTGGAGCTCATATGTCAGTTTTTCTGGGGACAACTCCATTTTATAGAAGACAGTTAGCAAAGCTACAGATCTTCAATTATCCCAATTAATATATTATGCCTCCTTAAGTCTTTCCTTAAAAGGTAGGAACGGTGCTACAATACCTGAAAAAATCTGAACTATAGTAAGGCAACCAGTATGCCATCATCTTGCATTCTTCTGTACTGGATCACTCCTACTTATATGCAGTTATTTGTTATCTGTAACTGTTGTTTCTTTTCTTACATTGGGATTATAAGTTTTCTGGAACCAAGATAGAACCACTATAATAGGTATCGCCTGAAAGGGTGGTAGGGCTGAGAGCACAGTGGAAGACAGGGTGGAAGAAGACAATAAACACAGTGGCTGGTGAACAGCTGTCCTTGATTATATGAACATAGTAGAGACAAGATTGTCTTTTATTAAGTTGTTTTAAGGACATTCATCCTGCACAGAACATACAGAGATGGAGTAAGATTCATGCAGTGTGAACAGATGATTGAGCTATAGTGAAAGCCATGGGTAATGTGTCCCCTGTCCTCTCCACTGCCCACAGAAAAACAGAAGAGCCTTTGGAAGGAATGATGTCTTATCAGTCTTCTCTTAGCTTACTGACTGGTTACTGAGTTCAGTTCACTGAGCCAATGGGAACTGTATTTTTTGTTTCTTTTTTTTTTTTTTGAGGTCCTGATCATGATATTAGACATTAAAGACATTATTAGTTTGCCTAAATCTAGGCATCTGGTGTCATTTTTAGTGCTGCGGGATATCCTTCATGCCCCAGCTTCCACTACAGTGATACTTATTTCCCAGAAGTCTCTGAGTCCTAGCTGCTGACCTCATATAGATTTCTTGCATACTTTAGGGCATCTCAAATGGCCTTCAGCACCTGCAGGTAACTGAACCCCACCGTAAGGCCTCCTTTTGGCATGTTGATCTGGGATTCTTGTAAGTGCAGCCTTTGGCCTGAGTATTACCTTTGGCTTCTTCATAAACAGAGATATACTCTGTCTTCTGTCATTTACTATTTTTGTGATCCATTTGTGAAGAGGTTTTAAAGTGGAGAACACAACAATTTTCATTTAATTTCTGCATGACTTGAGTGTGTATTTTCCTTATTGTCATTTGCTTATCCTCCAGCTTAAGCTCTTTTGCTTTTGAGCTGTCTCTTTTTAGTTGCTTCGTAAATCATCTTGCTTACTTTTGGATAAGACAACACATTATTTACAATGTTAGTATTATTTCCTGAAACACACAAATGATTGTTTAGCTCTTCTAGTCTCTAGCGAATTATTTGTAAAGTATGATGTGTTTACTATCAGAGAAGTTTGGCTTACTTTTCTAGGAAACAACTTTGGAGAAAGTGGTGAAAGGGAGCATTTTATTAATATGGAATGTTGTGCTGAAGTTAGTTATAAGTCAAGTATGGATTGGAAAATTCCTTTCATCAAGGTAAAAGTTAAGAAATCAAGAAAGAAATCATTTTACTAATTCCTTTGAGCTAAAGGAATGTTTAAAAAAACCCCCTAAACACCTTTTCTCATGGTGGCCTAAGTAGCATCATCACTACATGAAAAATAAGCAACAAATTCGATGGCGAGGATGAGAACATGCAATTTGAGCTGTCATTACATTGACAATATTGAAGAGACATCAAGGAGAGAGCAGTGTCATGAAAAACAGTTTCTCACTTGGACGAAACAGGGAAAACGCAAGTTTCATGATTAAATGAGGATCAAGTAAATTGAAACATTTCATGTACGCTGATCAAGAAAAACATGAGTGTTTGAAGAGCAGAATGGATGTGCAAGAACCTCAGTTCAGAATTATTGCTTATAGGTAGTGGTTGTAGAAACAATTGATGTTAATAACAGGTCAGAATTAATCCATGGACTTGTAAACTGAAAGTGCTGGGTACTTCACATTGTGTGGAGTAAGAATAATAGCTTTGCTAAGATGACAAGAAAGCAAGGACTTTATTGCTTGCAACCAGAATGCAGAGAAAGTGTGTGGTTAGAATACTGTGATGAATAAAGTGAAGTGCTGTATAATTTTGTTTTATGGTACAAATAGCTACCCTTTTAAATACGCTTGTTTTAGTGTGTTTTTTCCCCACGTTTTAGAAACCATTGGTACTAAAAATAATACTAAGCCAAATATTGATCTTTTTTTCCTACTCAAATAAAGTATACGTCAGCTATGGGATATGTTGTTTTCACCATTTGCATACTTCATTTTTTAAAAAATCATAATACATTATGGAAATTACTTATTAATTAGTATTAAGTGGTATGAGATGATATGTAATTATAACTGGTAAAACAAAAATATAAAATATGAAAATTAGTACTAAATAAACAAAACTAAAAAGCTCAAACAAAATGTGTTTCAACATTTTTGAAAGCATTTTTTTAGTTTTTTTAGTTTTGGGTTTTTGGGAAATTTTGAAATAGTTTGTTCTGATTCAGAATAATCAGAATACCAGAATTTTCCATTAAACTGGAAATTCCCAGTTTCAACTGTTTGTAGTGTTGCTCTCCTTTTCCCAATGCTAAGCACAGAATAGATCATCTTTGCTCCAAAAAGATGCTTTCTTTCTTTTTCCTAAAAGAAGAAAAAAGTCAGAATTAACAAAGAAAGAATACTGAGACATATGACTGCATAAGCTCTATGCTTGTGTGCACAGAAAACAGAAATAGCAAGGCAAGTGGGAATTGTTATAGGCTGGGGTTTACATATTTGTATATATCTTCCTGGCAGGTGAAGGATGATTTCCACGAGCCACTTAAATATCTGTATCACAGAAAGAAAAACGTGTAGCCTTAGATATTCCTTTAATTTCCTAAACTTTTACCTCCGCATAAAGATGAAAAGTAGAGACATACTCATCTTTTCCTAAGTCATCTCAAGGGTTAATCTGTGATCATAATTTTTTATAAAATATGGTCTAGCAAATACAGAAAAAAATCAGAATACCATTAAATGTAAGTTAGACACATGAATTATGATAACTATATATGGTTTTTTTTTTGTTTTGTTTTTGATTTGGTGACTTAGAAAGGACTGTAACAGAGAACAAACTGAATACTGTAAATTTTATCACAATGAGGTTGCATATCTCCATACAAAGCAGACAGTGTGAGGACACAGAAAAAAAGGCCTATTTATTTTATCTTGGCCTGAAGAGTTTTTACATGAGTTACAAGAAGGAATACTTTCTGAAGTCTACATTTATAAACAAACACTATGTGGAGATTAAATAAGATGTCTCAAAAATGAACTAAGCAGATGTTCTTTTTGTTTAAATTTCTTTAATTTACAGTTAATCTGGCTCCTACTGCATTGCTTAGGACTCTTTCTTCTGGGTTCATTTCTCTTCACTCCCATGGTTTACTACACAGAAGGGACTTATAAAATTTATGCAGTGTTTTGTGGACTGAAGCCCATACATTCTGCACCTTCAAAGACTAAACCCCCTTACTGACATTTTCATTTCTATTTTCTGCAAATAGAAGTTACAGATACCTCTAGTTTGATCTATTAATTACAGACATGCTCTGGTTTATTTTGACCAAAACATTAAAATCTAAAGAAAAAATAACTGAAACCCATAAATAACCTCACCTAATTATAATTATTAGATTTTGGTCAACTATGCTTTCATTAATAAACTACTGAGTAATTCATTTAACTACTGAACTACTGAAAAGAGCCCCCAGAATGGCAAAGTTGCCCCAGATAAAAGCTATATTGATTCTGATTCACGAGTGCTTCTCCGTAATAGAGACTTCACTAGTGTCATTTCAAGCTCAGACCTCTATCTATACTGTAGACCTAGGATACAGCAACCATCTCTTCAATGGTCACCTTAATGACAAAATGGCAAATCAGATTTCCTTTCCCTCTTTCTATCTTAAAATACAAAGTGTGTTGGACTGTAGCAGAAGGAGGCTCTGAATTTAGCAAAATGGGAGTGAATCCGTCTTAACTCACCCATGGATTCAGTGGTTCTGAACAGTATCTGCTTAGTAACCTTGATGTATTTTTCCCCCTTTATTTTCATCCACTTTGTCTTTGATAATGTTATTTTGTCATTGGATATGTTTTTAGGTTTTCTGAAAGGCAGTGGTGGCTTTGAAAACCTATAGGTTTAGATTTCAGGGCATCCTGTGTGCGAATGCATTAAAACAAACAAAACTCCATCTTTGATCTCGAACAGATCTTAAATATGATTGCATTGAACTCGGCTCTTATTATCATTTCTACCTCTGAATTACTGTATTACCTTGAGCCACTTGAGCCATTTCTCCAATCAGTTCCATATTTTCCTGTCTGTGAAACAGGAGTAATAGTTCTGAAATGTTTTGTAATGTACTTTGAGAGTCGTAGAGGGAAAGCAGAGCAAGCCACTTTCTGTATTTTTTTGAAAACATCATGGTGGCCAAAAAACACCTCTGTATGTTTATAGGAAGTGACAAGTTACTGTGTTAGCCTTGCGTATATTATGTCTCTGTCATCTTCCAAAAGTGTTAAGCATAGCTGGAAGAATTCCCAACAGATGCTTCATTTCACTTATTTTCTTATTTTTTCTTTTACACCCTTCACAAGTGTTCTTGTCAAAGACCTTCTTTGCAAAACTGTTTTTGGAATGATTGTTCCTCATAAAATACTGATATTAAAGTATGATAAAAATTTATGTATCATTACTTTGCTGTTTAAGAAAGCGATGCTGTTCTTAAACGTATATAAGTCAGGATTAACACATCTGAAAACATTGAAATACAACTGAAAAGGGAATTGTATCCTGTGAGGTGGCAGACACCCATGGCTAGCTATGTATTACTTGGGATGTATCAGGAACAATTTAATAAATAATCCTTGGTCTAAATATGTACAAACGGCGGATTTATAGAAATAGGGTCCTGATTCTACAAGCAGACTCCTTACCATGAAACTTTATTCCAGTCTCTGAACCTGCTTATGTGTTGAGCCATGCTGCTGTGCGGAAGAAGACCGGCTGGCAAAGAGGCTACTGTCTGGGTTGCTTTTCAGTGAGCACCTGCAGCACTGACTTGACTTTGTTTGATGATAATGGGTGGATACCA
>Ga0181612_114116_pt1 | contig 16899 bp, 8 predicted proteins | sample HoacroProtozoa21_FD_119630 | JGI IMG/M metagenome (GOLD analysis project Ga0181612, IMG submission 119630) | Hoatzin crop microbial communities from Cojedes, Venezuel. Combined Assembly of Gp0051906, Gp0051904, Gp0051908
GAAAGGCTGGCGACGAGTGGTAAGGCTTGTCATCCACTTTGCGGAGGTGAAGGCAGCAGAGAGTCAAGCTGCGTGAGCTCATTCAGCTGTCTTGGCCACTTTGTCATCTCATCCTCACACATCTGCTTTTGGCTGTGCTGTTGCTAAGTGAAGCCGATTTCTTTATCTCACGGCTGCAGGCTGTCAGTGACAAAGCTCCATCTCTATCTCAAACATAATGGCAGAGGGAAGACATGAAACTGCACCATAGCTTTTCCATGCTTTCTGGTTGAACAGCACTCCTATACTGCTTCTCTTCTCCCTGAAGAAGCCATGAGAAAGCCTGCAGAAAAACTTAAATTCAAGTACTCAAGTATTCCAGAAGGCCCATATCTCACTTGCCTTTCAACACACCTGAAAGAACAGCAAATATATCACACCTTCTGAATGAGCTCAGCATGACCAAGTAGAGGAACTTACAACTTCCTATGGTTCTCAAGGAAGTAACCATTCAGCATTCCATGGAAATCAAGGACAGGAGTGTGAGGTTACTTGGTTGTTCTTATGAAGACTGTAAAACGGATGAAGGCATAAAGGGTAGGAAAGGGACTAAAACTCCACCCAGAATACATAATGGTGCAAAACATTAGGTGGATCACTAGACCTTTTTTCCCCATAGAAACCTTCTTGTCATCCTCAATACTGGGTGATGGTTAGAGATGATGGACCGTTTGCTGTTGATATTCAGCTTACCAGAAAGATGCCAGCAGATGTTGTGACTGGCAACTAAGCAGCTTGAAGACTGTGTACAGGTGAAGCTGTTATCCAGCTTTCTGTGTGCCCGTGGAATAAACCAAAGAGGCATGGGGAGAAAAGTGGCAGTATGGTGTATAATATACATAGTCAAAGAGGCATCTTCCCTGAAGCAGTTCAAAATCTCCAGAGTTTTCCCTGGGCTGGAATTTCAGTCTCAAGTTTGTGAAGAAGAAAAAAAGTAAGAACATGCTTTTGGGCACACTGTAAGTGGAATAAGATATAAAAAGCTAGAAAGGTAAGAGCAAGCAGGTATACAGGAGAGATTTCACTTGAGGAAAAAGGTAGGTGGTCATTCATCTTCCTGTGGAATATCAACACGCGTGCACACAGACGCCTTCATCTCGTGTATGAAACAAAGTTTTCCATTAGGATGGTTTAAAGGACATATGACTTGCTAAATATTCGGAGCCTATATAATCTGTAGCCCGGTGCCAAGCAGCAAAATGTCTAGAGCAAAAACACTGACATGGCTAATTTTTTAGAGTATAACTGTTGCTAAGAACTGAAGTAACTCTGCTGTCTCTGTTGCAAGCTTGCAGAAAATAAAGCTTAAGCCATACTGTGATTACAGAGGCCCAGAAGAATTTTTATTTTCCTTCTCCGCAGTGGGTATTGCCAGGGGATGAGTCTTCTGGCTAAAGGGTTTGTAGCCACCCACAAATTGTTTATAACAGCTGGCCAGCGATGGCTTTGTAACGACTTCAGTCTGGAACTAGGCTGTGACACAGATTACTAGAAGAGTGTTGAAACCTACAGAAAACTGTAGGCCACATTCTCTGCCTGTCTTGCCTGTACAGTTACAATTTTCTTCCAGCAATGACAGGTATCCTGGCCAATGTCTAATTTGGGGTATTTTGGGTTTTCTAGAAACACAATAGTGCAGTAAGTCCACTTCTCTATAAAGATAATTAAAGAATTAGAAGGCAACTAATGCTGATTTATGTCACCTTGGTAGTTGTGCTCCAGTATTTATCAGAGAGTACAATTATAAATTATGTGATTAATAGTCTGGTTTCTAAAAATGGCTGGAGAAGGTGGTTCAGACATGTTGAAATGCTCTTGCTTGCTTACAAAAACAAAGAACCAAACTGGGTTTGCTACTCTAAGCAAAATTAATATTAAAGTGAAAATATTCCCTTCAGGAAATTTGCTCTCACTTGTTTTGAAATGTTCTGCTATTAAGCACTTAAGCCTGTCTAGTGAAGGAAAATCAAGACAGAGAAAAATCAAGAAATCACCTGAATTTTGCACAAAGTTGGTCAAAATTTAAAAGGTGCTGTAATCAAGGGAACACACAAAAGAGACCAGGACTGGACCAGACCATAAATGTAATGTTTTTCCTTCGGCACATGAGTTAATCTAGAGTTGTGTGAGCGCTTAGTGAGCCTGTGTGTTGATCTGAGCATCAAAATGTGGAGTCTGCACATTCTTATCAGCCTCCTGGCAAGGAGCAGGAGAGACGGCTGTTCTTTCCCCACAAAAATCCTCAACCCTCACTTTCTGTTGAGAACACAAAATTTCTCAAATTTCAAGACCTTACTAGAAGAGATATGCTAATTTATATGTTAAGACACAAACAATTTTCTGAAACTGTTGTTGAAAAAAAAAATAGCTGATGATCAAGAAGCAAGACGATATAAATGAAGAAAAAAATGCTAGAGGTAAGCAGAGCAGTAATGATTGTAGAACCTTCCACTCACACAAGAAAAATAACCCAAGGTTAACTCTAACCTTGTTCTAGCTTTTTATGAAGCCTGAGGGAGACAGGAAACACCTTCTGAAGTGTCACCTGCAATCACTTTTTTCCCATCTACTCATACATGGTTATTACAAGTATCATTTTTTCTTTCTCTGAATCCTCCCTGATAAAGGCCCACAGGTATTTCCACTATAAACCAGGTGCTTAAAACTACTTCCCAGATGTTGTCATGTGTTTCTGCTTATTTAACAGAGTTCAAATGGATTTTGACAAACAGTCTTTCTTCAAGAGGCAATGCAGTAAAAGACCTTTAATGACAGAAGTGTGTGTCATCTTTGCCTATAAGCATAAATTTGCACAGCGGGCAGTAGGGTGAAAACAGCTTATCATCAACTCATCACCTCTCATCATTGTTAGAATGAAATGCAAATGGAAACGAACATCATCTCAGTCATGGCTGTGAAAATTAGCAACGGTGACATTAGCAGGGGCTCATATATTATGCACTCAAAATTTCAGAGGGAAAGGAAAGATTATAAAACTTGCTATTTTCAGAGCTCTACCAGCCTTTACCTTTGAAATAAAATTAAAACTCTCAGCTTTTCCTGCTCAGGGATAAATCCTCGTTAATATTCATTAACACTGAGCAATCTTTTCTTGCCCTATGGAAGATCTATTTACATCTTGAATTATTTTTGTTGTTTAGGTTTGCTGTACCTGTTTTCTATTTTCTTTTCTTTAATAAATATTCCCCATTGAACAGTCATAAGCCACTGTGAAAGAAAAAAGCAGCACCAAAATCTTGCTTACAGCATCTGTCTGCACTACAGGCTCCAAACACTTAAGCAAGTGATAAACTTTACTCAGATGACGAGGCCCATGGAAATCAATGGGATCACAGCTAATTTATTCATTTAAGTGTTTTCAGAATTAGGATCAGGCCTTCTGTGAAGAATATCTAAAAAGGTGAAATTCTGGCTTCAAGTCTATGGCAAAAATGTGCATTGATTTCCATGGAGGCAGGTTTTCATTTAAAGCTTATAAAAAGGAAAATTATTGGTATGAAATAGTGCTAGGGAACAAAGTTGCATGTTAAAATATTTCCTCCCAATGGATTTGCCACTATTTTCTCATAACTCTGAAAATAAATAACAGTTTATCACCTAAGTAAGCGAATATTGATTTAATTAGAAGCTTGGATGTATTTTTGCCTAAAAAAATGCACAGGCGTTGACCCTGAATTGTCTCACACACCAGAAGTAATCTGAGTTTCAAGCACCAAGCGCATTTGGACGCAGAATAAGGAAACAAAAGTGTCTCAAACCTTTAGCATAAACATAGATCAACTGTCATGTAGAATAATGACACAAGACTTTCTTCAGTCAAGCCAAAAAAAAAAAAAAAGCACAAAGTCGTCTTTGCCTCAGCTTGAAGTAAAGCCAAGAATCATCAGGCAGTGCTCAAGTTTGCTATGTCCGTAGGAATTTGAGAGAGAGAGGGAAATAGGCTCTACCCAGCACGTTATATCCCGTGAAGTGGGTAAGACAACGCAGGGATGTTTTACAGATTATTTGCACCCTCCATTGTCATTTGCACTTCGTCAAATGCATAAAACAAGTCAAAGCAGAATGCAGAGTAGCTGCAAAATGCTTTAATGGTGTTTTATTTGTGTGGTATCAGGATATGGTGCTGCCTGAAGCAGATGAAAAATACTAGAGCCTGTATGATTTTTTAGAATATTTTTTCTTACCGCCTTTCTAAATCTGCTTCATGCCACTCCCCAGATACACTGACATTTGTAACCTCATAAGGGCCAAAGAGGCTAAAATCCAGGTGATTGTAGGTGTCTTTGTTTCTTCCTCTAAGTCAACTGCTCTCCTTCTCCCCAGCTCTCTAAGGGGCGGTGGGACAGACTGCGTAGCTGAAACACGTCTAGTAAAAGCATGCTTCCCCCTCCTTGCTATAGTACTTTCCTGCTCTGCATCTAAAACTCCAGCAATGTAGAAGACACGTGTTCTCCCTGCAGCGAGCTGCTGGAGCGTGGCTGGCTCCGGCCATCGGCACAACCGGAAACCTCAGGGCTCGTGCAAGACCTTGCTTGTTTGACCTCACTTGCCCACAGATAGTACTGCAGCTCAGAACGGCTACGCCGTATAAACCAAGCCATCTCTCCTCTGACAGTAAAGAAAAAGGGGCAGGTGAGAACTGAAAGGAAGCACTGAGAGAGAGCGAGCTGCCTCTTGGTGGATGATGGGAGGTGCACAGACTCTTCTGGGACAGAAACTCGTTTAAGGTCCTGGACAGACAGATACGTTCGATTAGGCCGGCTGAAATAGAGAGCTTAGCCCTTCAATTGGTTGAATTTTTTCAACATTAAGCAGAGTATTTTAAAGCCTTAGGGCTTTTCCTTTATAGTTCAACTACCTGGGTCCTCAGCTGATGTACAAGTTATAAATGTACAGCTCCACGGCAGTATGTGCAGCTACAATAATAAACATTGGCAAAGGATCAGAATCCTTCCAGTACATCTTTTGAAAACTTTTCTTCCAAGTTTCTCTCCCTGTTTTCTCTGCGATGACACCAGATATAGATTTTTTTTTTTTTGCCTGACAATGAATGGTTATTTATTTAGTTTACATACAAAGCATACAGTAGTTATATGCATATCCATGCATACATAAAAGCTGCCGGATATGCAAATAAATTATTAGCATGTCTGCAGCACTACAGAAATCCTGCTGTATAATGAAACCAACTGCAATGCTACAGCTTCACAGCAGTGGGCAAGTATTGACCCTATCATAGCAGACACTGAGAGTTGTAAGATGCTACTTTTTGTCTATGTAGCACCAAATGCATCTGCAGAAGTCCCTTAAGCACCACAGTAATCAATAAAGTAAACGCATTGCACACTGAGAACTGGCAGTTAGATACTGAAAATCTGTATTAGTTGTGCATTGGTCATTGACTTGCCAACCACCTCTAGAGGCTTTATAGAGGGACAGTAAATTGGCTCGACAAGGGTTTTAACACCAGTCTTGCATGGTATTCCTACATCTTTATCAAAAGGCATAACTGGATGCCAATATTCTTCACATTAGAAAGTAATAAAGAAGATTAAAAAGGAAAAGATTAAAAAAGAAAAGTCCTGGTGAAACACTTGAATTAATGCACAGAAGTTCGTCCAATTGTGATGAAGACAGCTGGTCACTGTGGGTAAGATTCAGTTACCTAACAAGATCTGTTTGGTGTCCTCTTTGCAGGCCTAAGGTAGCAAACCTGATTTTCACTTAACACTTCAGACCTCATGGCTCTCCCATAGGTCTCCCCGTGCGGATGTGTTGGAGACATGGGGACATCGAAGGTGAGGTAGCCCAAGACCTCCGCAGCGACAGCGGCATCCTGCCCTGCGGGTGTAAGGAGGTACCAAGCGTTGCCTGTGCCAGGAAGCGGTCGAGGGAAGTCACTTGTGAAATCCCGTAACTTCTGTCCGGAGGTGAGGACCCCATGTTACCCAATTCTGTGTTAAGCAACTTTAGTATTTGCATTGCTTACGCGGGGCGTGTTTTGAAACATGCTGCAAGAAGCTTTCTACTCCACGTGACACGGGGCTGTCTCCTCCCATGCCCTTTTTGTGAACAGCACATTCACCAAAAACATTCTTGTCATGGAAAGGTTACACAGTTCTGTACAAAAGTGGGACTACAGTAGGTGAGGTGTTTCAAAGCACAGTACTGTGGCAGGCAGAGATCCTGAGTCACTTTACCAAGACCTTCCCATTTTTGTAAACGTTTACAATAAGACAAAGTCAGCACAGCAAGTCAGCAGGTTTGACACTCAAGTCAAGTGGTTGGGCTCTTTTTATCCTTGCTTTACACATGTGGTGAATCAAATCCATGACCATGACTTTTTTTTTTTTTTAGAGAAGCCACAGAGCCAACATTTTAATAGCGTGGGGTGCATTTGTGAATAAATAACTAACTGTGTGGAAAAAAAAATTAAAAATACCCCAGACTGTTGTTAAGGATTGACTTATTCTACAAGAAAAAACTGACCAAAACTGGCATTTGAAAATATTTAGCAGACAGGAGAACAACATCCATCCACAGAGTTGCTTGTGGTCATTTCTTGCTAACCTGTAGTATAATTCAGTACTAATTATACTTCTTCCCTGCCATTAAAAAATGGTATGATGACTGAACAGGAGAAAATACATACCATACCAATCATTGAAATGCTTAAAAACCCATTCAAATCTGTGAGAAAATGGATTCAAAATTGTTTCAAATCCATGGAAAAAAAATTAATTTTAATTGTTAATGAGTCATAGTCTAAAACTGCCAGTGTAATGCACAAAAGCCAGTGCTGTGTAAAACCAGAAGACATTCCTGCTAGAGTAGTGTCTGCAGTAATCTTTTAGGACCCATAAGTGATAAAATGAGGTGTATTCCCAAAGAACGATAGGATGGGTCTGTAAACTAGGAGACACAGAGTTACTGAGAACAGAGACATACCGAAAGGCTTTTCTAATCTCTTAGATAAAATTTCAGCACTGGGAAATTGAAATAGCAATGGATACTGAAGTGCTCAGGTCTAGCAGTAGCCATTTCTCTTCAGACTTACACTACACTTGCAAAGGTCATTTTGCACTCAGTTCAGGGACTGAAAATACATTTCTAGCATAGGACGCATCCTTATACATCTTGCAAAACTCTCTCTTTCTTTCTTGCAATTCCAGATTGTGGAAAGTGTCCAGTGTAACATATTATCAATTTATTCAGAGAATTTCTTTTAGGCTGAAAGTATAATCGTTCCCAGAAAAGTGAAGATGACAAACACTGATTGCCATGTACCCTCTCCTTCTTTGGTTATGATGATGCAAAAGCAAGTTTATGAAAATAAGGAACAAATTTAACAGCATTTCTAATTTTTCACTGATTCTCACACTCTTTCATGGGACTTCATCAGTTTATCACAGATGAAAATGAGAGAGGGGATTTTTGTGAGCATCTCTGTTAAAAGACTGATGCAGAGCATATAACAATAGAAAAAGTCCAGCAGCAGGATTCTTTAGCACAACTACAGAAGCTTCACAGTGTCGATTCCTTGAATTCTATGATTACTTTTATAAAGTGAGTATATACAAATAGATTCCTGAGATTATAGCACTGAGGCGCTTGCGAGCACATCAGGAAATCCTGAAGCTAGGATTTAAAAGGAGAACCTCTTTTTAAAAATTGTTAAGAATTCCTGGTATTAGTCATTGACAATGAAAATTAAACATTCTTACCTTTGGCTTTTGGCTTTTCTCCTTATCAGACACGTTAGATGGTTTTCTCTTCAACATTTTAAGTTCAGCTTTATCCAACTGATGTGCAACTGCTACTGGCTTGTAACCAAACTAAGCGCAACGAAGTGTACTGCACAAGTGTACATTAGTTACGCAGTTCCTTATTCTATCAGAATGTGACTTCACGCGTCCGCTTTGCGACACGGGTGAGTGAGCTGAAACCTTCATTTGGGGAGGGAGGGTGGAAGGGGGGAGGAAGTGACGGGGAAGAGAATGAGAGAGGTGCACTAAGGAGATGAGCTGAAAATGAGAACAGGGATCAGAGTGAGAAATGCTTTAAAATTTATCTGCTTTTGTGTCACCATCAGGCCTCTGTAAGACTTCAGACAACCTCGAGAAAATTGTCCTCTTTTCCTCTCTCATTTTTCCCCACTCAGCCTTGTGGCAATAACTGCACCCTGCATTTCAGTGTCTGCTGGGCCTCAATGTGAAGAAGGCATGCTGCTCTTCTGAGGACCAAGGGATGTTATTGCCCAGCAGATTTGCACTGCGCTGTGGTACATGGTCTGGCTGGTCCCTACACCTCCCTTTCTCTCTTAACTCCACAGTGATGCAATAAAAGCAAAGAGATTAAAAGTCACTGTTTCATAAAGAAGGAAAGTATTCTAAAGCCATCTTTTTCTTTTGCATGGTGGAATAATTTTTTGCAATTCATCACAGAATTTGGACACCCCGAAATAGCACTTTTCAGATCTCCATTGCCCTTGGCTTGCTGACAAAGTCACAGGAAGAAGCAAGTCTAACAGAAGGCTTACAACAAAGGTGAATGACAGAAGTCCTTTCTACTCCCTTTAAAAACAGCTCAGAGGTTAAATGAAAGTGGAGGTATTAAGATAGCTTTGAATTTCTGCTTCATTTTGCTTGATATTATTTGCCAAACGAACAAACAGAAGCCTTGTACATCCTAAGTAAAACTTATTTGGTGTGAATCATAGGCCACAAAGATTCCCAACTTTTTGCTGATTTCAAACCCCAGACTTACAGACTACCCATAGAGCTTCAATTAAATCTTAATTTAGCATTACTGCAAAAGAAAAAGAAGTCTATTTCTAAGTTCCAAGAAAAAGATTCAAAAGTAAGAGTCAAGAAAGAACTGTGCAAAAATTCTTCTTTTTTCAAGATTTTGGTAAAATTTTTTCAAAAATTTTTTTAAGCAAATCTATTCTAAGCAACTTTTACTCATAATTTTTGCGTAGATAAAAGCTCTTTTAAAAAAAATCAAGTCACTGTGCAGGTCTCTTGCACCAAATAGTAATTCAGAAGTCCTTGTGAATCCAAATACTCAGTGCACACCCCTTTCTTTCTTTATGTCATGCTTTTAATATTAGATCTGGTTGAACTCAAATTTCAAGGAAAGCCAAAACAAGAAACCATTGAAACTGAAAACCAGCAGAACTGATGGCTGAAAGCCGATGAGAAATGCACAGGTCTTATTTCCTAGAATTACCTTTCCCAGTCCCATAAACACTTCTAACTTTCTGAAGCGAGCATGAGGAGACAACGCTAGGTAGGCAGGATGGCTGAATTGCTCTTTTCTTCCTCTATTATATGAATACTCCAGGGAGGGTTAAGACAGTGATCATCAGATGAACTCCCATTTCAGTTTGCTATTTGGACTTCTATTTAAACATTGAAGAAAAGTTTTGGAGGCCTTCTTGGATTGTGATGGGTGGGTAACTGAATGGTCTGAGACTGACTGATGAAAGAATGCTTATTATCTACTAATGGTATGATCAGGTTTTCCTTTCCAGACCTTCTAAGAACTGGGTGGGTAAGAAGGGGAGGAGGATCTGGAGTTAAGGTGCTGAAATTCAGCCAAATATAATGCAAGATTTTTCTCCAGGTTACTGGATTGCAGTGGAGTATATGTTGAACCTCAACACATTAACCAAGATATTTCATTTGACATTTTAATCTGAACTACACTAATTTAGAACGGAGTTGAATTTGTTATTAATTACAACATACCCATCAGCATTCATAATAATTGTTACTATTAGTAATCAGTAATTAATAAATAATAATAATATTGACAAACTCCGAGAGATGTGTTACTTTCCTGTATCTGATACTAATGCCTGTAAAGTCTATTTAAGTTTCTAACTGTAAGGAGGTTTTACCACGGATATTTAATCAACCTTAGCAATTCAGTAGGGCCATATGCTGTTACAAAAGCTATATGCATGTTTTATATTAATTAAACCTGATTATTTATCTATATAGAAGTACATTGCAGTATATTGTTTTTCTTTCTAATCTGCTCCAAATGTGAGGATTAAATCAGACTCTGCTGATCATTAGACTGTGATTTCCTGTCTCAGGCCACTGTTAAAATCTTCATGATTAATAAAATGGGAACTCATCTGAAGAGTAATATATGAGCTTCCTTTCTGTAGAATATTTATTGTTAAACAGGAAGAAAGAGGCAATTTCAAGAGATATAGCACCCACCCATATCTATTTCCTTTCCTCATCCACATATCAGAAAAATTATAGCAGCTTGAAAGCTGACCTGATTATGTTCTTGCCCTTGGAAGGCTGACCCACACTAGTTTTAAAAAGTAACAAAGTGTAGAAAATCAAACATATATAACATGAAGTTCATGTAATTTAGTTAACCAATACATTTCAAAGGGGGCACTTTTGAATTAAAAATTAATAATAAGCTTGGTGCTTATATCCTCTGTATTTGAAGCTAATTTTTCAAGGTAGAATGAATGTCTGTGTAAAATTAAATAAAAATTCTCATATTTAGTTTTCTCTTGGACACGATTGCAGGTAACTTATTCATTTTCCTTGCTGGTCTTTGAACCTGATCCAAACCCCAGTGAAATCAATAGAAGTTTTTCAGGTGAATTTTATGGGGCTTGGATTGAACTCCTCCATCCTGAAATACCCAGGCAATGTCACTCTTCTCTCTGGAAAGTCCTCTGGGGAAAAAGGCTATCCACTTAAAAATAATGGAGATGACCCCATGAGAATGATTCCCACTGTCATTATATTTATAAAAGGCAACATACATTATATATTATTATTATCATTATTCAGTTCTAATGAATGGACCATGATGAATGTTCCTGGATATTCAAGTTCTTTATGTGCCTCCCTCCTGCACAATATCAAGTGCCACAACAGTGCCACCTCTCCCCAGTGGCTGCATCCAGTTGCCTTGCCCTGAAAGGAGAAATTGTTGCCACTCTAAACCGCAGGTGTAAACTTATGCTTTCAATACTTGATTATTCTGATAAAACTAAAAAGTAGACTGCAAAGTAGATCGAAGGGTTTAACATACTGGCCACCTGTCAAAAAGCAAATGAAAGGAGATATTTTTCATATTAGCAATTTGTTTTTCAATGTCTGACAGACAAATCTGGTCCAAGTTTAACTCAGAGATACCTTGGGGCTGTACATTGCTTTCCCTAATGCTAATCAATCCCAGCGTGTGTTAGTCTGTTTATTTGAATTAAAATAAGATTTGTATTTTTCACGAGAAAGGAGTTATGCCTTCAGCCTTTGCTTTTATGGCCGTGCCTCTTCTGGTATGACCTAGCTCCCTTAGATATTGCAGATATCTCAGACTAGCAAGTGGAGCTGAGTGAATAATTTGCAGTGAATAATTTATTTATCAAATGTAATTTTTATTTCCTCAAGGAATGTTCATGAGCAGGACACAATTTCCTCATGTGTATTAGTTATGGGCCAGAACGTGACTAGATACTTCCCTCTCCTGGACTAATATGAGCGAGGGCCAGCCACAGTTACAGTCACTGCTACTCCTCAGCAGAGCTCTCTCCATAAACTACCACGGCGAGGATTCTATGAAAACTAAAAATGAATGTAAAAAAGTGAAGTTAAGCCTTCCCTTCCCTGCCAGCAACCGATGAAAAAAGCCAGATGTTGCAGGCTGGGCTGTCTTTATAAATTTTTAAACTGAATACTCAATTTTAACTCCAAAGACTGAGGCTGTGATTTTCTGTTGGGATGCTGGGGAATGGAGCTGGATGCTAAAGATCCCATCTTTGAAACTCCCACACTCACTGCAAATTTATCACTGCTAGCATCCAGAACTTAGTACTGCAAGTTGGTCCAAAATGCACAGGGGCTTCATGCAACAAGGTGTGTCATTTCCTATTGAATAGCCTCCTGTGTGCTTTTCATCAGGAACAAAAAATGAAGAAGCTACAGAAACTCAGACTCTTCAAGAGACAACAAGGGATTAAAGAATATATTAAGCTTATACCCTTCATTTGGCAGTGCATTGACACTATATCTAGACAACTCCTATCCCATACAAAGAATAATTCTTATGAAGCCTGCAGAAATTGGGTATTCAGCAAAACTAATAATCAACATCTGAAGTTTGCTTCAAAAAGTTGATCTTTGCTAAATAATTTAGGGAGATAATAATTTGGGGAGATTTTTAATGCCATACATCCACCGAAACAGCACAAGGGAACAACAGCTGAGCAGAGTCAGGAGTTGTGAATTCGACCTCCTCAGATTATTGGGCTTCCTTCTCTTCCTGAAAAATTATTTTTGTGTTTCTGCGTTCTCTTATGCTAATCCTTTGCCACCAAGGTCAATGGAGTCAAAAAGAGACGTGACAGGGACAGGCTATGGAGCATCACTCCACAGCTCCTACTGAATTTAAAGACATGTCTGGTACAAAAAGCGGTTGCCACTCTGTGAGTAAGAAAAAGTGTCTCCTTGCCAGGCCCTCAGACCGTGTCCTTGGCATGCTCCCAACACTGCCTGGCCTAAAGGGAAAATGAAGTACCAAGAACTTATCTCAAACTTTGATACCAACACTCTCTCTTGCATTAGCAGTAGATGAACAGATCAGTCATACCTACACTATGTCAGGTGAGCACTAACACTAATAAAAATCTATGCCATTGTGACAGAAGGATTCTCAAGGAGATTGGCTTTCACCTATTGAACAAATCCCTTTCTTATTACCATGAAGAGTAAGAGTCAAAGTTGTATCTATATTTTCTAGGTATTCCTGTAGGGAAAACTCAAAATCAGCAAGGTTGGTGTCTAGTAAAACGCAGCCACAGGCTTATCCAGTATCTGTGTAATAATTTCCAACAGAAACATGTGCGTCACTGGTGGTTTTCCTGTACAATTTATTGTAAGCAGAATGCACATTGCTGTCTGTGATGAATAACAGAAAGTAACTGGCAAGGCGATGCTGCTGTGGGTTCAGGCATGTAAGTGAACTGCACGCCGTTTCTCAGAGCGTGTGTTAAGATGTAGCTCAAAGTTACATTGCAATGTTCATGCCTAGAACATCTCAATAGATTCTGTTAGTGAACACTGTGATTACTAATCAGCTACAAGGGCATTTTATCCCATGTAATTTGCACCTGCAAATATGCAATATGACCGTTGTTTTGTAGGCATCCGGCTGAAGCTCAGCCTCCAAGAAATGCAGTTACAGATAAAGAGGGACAGTTGCCTTGCACACTTATTCAGAAAGCTCAAATATGAGATTTTTCAATGAAGGGAACGGATACAAAAATAAATTTAAGCTCTGTTTTAATCTCATGCACAAAACATGACATACTTCATTCGGCATTTAGAAGACCGGCTTAATGCCCAAGCACTGGCAGTGCAGCAGGGGATTTTTTCAAGGTACGGACATGATGTCTGCCAGCCTATCTCTGATTAGAATCAAGATCGACACAAGTAAATTCTGATTAACTCTAATGCGCAGCCTGCTGTCAGGAAACGCTTTGTAGTGTGAACCATCTTTTACCAGTAAACATCTCCTGCTGAATTTCTTCACTGATGTCAGAGTGTCAACTTGCTGCGCCATCACAGCGTTAGGACTGCTGTGCAAATGTGAACATGAAAACAAATAAAGTGTGGTACTCTGCATATTTGCTTGCAGGGCTTCGGTTTCATTTTGCTTCCAGAGGAAAACGTTATTCTTCCTTTCTCCTTGAACGTGGCTTCAAGTGGGTGAAAATCAAAATTTGTAAGTGACAGAGATAAGATGGCTTTCTTTGTAATTGGTTTTAAAATTTTCTTTCGACCCATCTGACTGATATGATACCCGATTGATAGCCAGCAGAAGTAAAAATACTTCAGCATCAAGAACAGGTGTTTAGTTTCAATCTTACATTTGGTTTTCTCTTCTTAAAGCACTCTGTACCAGACCTGTGGGCTTATCTGTTGCCACACTTGGTGCAGGTGCTGACATTAACAGGAATACCTTCAAAATCAAGCAGGATGTGGGTCAGGCTGGCTCCATCAGCAGACCTGCCACATCACATGTACTGAGAAGGAGACTTGAGCGTTTGACTTGCTCTCCTGCTCACCTCCAGGCCCGAAGCTCGCTGTGGAGAGGTCTGGCTCCTGCTCTGCACTTCTGTCTGGCAGATGGAGGTGTTCACGCCAGTCCGTCAGCCGCTTGCTCCAGGGCAGGGGGGCCAGAGGAGGAGCAAGCTGCAGCCACGCTGAGCTCCCCCATAAAGAAAGGGAGGCACTTTTCCTGCTGGATTTCAGCACCGAGTCCCTCACTGGGGAGGACTGGCCAGGTGACTGCTGCACCCTGTGCCGGTCACAGTTAGAGCCCCGCTTGCCTCACTCGGGGCCGCATGGCACGCTTTGGGCTGGGGCTGAACGGTCGCGATGGAGTAGTCAGCAGCCCCAGGCCAGCTGAGCCTCACCAACACGGTGGGAACATGCTCTTAGCCCATCACCAAGATGAAGTGAAGCACAGCCACATGAATTTATTTCATTAAGGATTTAAGATAACGTGCTTTATCTCAGGCTGTGGGCTAAAGCACTCACAGCGACAGTCACGGTTCTCAGTGGTATAAGGTAATTACCTACGTGTCAGTAACTTGTCTTTGGGGAGAGGAGGGAATGGAAAGGAGAAGCTATCTCCCAAACTGTGCTCTGTGGAAAGAGAAATGGATGCTTTGCCTCTGCACAAACTCTCCACTTTTCTTCAGGCTTCGCTCTATGAGTCTTGATCTTTTTTCATTGTGTTATCAACCCCTTCCCCTCTCACTTCCCCACAAAGTACATGAGCTTTTCACTCACTCCTTGTGTACTAGTTCTCTGGAGAGTCTTTTTTTACCTCCTGCTCTCACCTATCTGATCCTTTTTACTTCTTTCACACATATTATCTTGTGAGTTTTCTGTGTCCCTTGCCTTGCTGCTACCAAGGAAAGCAGAGGTTGATGAAAAGGCAACAAAATGTTTCGCAGGAACAGCTCCATGACCTGCTACAAGTTCTGCTGAGCTACGGACAACAAACTGGAGGGGAGTCTCACTCCAGGAGCAGCAAAACTCTGAAATCCAGATATAGGCCTCTTAGTTTACAGCAAATCTTTTTTTTTTTTTAATATATGTACAAACCGGTGAAGAGACGTTTGAGAGGTGAAAGTTCACAAAAATCCTTGAAACATCTTTGGGTTCAAACACCCTTCTAAAACTAGGTAATAATATCTAAAAAAGTGAAAATGTAACATACACACACAAACTCGTTAGAGTAAGAAAACAAAGTCATAAAGCCAAGATGAGGCAGAATTAATGCTATCTGTGATACCTGAATCTCACCCATTTGCATGTATGTTTTATGATGCATTTTTAATGATGCAGTTTTAATATTTACCACATTGCTGAATGTCTGGTTCATTCAGTGCAAAGGATGAACCTGAACAGAGGTGTCAGAGCCTGCAAATAAACTGTTTGAACTCTGGCCCTTCTGGTGCACGAGTTGGTACGTGTATTCTTGCTCATGCAACAACCGTCCAATGTATAAAATCACATACTATCCCCGTTTTGCAAATGAAGCCTGAGGCAGAGAAGTTAAATAATTTGTCTAATTTCACACAAGAAGTCTGTAGAAGTGCAAGGAATTGAATCTGTATTATCTACGTCCTTACAGAGTTAAGGAAGCTATGCTGCTATGAAGAACTGGAATAAGGATTTATTCTTTCATTATACTTCAGTGAAATGCTAAGGAATTGCGTTAAAACTTAATTTACTTTGCAGTTGATCTTTGACTGCAGATAGCCCTCAGGTGTTGACCCTGTGATTAGATGTGCAGGAAATTTGGGTGAACGTAGCTGCAAGCGTAGTTCTGGGAGTTTGACTGGGCTTTCACACTAAAAAATCTGAGTAATATCATACCTATCTTAAAAATTTTTCCCTTTTCCACCTGTACATATCTTACTGTAGGTGTGAGCTGTTATCTGTATTCATCCGAGAACAAGAACTGTCTTGTGAGCTTGCATGGCAGTGAACACGCTAGTCCCCGCTCGTAACTGAGGCCACATGTATTGCTGTATTGCCATGCTGATTAATTTTTAGATGAGTTATGTGGAAACAAGGATGATGTATGAGGAAGGAAATCTAGGTATTAAAACACCTACGCAAGCCAGAACTAAATATAGAAACCCCCAAAGTATCTGCAAAAGTTTCTGTCTCATGATCTTAAGCTATCTGAACTCCTCATTTTCCCACTTCCCACACACTGTTTGTCATCATTTCTTGTGGTGTGCTATCAAATGTAAGTTGTAAGTAGAAGTGAATGAGAAGTTTCATGTCATTTAACTTAATTAATTTGATCCTCTCACGAAAAATATTCAGCCCGATTTCTTCAAATGGATTGTAGTGTAAGCACTTCCAGAAAGAATTATGCTATGTTGAACTTTCCAATTTGCTTTGCTTATGTATTAGGGAAAGTGAACTTCAATCAATTAAATGTCTACAGAAAGTCAGTCCAGAAATTTCATTACCATGGGTGAATTCCTTTCAAAATAAAAGAGCATACTCAGATACAAATCATTGTACAGCTCTTTCTGAAAAGCCCTGGTCTTTGTCTTCTAATGACCTGTTTATATACTGCGAAGAATTAAATAGCAGAATTAGAGGTGTGTCCACTGAGTGTTCATTGTTTCACTTACAATCTTGTTTTTCAGGCTTTATTCTTGTTAATTTTACCCACAATTATTTTTTCAAAGCTGGATGAAAAAACGGTATTCAAATTAAGTTTTCAGTTCCTAAAACCAAATTTGAAATTATGCAAGACATA
>Ga0181612_153425_pt1 | contig 16899 bp, 9 predicted proteins | sample HoacroProtozoa21_FD_119630 | JGI IMG/M metagenome (GOLD analysis project Ga0181612, IMG submission 119630) | Hoatzin crop microbial communities from Cojedes, Venezuel. Combined Assembly of Gp0051906, Gp0051904, Gp0051908
GAAGTGCCATGTCTACATGTTTTTTGAACACCTCCAGGGATGGTGACTCCACCTGGGCAGCCTATTCCAATGTCTGACCACTCTTTCAGTAAAGAAATTTTTCTTAATATCCAGTCTGAACCTCCCATGATGCAACTTGATGCCATTAATTGTACAGTTTCATCCTGAATTAAGTTCATTAATGTAATACACACGCTCAGCTCCTTTGAGTTTGTGGCCCTCTGTGACCTCGGGACCTAATTCAAAAGGTCAGTTTGAAATATGTTAATTTTAACTTCTGGAGCCAGTGGAGATCTGGTATAGAGTACCAGCTTGCTTGACTTCAATTGCATTTCGTCCTACAACTTATTCCAGGTATGAATTCATACCTTTGTGGTTTGACCTAGCTGACTTTCATGTGGGAATAAAACAATTTTCTTGCAGGTTTTGTGTGAATTCGTGATTTAAAAAAGCATTTGCAGTAAAATCTATTAAGATACAAAATCTACTGGCCATCATAGAACACTTCTGACGTAATATTTTTTTAACTACAGGGTGTTCTAATAGCAATGAAGAAAAGTGTGTGTTTATCAATTTCAGTATGGTTTTACAAGCTTTGCCCATCATTTCTCAAGACATCTGCATTGCAAAGTCCAGTTTCCTGAGCTGTAGAAATTAAAAGATGTCTCATGAAAAATTAAAATAACTTGTTAAAAGTGAAAATTGCAATCCACAAGTTGAGGTAGCGTTAGAAAAAACACATTTTACTGCAAATAAGAGACCCCCTTTTGCACTGTAGTTTGAGAAGTATCTCTTTGGTGGCATCACTGGCAGAGGTAAAAAAGAGAATCTTCTGTGGTCAGTGGGTCTCTTCGCAGTTATGCTGGTCGTGGAGGTTGGAGCAAGTGGTGGGAAGAGCAGACTATGGAAAGGTTGCAAGATAGCACTGATATTAAAAGTGCTTGTGAAATCACAGTCTTTTTTTAACAACTGTAAGTTTAAGATCTCTACCTGGACGCTTAACGTCGTCCCACCTCATCTCTGTGTCGCTTGTCAAGTACTGAGAAAAGGTCACTAAAATTTCTAAAATTTAACTTATTTAAAAGAAATAAAAATACAATCCATCAGTGTTTTTTGCATGCTGGTGAGGGTCGGTGGGAATGTTACCGTATGTTACAGCTTGTAGGTGCAACCAGAACTTGCTCCATCTCTACCGCCACCAACGAACACCTCCCAGGACTTTGTCTGAATTGGAGTTATGGGACACACTGTAATGGTTCGTAACACCTGTGAAGAGAAGAGGAAAAGGGATTTTGATGTGAAGTCCTTAAAAGATGCCCATCCTACAGTAGCTGAGTTTCATTACTTAGGAAATTGTATCAGAGGAAGGTTGGTGGTTTTGTTTTGTTTCAAATGAAGTGCGGTCAGGAAGAGGCTGAGCTGACCAAGGGCAGACCGAAATACGTAACGAGACGGGAATCATCATCAAGGTTTTATGCCATATGCTCTAAGCAATATTGTAGTACCAAAATTATTTCAGCAGTTACAAAGATAATTTCACCCTTCGGTCTTTGTGGACTTAAAGTGGTTGTCAGAGCATTTTTTAATTAGTCTTACATGGGCAGGTGATAATACTGGAGCTCAATTTCAGGTATATTTCTAATAAAGACAAGGTTGTTAGGGCGCATCATTCCCATCGTGAGATGGTTTTTGGGTCCTTTTTGCTGGCTTTTAACAATTCAGGCTGAAATTTAACAAAGTAGGCATCTGCATCTGAAGGGAAAAAAGAGGGAAAGGAAAAAAAATGAGGAAGGAAAGAAGGAATACATGTGTATAAAACTATGTATTTCAGAGAACAAGCTAGGCCCTTGTTTATGGAAAAAATTTCTGTTGACCTTTTGCTTCTAGTTAGTGTGTTTCCCATTTGGCAAGGTACTGGTCTTTGACTAGCGAAGTCATCAGGGGTTTTTTTGCCATTTAGAAAAAAAAAAAATCTACCCAGAGCTGGCTAAGTTGATACACAGCTCAATGATTGTGGTTTGCAAGTACTCACAAGGGACCTCCTTGGCTTCAGAAGAGAATAATCTCTGAAGACCTCCTCGTGGCTGCCCATGTTTGAACTGCTCCCAGCTTTGACTGCTAAACCAGTGTGCTCAGGCGCCGGCCCGGCTTCCCAGCTGAGCAGGCGTAGCCAGGCAGCACCAGCGAAGCCAGACCTCTTTGGCAGCTGTTAGGAATCCCACTGGAAACAAAAATAGGTCATGTTATCAGCGTCTAGTCATGATAGTTTGGATTTCAGATGCATAATACATCCATCAGTAAAATCACAGAGTTTACGCTAGCAGATGCCTTGTCCTGCGGTGCTTGTCGTGTTCTGCTATCAAAAGTGCGAGATGTTTACGACCTGAAACAATGCGGAAGCTGAGAGATTGCCGAGGTGGACCATTCTGAATTTGTAACTGTTGAACCGATCTCCTATAACCTGAACGCAACTTACTTTACTGTAAGTGTGCAAAATGAAGTACTAACATGCAAGTGGTGGAGTAATACCCAACTTCAGTGTTCAGATAAATTATTTTTTTTGTTCTTCATAGTTAATTCTTCTGATACGAGCAAGCTGTGAAACCTGAAACTGTTTTGATAGCAATAGAGGTGTTGGGATTGATTTGAATAACGTGAAAAACATCTCAGTTTTTCCTTGAAGGGTCAAGAATTTGTGGTGTCATCTGTTCCACCAGTTCCCTGTCCCCTCCTTGAATTTTCTGGTTAGAGTTGTGTATACAGAGGGTTGCACAGCCTGGACCGCTGGCTGGTCCTGTTACACAAGTAATAGGGGTTAGCTCAGATACGCCTGTGTTCTGCCTCAACTTTCGGTTGCCGAAATGCCAGTTTAATCTAGATGGGGTCAGACTGCTTTCTGAACCACAGTAACTGCTTAGTGTAAGGGTCGGGAGGAAGCCGTGTATCATCAGCTTTTGGCCAAATATGCAGTGTGTTTGGGTGCTTTTATACATTACTCTTCTCCAGTCATCACCAGTCAGGCTTGAATTTGTAACTGAAAATTTGGCTTAGTTGTAAATCCTCAAAAATTCCAGTGTAATAATTCACTTTTTTTAGGGAGAAATCGCCATAGGTAAGTTCTACGCCTGTAAAAATACCATGGGCTCATTAAAATCCTTGGAGTTGGGCAGTTAGTGTCCTGAGTTGATGCTTTCACTCCTGGGTCAACCCAGGCCCAGGGGTTAGCGGTGTGGGAATGGCTGGGGCCGCTGGGAGCCCTCTCCTCTCGTGGTAGACAAGGGGTTCTCAAGCTGGAGCAGGGCGTGTGTGCAGGGGGCAGTGGGGGAACTCCTGAAACGTGAGGCTGTTGCGCTTTCCCCTGCCCACCCACCCCCATTTCTCTCCCGCTTTTCCTCCCCTTTTCCCCCCCAAGCTGGTCTCTCTTGAGTGCTATTTCCAAACACAAGTTAAGTGATGCCCTCCTGCTTCTTGTGCCCATTCCTGTCTGGGTTTTTTAGTGCATGGGAATCGTGCCTTCACCTACTGGCTCCGTCCTTTCTCCTGTTTACTTACATTTCTTGCTCATTGGTTTTGGTTAAGCCTTTGGCTTGTCCAGCTGTGTTTGCCATGTCTTAAGCAAGGTAACAGCAGCTGATTTTTTTTCTTGTACCCAATGTCACTGGTTTCTTATGTCTTGTTCTGAGCGTACTTTACTGCTAATAGCCAAAGCTTTCCTTAATACAGAGTTTTAAACTGAACAGCGTAAACCCAGAACCGATGAGTCCCCATGGGGCAAGTTGTGAGTCAGAATATAACAACATCATTATATTTTTGAGCTTTTTGATAGTATTTTAGAATACTGTGTGATTTCACCAGATTTAGGCACTATCACTCTTGATATTTCACTGGATGGGGTTTTGTTGTTGTGACGCTTATTCTTTCCACCGTTAAAAACTATCAACTACAGATGTACTGGTTTCTTGAGGTTGAGACATTTGCCTTTATTAGTTCTGAATATTTGGTTAGTGCTCATATCTAAATCAGAATGCCCATTGTGCTAAGCACTGTACAAACACATTTGAAAAGACAGTCTCTGCTGCAAAGAATGGAGCAGATTTATACTTCAGTTCTTTCACCTTACTACTTAATGCTGCTTTTTTTCCACTTCAGTTGTGCTTATCTAATGGATCTCTATGCCATTCATGTCTCTATAGGTATGATAGTGATATTGAGATAGCCAATTTTTATCTTGATCGAATGCAAGTTCTCAAAGAATTAAAAAAAAAGAAAATCCTGTGCATCATCAAATTGTCTGCAAAGACTTTGAAACACCCCAGTGTCCAGTGAAACACTGCTGGGTGGTCCTTTCTAAAAAAGGAAAGTTTCCTGTGTTTTAAAGGTTTGTTTCGAACTGGGGTTTAATTAGAACTTGCCTGCAGCACATATGTTAGGATTGAGATTGCTGTGTTTTCAGTTCTACACGTATGGGAGATGGTTATTCAGTCTGAAGTTTCTGAGCTGATGATGTCTGTCCAAACTCTGGAAAGGGTTTCTCTGGCCCCTCTAAGGTGCATATGACAAAGTAAGCACATTGGAAATACGTTCTCCATTGCCTGGGACGGCTGAAAATACTCCCTGAACTCGAGACCCTTGGTTTGATCCACTGTAGTTTTTCACCTTTACTAAAAGAGGTCTTTACTGAAGACCTTATGACTTCTAATCATAGAACGTCTGGAACACAGCAGTATCAGTTGCGGTATCAGTGGCCAGAGATTACAGCTGTCTTTGTTAATTGCTCTGTTGTTATCTCATTAGTGAAGTGACTCTGCCTGCTATCTACTCTTTCTCCCTCACCTTAGTCCACAGAGGTCTAGGTTGTGGGGTTTGCTGCTTGTTTTCTTAATCAGTGTCTACCTGCAGAAACTTGTTAGTCAAGAACCTGCCTGGCAGAGGGTTGTCGTTTCTTTCATCGTGATACCTACAGTAATGTTTGCTGCAGATCGTGTAACATTCTTCCAATCTTCCCGTATGAAGTCTCTATACCCTTTTTAATGCATCCCTTTTATCTTACAAAGCTGTTCATGTTGGCTTACCTGTGTTGCGTTCTGCTCTCCTTTTTGATTCCTAGATTTTTCCAGGATGAAATACGTTCTTGCTTTACAAGACTTCCTTACACATACCTTCTCTATTAGTTTATTCCAGTCCATAATAGCGGGGGCTTAGTCGGCTCTCTGTGAAAGCTTTGAGTTTCTACCTTTTATAAATACTGCAGTGAACTAGACTATTTCACTTAAAGCTTTGATTGCTTGATCCTAGGCTTCAGCTTTGAACCCTCTCTTCTCTGTTCAACCTTCTGGCTCAAGTTGCTGGACTGGTGCTGGAGTTCTCTGCAGTCGTTGCTGCAGGTGTCAAAGAGGCTGCAGAGTCGAGCACTTCACCAGCACATGCTTGGGAGTCCACTTCAACAGGAAGATTTTTAGCCTTTGCCACTTTGTTATTATTTATTCTCTAGCGTTCAGCGGCACATTTGCTTGGGCAAGAATTTCCAAGGAGGTTTTAGAATCCCCGTTTTATTTTCTGCGACGTGAATCTGTGCTTTTCAACTGCCTTGCAGGAACTCCTCCTGTCAGATTAGCATGGTCTAGTGGTCTGCATCCAGGCTAGGAAAAGAGCCTCTGAGCTCTAATCCCACATCTGATGTTGAGGGCATCGATCATCTCTTCAGGATGCCATGGATGGCTGTGAATGTGTGTCCTTCATGACCAGCATTATCCTCCTCCGGAGCAGTTCCCCTCTCCTTTTAAGACCCTGCTCTACAGATGTGAGAATCCTGCTTTTGTGTTGATGTACCAACCCATTCTCTCCTTCCTGCTCTTTTTGTCAACAGTTACCCAAAAGGTCCCTCAGGGAGAGGAGATAGTCTTGGCAGCAGAAATGTATCAGAATGGACAGAAATATTCATGTAGACCTACCAAACAGTAGCCTCAGAGTCCCTCACCCTGGCAGCAACTAGATGTGATTTCACTGTACCTTTAGCCAATAACTAGTCTCTCTGGCATTCTAACCTGAGTATTTTCCCCAAAGGATTAGTTCACTACCTGAGCTTCCCTCGCTGTGGAACTAGGATGATGTTCTCTTCACAGGATTAGGTGGGGATTAGCTAGTGTTTATCAGCGACTTGCAGATAAAAGAAGGGCTTTGTTTGTGTGTGTCTCTTTTAGACCGCGTGCTCTTGATCACGTGGCAGTGCTCAACTCTGATTTGAAAAACATCGGATTTAGGGTAGTCTTTCAAAATAACTCTTACAGACAGTTATGGAGAGGTGTGTATTTTTAGAATTGAATCCTGCTCCCCGAAAACTGAAGCATTTGGAAATATTCTGCCATGTTCTTTTTTTTTTTTTTTTTAATTACCTTTAAATTTTTTTTGTGTTAGTGTTAAGACACGGGATTTTTGTGGTTGTGCTGGAAATTTCAACAACATTTCTGGCGTAGTGGCTGTGAGTACTATATAAAGGTAGAAGGAAACACAGTGCCATCCTGCAAGAGTTACCTCGCTAGACAGACAGACAATGTCTGCTGCTACATTTCCACACGAAAAGTTCATGAATTAAACTATCTGGAACCTGAAATTCACAGAGGTTTTGCTGCTTCTTTTATCATTTCTGAAAATAAAGGTTTTGCAGCAGCTGGAATTAGCCAACAGTCCTGTTGAAAATACATCTTGTGCTTCCCTAGCGATATTGGCTCTGTGGGGCTTTCTTAGTAACATGAACAGATATGACTCAGAAGACAGAGGGAGAACAACTATGTTGTGTAGGAAGTTAAAAAACAGGTTTTTTACCATATTTTTTTGGCCAACACCGCAGTCAAGCTGCACTGCCTGCCTTTTTTTTTACCCTTCTTGACAGCCTTTGGAACTGGAGCTGGTATCCTGAATTGATCTTAACAATCAACACAAAATCCAAGAGAGAACAAATCAGATGTTCTCAACAGCCATTCTTTTTCTTTCAAGAGGGTTGTGCTGATAAAGAGGTAGAAGGGTGATGTGTGTGTGTAGTATACGAGCAGGAGCAATTCTAGCGAGCAGCTTTTTCTCCGATGTCAGTGGAATGACCCAAGATGTGAAATTTTTAAATGCTGTAATTTCTAGTTTTCATAACACCAAACTGCAGGTTGCTAGTGCAGATTGGTTTATATTGCAGTAGACAAGATTGGATGGGGTATTGCATGAAGATATTGTTTGAATTTGGCCAAATTTGGACAATTTGGCTTTTGGGGGAGCTTTTTTCTCTGGGGAGGTACGTATACAGGCTCTAAGCAGGAAGAAAACATAGTAGAAACTTGTTCTTAAATACAGAATCGACAGTATGCTAGGGGAAAAAAAAAAGTAAAATCACACCTTCTTGCAGCCCATGTAATTACCCATTCTCCCTTCTCATTAAACAGCCAGCCAGCGCCCTCGGGTCTGTTCCTCGTTCCCTCCACCCTTGTTCCCTGGGTTTCTTTTGCTCTTGAGGGTTCTCCTCATCTCTTCCTCCACCCTTGGGTTTTCAAAATTACTTCACTCTATTCCCCTTAGAGAAAACGTCCTAATGCTTGGCTGCAAGCCCCTTCTTTCTTTCAAGCCCTTCAAGTAACCGGCTCTTTCCAGAAAACATTCCTGTGTTAATTTCCCTGAGAAATTTTTGCCCATGCCATCTTGTTTTTGAACTTTTATTGCATTTCTTTCAAGTTCCTTAAGGAAGGAGCCAGTTCTTATGTGTTTGTGAAAGGCCGTTTATGGAGTCCCCAGGCACAGTCTGTAGGCAATAAATGCGTGTCTCTAACCTTCCAGAAACCTCATCTTTTTCTGATGTATCATCTTATCTTTTGCCCTCGTTTCTCTTGGTTTTAGCCCTCTGTTCTGGCCACTTTCCCGCATGATCTCTTAGTTTGTGTGGCTAAAATTAAGGTTATCGTCTGGTAGACTAACATGAAAGTAGCTGCCGATGTTTAAAGGAGGAGTTATGCTTTGTAAAGGACACTTAAAATGGTGTGTTTCTTAAAAAATAGGATCAGACTGGTAGAGGCTGTGTGAATGTGATGTAAGAGATTCAGCCTTCCTGCTCTTTGCAGTGTTTTCCACCAACTTCAGTAGGAGCAGGAGCTGATCCAAAATGGTTCTGACCCGGAATGGAGAATTTTATTTACCATCTGTTTGGGTAGCGTTTTACTGTGTGTTTTACTGTAATATTTGGTGTTCTGATGTCCGTTTTGATTCTTCTTATCCAGATGTGCCGGGAACATAAAATAGACGTGGTAGCTGTTTAGATAGGCTGTTTGCTCAGTGCTGGTACGAACTGCTGCTTTCCTACGGGCTGCGAAACAGAAACGCTGTTCCTGTGAAAACCTCTGCAGAATTAACGGGGCTTGAAGTCTCGGGGAAATCCTCTGGGTCCCTCGCTGCCCTCCCTCCTCCTGCCTCTTCTCCTCCTCGGTATGTGTGTGCTCTCTTCAGTTTTAGCTTCCGAAGACGAAAATCTTACCCCTCGTAATGTCTTGTGGGTATTGCAGCCTTGGATAAACAACGTTTTTTGTAGGCTCTATTTGGTCACGTCAGGTTGTATTGTAGTCATTTTCCCAGAAAACGCCCTGAGGAGTCGCATACAACTCATCTGCAATGGCTTCCGATTTGTGTTTGTTGCTAATGCTGTGGGATTGTTTAAGCATCCAAATTACATATTTTTTTATCTATTTTTTTTAAATCATCCTTTTGCACTGCTTTAACGAATTTGCTGTAGAGAATTGGCGCTAAAACCTGGTTCCGTGTGTCATTAGGACTGTTATTATCTTCTCTGTCATCCCAGCCCTCCGCCTGAAATATTCACGGGAGGCTGGGAAGGCTCATGCTGCAGTTCAACGCAAGATTGGAAAACTGTTCCGGCGTGTGACATCCATGCTGCGCTGTCTGTCTCGCTGGCTCCCCCGCTCAGCCCTCCCTCCCTGGCCCATTCGCCTTTTCGGTGGCTGAGAGAAGATGTCAATGAGAGGGGAGGGAGGGTTAGCTGAGCTGCCCCAGGAGTTGATTCCCGTCTGCCTCTCCAAGCAGCCGATCTGCGCAGCGGCAGCACATGAGACGGTTTTGCACAATGCCCTGCTAATGCCCTAGTCAGCAGCTTCCGAGGGAAGAACTGTATTGGGGGAAAAAAAAAAGTAAATAGCTGTCCTCCGCGAGCCGCGGCGAGTGCGTGGAGCAGAGCTAAATTTGGAAAGCTAAAGCTTATTTCATGCGAGATTATTAGAATTATTTGGGTTTCAGAATGCGTGCTCACACACATGTGCGTATCGCTGGCCAGCTTTTCCATGTGACTCGGCTGGATCCAAACGCAGTTGTTATTTATAGATGGCAAGAGCGGTGGTGGCATTGTCTTCTATAGCACTCCAGTCCTGAAATTATAGCCCTGGTGTGCAGGGAGAGGGGGCCAGGTGCCCACTGTGAGAATTTAGGCAGGCTGCTCTTCCGTCCCTAGGATGAGGTAGTGGCAAATAACCCTTCCCTTCTTCCCCATTTCTTTTTATTTTTGGACAGAGAAAAGAAATATATTGGAAAATCGACGGGGGCTGTGATTTCTACTGGCTGCTTCCCTAGATGCATGTAAAAAGCAATTAGCCATGTTCATTTTTTTTACCTCTCCCCTATTCTGTAGATAACGTATTTCTACCTGTGTCAAACCATAAACATTTCCCCGAAGACAAGGAAACAGCGATTTCTAATCTGTCTAAACCTAATGTTCATGCTTAGGTTTTTAAATAAAAACAATCTCATGGTCCAAACCACTGCATGCTTGTCGCTGAGCTCACTGAACTGGGGTGCGTACGCGAGCACCGGAGCTGTGTCTGCGGAGGGAAACAGCTGGCTGATTCCGCCTCTGCAGAGCGCTGGGGCCGGCCGCTGCGCCGCAGCAGGGAATGCAGCTAGCTGGGGGAAACCACAAAACAAAACCAAATAAACCTCTGCAATAAAAAAAGGGGGAGGGGGAACCCAGTCAGATCAGGTGTACAGGGTGGTCTTGCGGGGGAGATGCTTCAGCACCGCTGGGAGCAAGCAAGCCACTGCTGGGCCACGGGCATGGGCAGCAGAAGGCAGAGCTACCTGAGGGCAGTGTTGCTGCTGGACGCTTTGGACGATCAAAATAATCTGAAGATCAGGGTAAAGTTATTCTTTCGTGCCAACTGGAGTTTGCTGTGTGACCCCTAGTCATGACAGACCACAGATGATTTGCTAGGTTTGCTTTACTGGTAATAAATACAATAAAGATGGTGCATGTTGTGTCTTAATGGGTATTGGAGTGCCTTACCAAGAGCATCCATGGCTCCCAGAGTCTGTTCCCTCAATACAGCCGTGTTGGAGGTGAGAAATATCTGTTAGCCCAACGGACACAGCGAGAAGAAATGAACTTCCAGGGTGCAGAAGCCCTTCTCTTGCTCAAATTAGTTACCAAGTTCCCAGCGTGGCTTGGGAACAATTATTTGGCATTTAACTTTGGTATGTTAATTGAATGTTAATTAATTAGGCAGTTCTCAAGAAAAGGTGAATGGTACCAGAGGAGTGGAGCAGGTCGCTAGCAAAGGGAAGATGACTGGTTTTGTGGGGTTGGTGGGACACAGAGGTGAAAAAGAGAAGTAATGACTTTGTTGGAAAACTGAACGGGGGGTGAACTGGGGAGGTGGGATGGGAAACATCGCTGCCTGGAAATCGCAGTGCGTGCACACACCTCTCAGCTCTGTATTGTTCAAACAGAAATAATAAGTTAAGAACTCCTGTAGGCTGAGTTTCTCTTTGATGATGTCCTTAACTATGTTCGTGTTCAGCACATAGAGATTATTTCATACCTAGTTGTAATTCTGTTTCAGAATGAAAAGCGCGATGCAAGGATAGGGTCAGAGTGCTTTCAGCTTAGTTCTGTTCACGTACAAAGTTTGTATAGTGTGACAAATGGTCCCACAACCCCCACTTTGAAAACTCACGGGTTTTTTTTTTCCTTCAACACTTAAAGGGAAGTTGGCAAAGGCTATATTACACTAAACATACTCTGAGGACACCTGGTAAAACATTCATTTCCCATAAAAATGTAAAATAATGTACAATTAAAGCAAAGAGCAAGACTGCAGAACCAAGAAGCAAAAGTTCCTAAAATAGCTTCTGGTCCTTCTCAGAAGTTCTGGCTAATGTTAACTTTGGAAACACGTTTCTGCTATAAATTTTGGTTTTGTGGTTTTTTTGATTTTTTTTTTTTTTTTTTCTTTCTTTCTTTCCCCCTCCTTGAAAGCCTTTCCAGATGTTTTACAGTTGTTGCTTGAAAATGTTCCATGGCAGGAACCGAGGCTGCGGGCACCAAGCAGTAACCCCTTGATGTGGTGGCTGTGGTTTTTCCTTGCAGTGAGAGGAAGGTGTGTGATCCTCGCTGCTCTGGGACTAGTTCTGTCGCAAATGGCGTGACACATCACCTGCTCTCGGCTCCTTTCATCTTTAAAGCTTAGGCAGCGAGCCGTGTGGCTGGATGGCCCCTCCGGCAGTCTCTGCAGGAGTTCCCCACTCTGTAACTGAGATGGGAAGTATTTTTCACATTTCTTGTCTTTTTCAAATAATTAGAAGTACAAGCCAGATGTAAGTATTTTTCCACTGCGCACTGTTTGTGCTCACGATCATAGACTCATTGGTCGTAAAAGACTTCAGAAAGTCATCTGTGCCGTGCCCCCTTGCCTGAAGAATCCCTTATGCCACTCTGGATATTTATCTGGCCTTTCCTCGGCACCTCCATTCTGGGAGATCCTCCCCTTCGGGTATTTAGGAGCATTAGGATGCTCCTAACACCTAACCTCTGTCTTTTCTGTCTCTTAGTATATTACTTTTTTCGTGTTTCTACTGTGGATATGGATAATGCTTTGTTATTCAGTAAATCAGAATACTGCTGTCAATCTTGCCTCTTCTAAAAAAAAAAAAAACAAACCAAAAACCCTACTCCACGCCATCTTTTCCTGCAGGTTATATTGGTAGCTCTATTCCTAATCGTTCTGATGCCTCTTCTCCCCCTTCAGTGGCTGTACGTTGCCGTGGGGCAGAGAGAAAGCACAACTGTGCAGCTTTCAGGCTTGGCTTCCGCTCCTGCAGCCGAGGAAACTGACTGAGTTTGCTGCGGCAGCACGGCGTGGCTCGGCCATGGCTACGGCCTTCAGCTCCGCTCCTGAGAATCCCTGCTGCCGGAGACGGTTCTGAATTCCCACCTTCAGAGATGGTTCTGAATTCCCACCTTCAGAGATGGTTCTGAATCCCCGTCGCCGTCGGAGATGGTTCTCACCCTGTCATTGGGAAGGTGCACGGTGTTGTGCATTGTATCGTCCCTGCTGGACGTAGTTTCAGACTGTTTCTCCTGCTTCTCGAGGTGATTTCAACACCAAATTTCTGCAGTGAATTCATGCTTCTTTCCAGCTTGTGCCATCTCTAAATTGACCCAGAACACGTTCTTGCATCTTCTTCATGGATATCCATGAACAAAGCATTCAGTAATTTCAGACCCAGAACAAACCACTACAAAAACTCCTCTGATAACGCTTGTTTCTTTTACTGACCATTGGGTTAATAGTTTGGTAAGCTTAAATTTCCAGCCATTTAGTGTTGTGTTCAGCTAGACCTGATTTCCTTTGTTGATTTGTAAGAATGTCACGTAAAGCAGCACTGAAGCCTCACTAAAATCAAACTAATCTACGTTTAAGGTCTCTTGTCTGCTGGTGTAAAGGAAGTACAGAAATGTGGCGTGATTTATTCCTGACAAATCTGTTGTGGTTGTTACTCATTTTTTACTTTCCTCTTGGTCCTTTTGAATTTTAAGTTTTTTAAAAAACCCTTGTGGGTTATTTTTCCCCAGTAGGAAACTGGAGCTTCAATTCTGCAGTTATTCCTTTTCCTTTTTTGAAGATAGCTGCTGGATTTTCCCTTTTCCAGACTTTCATCGTCATACCGATTGCGCGTGGATTCCCTGCGTTCACACTCTGATGAAATGCCGCTGGTATTTTTTCCTGGCGCTTTCGGGTGTTGGTGTTAGCTCAGGAGATGTTTACAGTAGTAACTGTAGGGCTCTGGTGGATTAAGTGAAACCGAGCCTTTTACCTACAGGTCACTGGTTTGAATCTAGCCAAAGATGGGTTAAAATGAGTCACTTCCATTTTTCAGCCGCTTCTATTATGCGTGAAATCTGTTGCTGACTAGAGCTGGCATTACAAAGTCAAAGCGTACAGCGGTAGTGAAAGACACTCTTGTTTGGAATCTAAGCAGTGAAAGCAACAATTGGATGAGTAAGAAAACAAGCAGTCTCATGCTATTGGAGTGCATTTCCTTTGGAAAGCCGTATCCAAGATTCGCTTGCTGGTGGCCTTTCACCAGCTTTGTCTTCTCTGTATAATGGGGCATGTTTTCAGATGTAGCAACATGGGGACAGCTCAGCCTGAATGAGATGCTTACGTACTTTATCTGGATCCGTGCAGAGTGCTTTGTGCCTGCCAAATAGAGCCATTGTTGCTATGTTTTGTAATGTATTACTTCAAAGTTAATGTAGTGGATCTGGTAAGATGCTCTGCCAAGTTTTGGCAAGTGTAGAAGTTGGGGAATCCCGGTTCCGCTGAACCGGGGTAGGGATAGCAGTATTGAATGCTGTGTCTCCAGCATGTGCTATTCCAATTGGCAAGAGCTGTTGGGGAGGCCTATATGTGTATGTATATGTATGTGTGTGTCTTGAGAGGTGCTTCTGAAGAGCTGAAGATACGGCAAGGCAAGCTGGACCCGTCTTCAAGACCAGACGTGCACATGGTGCCACTCTCATGCAGCAGCCTGGAAAGCACATGCTAGATGACTCCCAGGTTTGCAGTAAGGGTTTTATTGAATAAAACCTGTGTTAATTAATTTACTACATTCACCTTAATTAGGCATTCCCCGCGTTATCTATTTTGCTGCAAACCTGCGTGGTGTTTGGTTTTTTAATGGTAATATGTAACAGCGTTACAGGTCCTACCGGGGCAAAGCTGGGTGTTTCTGCGGGACACGGCTGTAGCTGCAGTAATGAGGGAGGCATTGGTGATAGAGGTCATGACTTGGACGTTAGCGGTTGGGAACACGTATCGTACCCCGTTTCACGATGATGGATGGTGGCTGCGGACCTTGTGCTCCTGTTGGCGATGCGCGGGGCGATTCGTGCCTCCCAAAGCAGGGTTTGAGCCAGCTGCCCCCTTTGCGGCATTGGGAACGGGAATTCGGTTCCACGCGGTTTGCTGTGTGGTCGCTGGGACTAACGCTTCCTAAGCCTCTGTGCATTTGGAGGGTGGCACCAAAGATACAACTTACTCTCCTCAGCGCTCTACTAGCAGAGCAGTTTTGTGTTGGTGCTTTTAACTCGGTCAGTTTAATCCAGCTCATCTACTTGGACTCTTGGAGCTCAGATCACTGATTTTTGCCGGAGGGAGGACAGCATGCACAGTCCTCAGCTGCTCCAGAAGAGCAGCCAGCTGGGGTGCGAGCTTCTCTGGATGAGGTGGGAGCAAGCCCCGGCTCCGTGCCCTGGGCCCCTGCGTGCGGAGCGGGCAGCCGCGGGCTTGGGAGGAGAGGTGGGCTCCCAAGAACCGCTGCGGGTCGGCGTCGAGCAGCCAGACCGCTGAGAAACGGCTACTTCTGCTGTGTGATTGGCACCGCGTGCGCTCCTGTTGTGCTCTGCTCAGAGCAGAAGCCGGTGTAATGACAGGGACAGGGCTCGTCTGTCGCAGGTCAGGACGCGCAGCGGTACCTTGCGGGAGCTGGAGAGGAGGGGCACGCCCGCGTGCTCTGGATCTCTCCTGATGGGTGGCTACGTCCCGTCTCCGGTGTGGCCTGGCTTCCCCTGCCCCGGCTGGCTGTCCGACGGGTTCGCCAGCCGTTGCAGGGTGCTGCTGGAGTGTGCGGCGAGGAGAGCCGCAGGAAAATCAATCCTCGAAACAGTTCGGGGTGACGCTTTCTCCCTCTCTCTCGCTTCCCAGCTCTTTAAAAGCAAAATGGCTTTTAAAACACGAGGAAAACATCCAATTGACTGCTTCCTAAAATCGTGGACAAAGATTCTGTCCTTTTAATGTAAGGGGAGGTTTTTTCCTAATGCTACAGCACATTGAGCATTAGGTGGTGAACATTTTTAATGTATTTTTCCAAACAGTAGATAGTCTCCATTTTTCTGTGTAAAAAGAACAACGTTCTTAAATAATCAAGACAGTAGTTATTTCCAGTCCTCTCCTTTTCTTTGCTGCTTCCCTTCCCACCCTGCCAAATTACCTCACTGGATGATTTATAAAAACCGTATTTAGAGGATAGAAAGCCCTCGGTAGCTCTGTATTCTGCTTGTCTGAAATTCTCCATGTAAAACGTATGAATTTGTTTCTAAGAGTAATATAAAATTAATGGATATGATCTGTGAAAAAATGCGGTATTTTCTCACTTCTGCCGTAAATATCTTTTCAGCCAAATGCGTTTCCCTCCGAGACACAAAACCAAACTAGCGAGACGGTGCTGAACAGATAGGTCTCCAAATCAAACTCCTCCTTTTCCCCTAATATTTTCATTGCAGCAAGTGAGAAATACGGGTCTGCCAGTCTGCCTATTGAACTATCTGCTGCAGCTCAACTGCAGCGAGGCAGCCGTAATCCTATTGTGCTCCTCCGGCAGTCTCCCGGGAAGCAGGAGGCATTGAAATTACTGAGCTGTTGTCCTGTCCCCTCCTCACCTGTCTTTGTGGCTGTAAATGCAGTGTCTGCCCGTAAATAACGGTTTGTTGCACCTTTAAGCACGTTCCCTAACAAGAGGCGGTGATTTACTGAGGTGATAAGCTGTAACTAATACTAGGGTATCATAATAGGTAAATAGATTAGCACTGTGCTTCTCCCTATTTTGCTTTCTAGGGAGCCCGCTGGCTCATTCACTCGGAGACGCTTACCACAGTGCTTTGCACCGCGCCGGGTTCAATCAGCCGCTCGCAGGATTGCCGCTATCGGTGCTGGGGTGGATGCGGCTGATGAAACGCAGTAGTGAACCTGTGGCGTAGCGCCGATCCCTTAGCCTGTTTTCCTTTCCCTTTCTGTTCCCTGGCCCAGAAGTGCTTGTAGTGGTCTGCACCAATATTCAATGCCATGGCTATAAGCCGTCCTTCGAGCGGCATCACCAGCATCCGTCGCGTCACCGCTGTAAGTACGCTGGCATTGTTTGTCGCCGAGAAGGAAGAAGAAGCGTGGGCAGCCTGGGCATGATCCGTGCCTTCCCCCAGTCTCGAGCTCCTTGGTTTTCCCGACGGCGAGACCTTGGTTTCCGTGCTGCCTGGCGGGTCTTTGGTACAAAAGGGCCCTGGCAGGGAAGGAGCAGGGCCAGGGGATGTGGCTGGTCCGAGTAATTGTGTCACAAATTTTGTGATACTTGGCACGTTCTTAAAGACCTGGCTCCTTGAGGTGGGGGATTAAATAATGAGCTCCCTTTATTTTTCCAGGCAAGGCTTAGCTCTGCGGTTGCAGAGAGGTGTTTGAAATGTGACTCGAGCTGAAGGGACAAAAAACCAAATCTTTGCCTTTCAGCCCTCTTCTCTCTCCTTGTCCCCAGGATCCGAGAGTCCAGCGGAGGGCTACGAGGATGATGAGGGGACTGGAGCATCTCTCCTATGAGGAAAGGCTGAGGGAGCTGGGCTTGTTCAGCCTGGAGAAGAGAAGGCTGAGAGGGAACCTTACAAATGCTTATAAATATCTGGAGGGTGGGTGTCAGGAGGATGGGGCCAGACTCTGTTCAGTGGTGCCCAGCGACAGGACAAGGGGCAACGGGCACAAACTGAAGCAGAGGAAGCTCCAGCTGAACATGAGGAAGAACTTCTTCCCTCTGAGGGTGACA
>Ga0181612_154775_pt1 | contig 16898 bp, 10 predicted proteins | sample HoacroProtozoa21_FD_119630 | JGI IMG/M metagenome (GOLD analysis project Ga0181612, IMG submission 119630) | Hoatzin crop microbial communities from Cojedes, Venezuel. Combined Assembly of Gp0051906, Gp0051904, Gp0051908
CTCAAGTTTACACTGCTGTAACTAGAAACAGAATCTGGCCCAGAACTTTGTGGAAGGACGCCAAGAAAATTCTTGGCATCTTGAGTCGAAGTCGTAGGTGGTTAACAGGAAGATTAAGGTCAAATAAGGAGACCCGTTGCTGGCCTTGGTTCCATCAGATAAGAAAGCCCACCAGGCAAATGCAGTCGGATTTCAAAATTTAAAGGGCTGCTCTTCACTGGAGTTCAAGACTCTGTCAAGCAGAATGTTACATTTCTAGAATAACATGAGTTTCTCCAAACGCTGACATCTAATCATTCTTATTGATGTGCCAAGCTATTGAATTAGAAGCAACTTTCCCATCATAAATTGAGTTCTCTTTCATTCCCACTGTGCCAGTCACATATATATCACACGGGTAAAGCTCAAAAGAGGAGTGTTTATTTCAGTTATATCTTCCCGATAGTTTGAGTTTGTTTGCAGTCTGCAGTTGAGCAATGGGATTGAGGTGCTGAGAATATGTTGGTGGGCTGGTCAAGAGTTACCTCAGAGGAGGTAAATCAGTAGCACAGATAAATGAGCTTTTGTGACTCTTTTTCTCAAGTCTTCTACAACATGTATTCCAGGTCCTCATTCTTTCATTACAAAAAAAAAAAAAAGTGCCTAGTTCATACAACTAACCAAAAATCTCAAAAAACCTGCAAGAATCTGTATGTTTCACATATATATGCAAGTTGTATTAAAAGCTAGGCTTTCCCGTGATCCCGTAAAAGATACAGACTTCCTGGCTGAATTTGCTTCAAATGGACAGTAGGACACTGTTAAGTTTCATAGCTATTTCATGAGTTAATTCTGCCCAAAAACATAACTGGGGAAAAAATGACATGGTATTAAATTACTGTCCTGCATAGCATATTCTGGCTGCCAGTCATCAAGACTTCAGAGAAGGAAATATACTATTACTATTTTCCTTTCACAGATGCCAGAGACCAGGTTATTGGCTTATATTCAACTGCTTTTTTGTTACTCCCATTAAGCACCTTGCCCAAGAACACTTTGGATCACTACCAGCCTTGGGATGACAAGAGCTTACCGTCTGCTCAGTGGTTTCCTTTCTCTACATCTTGAAATCACTGAAGACAGAGTCTTTATGAATATTCATCTCATAGGTGAGGATTCCTGTGGGCAAAGTAATATGGACAGAATCACCTACATTCCATGCATATAAATGCAACATGCATTGCTTGCATAAGGATGCAGCTACCCCACCTGATGTTTGATGCTCTCTCACTTATGACCGTAACATCATGCAGAAGCAGTCTGAGGTTAGTGTACACCAAGTCTTGTCCTCCAATGCAAATCTAAAACATCCATCTTTTTGCTATGTCAGACTGAGAGTCTACTGATGCAACTTATTGGCCTCAAGAAAGCGTCACTGAAATTATATTGCTCTCTGAGATGCTATAAAACCAGCAATCTTTTCCAGGTCTTCGCCCTTTGCAATGAGTCGTTCGTCTACTCATTCCACCCACTTGAACAATGCCTTTCCCAAGTATTTAAGAATCCCAACAACTGAATACATCAGAAAGTCACACTCTTACTCTACTCATAATTTTAGGCAATTAAACTGGAGCCTGCTCATCTGTGCGATCCCTTAAGGCTAATAATTTTTCTGCTTGCTAACAAATCCTGCCTCCTAGATGAACCAGTGAGTGGAGGCACTGAAGTGACTATGCAGTTCAGAATTAAAAGCGGGCTTGCATCTTCCCAGCTTGGAGCATGGATACAGATAGCACATGACAGTCAGCACTGACATCCGAGAGAATACCATTCTCCACAGATAAAACATTCTTTGTATCACCACTTATACTTTTTCTGCAACATAATGAAGGGATCACTTCAAGAAGTTATAATACTGTCACATGTTAATGCTTCCTCTTCACAGAAGACAAAGCACAGAGCCCAACTGCTGCACACTGCAGTGAAACACAAATATTTATTTGCCAAGATAATACCATTTTTATTATGGAATAACTTTATTCTGGAAAACATATTTTCTTATATCAGATTATGCAGGCAACAGATGTTGCTGTTGTCTCTGATAGATGATTGTTTTGGGGAGGGGATTTGATGAATCTTCTGATTCTACAGTTTTATTTAACTTATTCTAAGTAAGGAATATTTATAAAATTTTTCTTCTACAAATCTGTCAAGAACTGCAATCTGTTAACAAATATTATATTTGAAAACCAAGTAGAGAAAAAAACAAAACTTGGGCTCAAAGAATTTTTGTTATTCATTTGGTTCTTCAAAAAAGACAAAACAAGCATTTAATTTTCCACATGCTCTAGTCTTTTATTTCAAATAGAAAGGAATCTCTTTTATGGTATTTGAAAAATGTCTTTCTGTGATCATTAAGTTTTGCTCCAACCTACCTAGACAGTCCAAGTCCTCCAGGAAAGCCTCGATCCTGAGCCTGAATGAACTCTTAAACATTCTAGTTTTAAAGATAAATGTACAGTCCATAAACTTTTCATTGTTCTAAACATCTGTTTAGACTGATGAACAGCTTTTCAGCCAAGTCCAGCAATAACGAGGTTGACTTAGTATGTGCATCCATTCTTTATGTCTTGCAAGCAACGGACAGTATTTCTGTAGGCAGTATGATGTACCATAAAGAGTAACAATAACTGATCTTGCACAGAAATACTCAAAAACCCCCAAAATAATAAAAATGATAGCTTCTATAATGTCCTGGTTTTCCATCCTTATATACATATATGTAAGTCCAGCCTTGCAGAGTCTGAAAGCAGGTGGATCATCCCCTACATTACTTCTGAATAAGTTCCTTAGCCAATGTATTATAGTCTGTTGTTTTGCTGGCTCAGCAAAAAAAAAAAAAGAAATCAGGCAAAACACAACTGCAACAAAAAGACCTGAGGAAAGTATCGTTCCAGTACCGCTGTTGATGATCACTCAGCTACATTTGAGGACATATGTCAGAAGACTGTTTTTGCCACTGACCCAAAAGTGTTCACCCACTAGATTTGGGCCCCTGATTATTTATAGGTTACTTTTAAAGGCTCTGTGAATGGTCATCAGGAAACACAAGACTGCCATCACACACTCTTTGATTTCCTCTTCAGGAAGTGTGCAGCCTGAAAACAATCACATTGTGTTACAGAGCAAGGCAGCTCACCCTTTTTCTTTCTGCATTTTGTAAGAAAGGAACATAAATAAGCCCTCGCTTCCAGAGTCTGACAGAATGTCTGTATTGCTGATACATGTCATTCACAGCAGACCCCATGTTACTGGATCATCAATCATCTATTTCAAAGCAATTACAGCCTGGGCATTGCCCAGAAATGTACGTGCCAAGAGTTAGATACATCTTGCTCAAACTTCCCCTTGGCATTTCTAAGAAACTAGTTTAAACAGCTCATCATAGTGTTTTTTGTGGATGCTAATTTGAAAGCTTCAATCTTTCTACAAAGTTCGAGAGCATTGTTCAGATCTCTACTCAGAAGCACCAAGTCCTCCGCTTGCTAGATTTTTCATGAGTTAGACTATGAGCCCCATGATGCTGAGACCTAAGGACTCAAGAAATCTAGTGATGAGTGACTTTCGCAGCACAGTTGTCCCCCTTTTAAAGAAGAGGCAAGAGAGAGAGACAAAGGCAGAACAGGTAATACAGATGTGAACATGACAAAGGAAAATGAAACATAAGGAAAACAAATCACACATGTTCAACATTAAACAAGATAATGAGAAGTGAAAACATTTTTTTGTTTGGTTGGTTAATAATGATTGACTGAATGATAGGGTTTGCAAGGGCCTGACCAGATAACATGGCTTAACAGTGGTTTTTATAACCATGGGACAGAAAACAATGGGACAGTAGGAAACACGTGTTTGATCTAACCTGCATAAAGTTGTCAAGCAGGTCCATCAGATACAATATTACTCTTCTGAGCTTGGATGAACTCAGTGTCTGACAGGGCTACACATTATCTTTTCTTCATAACTCGTAATAGCTGAGCCCAGGGAAATGCTGAGTCTGTCCGATAGGCAAAGAACTGAGAGCCATTTGAGGACCAAATGTGAGGCTTGGCACCTTGCCGTTGCATGCTCCGAAGGAATGAATCAAAAGTGTAAATTTAAGCTAGTTAAAGATGTTATAATTTCTGTGCTGGATATACTATGGAGCAAAACAAAACCTCTGAGGGAACACGTACAATTTATTCAATGCTGTGCCCCATCCTTGGATTAACATTTTATCTTTCTGTTGTTGGCAATCTCTCAGCCAGAAACTTTGGTCCTGACAAACATAAAATGAAAACTTAATTGCTGGAATAAAATATATTTTCTAGCCCTGAGACCACAAAGCAGAGCAAGGCCAAGATACAGAGCACTGGGTGCCAAACTAGTGTGTAGCTGAGTGCGGTTCCTTCATAAATATTTTTAAGCTCCACTTTTCATTTGAGAACGGCTACTTCTGTCCCTCTCACAAATAAATAAATGCCACTACTCAGGTGAAACCACTAGCAGCTCAAAGGCTGATCTTCCTGTTTTTTCTGTAGAGTCCAGGACTGAGGTAAAGTGTAGGTTTTGATGGACTTTTGTGTGCACCTGAATATTATTTCCAATAATTTTGGCTGATATGTGGACTTTCCCCATTGTGTCATGATGTAGGGCAAAGTTTATCAAATTTAATATCAGTCATTTCAGGCCATCTGCAAGGAGTGGCCTTCCTTAGCATTTTTTCAAATTAAATAAGAGTTTTTAAAAAACAAATAAGTGCATGGCGGTTCTTCAGGGGGTTTTGGTTGGGTTTTTTGGTTTGGTTTGGTTTTTTTTGTTTGGATTTTTTTTGTAATACAGGACCACAGAGAACAAATTATAAAAGCTGATTAGCTCAGGGGGTTTACCGTATAATCAGATGCCAGCTACTCTGAGTAGAGGAGGCAGAACTGGGTTTTATTTAGAGAAGACAAATTTTGTTTTCCTTGTGTATTTGAAGCATTACACCTACAACAAACAGAAATTTTCTCACTGAATTTGTCTGTCACTGTACCATTTCCATCCAAATACCAGACTATCACATATTCACCTCTTCAAAAAGTTAATCCTCCTGGAATCTTTAAATTCCACATAGAAAGAAGTCAGACGACTCTATGCTGACTACAATGTGTTGTAGGTGAGTTTTTCTAAATTACAGCCTTATTTTCCAAGTTCTCCAGGGGAATGATTTAAAGAGTTCAGCTTCATGTGCTCTGATACCACAATAATAGAAAATATTTCACCTTTTTATCTTACTGATTGTCTCAGAGAGTGCAGTTCACAATAGCCTAAATGAAATATCCATTTCAAGCGCAAAACAGACTTCAGTGAACCAGTAGTCACAAAATAGTTATTTTCCCTGAAAAGGGTTGTTCCCTATAAATAGTTATTCTTCCTACAAAAAAAATCAAAAATGTCATACTCGGTTTAAAAATTATTTTCAAAATATTTTTTCTCCTGCTTCTGAAAGTATTTGTTATCTCAAATGTGACCTTTTTCAGAAAAGGAGGTCACATTGTACTGTATGAGTCACATACCTGAAGGAATAAGCTTGCGCCCTTTTCAGCGTGGGCTCTCAACCATCACAAATACAACTTTTGCTTTCTAAGCTTGCAATAGTTGCTTGACCTTTGCTAGATCTGTAAAAATTCTTGCCAGTAGATTTGTTTTTAGCAAATGCTCTAAAACAAATAAAGAGCGGCACAAAAACTGCCAAAGTGAGTATCTTTCAAAACACAAAGAAATATTCATATAATGTGTCCTGCAAGAATTTCTCTTTAATCACCTGATAAAGAATATTTTTCCTGCTTTGCACATCTGGCTGTAAATCATTCGTGCATAATGATACATGCTCTTGCTTGGTACCATGCCATTGTATACAGTGACCACTGCCAGACCACTGTTACACATCAGAAAGAGGACTTTTGTTCCCATATGCATCCTACAATTCAAGCAGCATGCGCTCTCCTACAGAGAGGTCACCTCTCTCTACGCCCGCGAGTTGCAGCTGCAGATGGCAGAAGCATTTCAGCAGTTAGTTCCCAGGGCAGAGCCAACAAGGCTGGAGAAAAGCATTTGTAACAGGAAGCCTTCAACTGTGGCTGCCTCTCTCATTGTAAAAGAGCTTTCAACTAAGAGTTGTCCTCTTCAGAGCACAGCACAGGATGCCTCTTTGTCTGGGTTGTCTAGGCTCATCAAATACGTCCTGCAGGGTCTTCTGTGCATGAGTAGATGTGGTGCACAGGTGCAGCACCCACCCTTCAAATTCCCATTAGCCAGCCCCAGGCATCATTCATCACCTCCCACTTTTCCACCTTTTTTTTTTTTTTGCTAATGATTTGAGAAGAAATGAAATTCCCCAAACTATGAAAATTTGGTTTTTATATTTTTATTTTGGGGAAAAGAAGAAAAAAACCCAGAAACAGGGCCTTCTACTGTCTCTGATACAAAACGTAATTATAGTTTTCTGTATAATCGCACCTGAAAAAACTTAATTCATAAATTTTCTTATTTTCTCAAACTTCTAGGACTTCAGTAAGGGATTTCTAAATCCATGGGAATCCCTGCTTTTTTTTTTATGCTATGTATGACAGACATGTTATACAGATATTAATGTATAACTAATACTCACATTCTGTGATTCTATGATTTTGCAATCAATGTTATCATTACAAATCTGAAAGATCACCTGATACACTGCGGTTACCTCAGGAGATACATCTGTGATAGCGTTAGGACCAAACGGCCTTACATTTGTCAGTTTAAAGTTTAACCCAAATCTCACATTAACCATTTGCTTGAAATACAGCCAAGTGAATATGTGTTTCATCCCTCTGGGTTCCAGAAACCTATCAGCTGTTTCCTACAAATGGTTCTGCTGTGTCCCAGACTGAAGGTCCATACAGTCAGCATCCTTTCTTCAAGAGCTGCTGGCAGCAGCTGTTTGCAGAGTAAGAACAGAGCACACATGAAAGTGTTCTTTCTATGTTGTAATCCGCTGTTTCTAGCTATCAGTGGGAGTGTCTGACATGAAGCTCACATCTAAATGGCTGCATGGAATCACTACAAATGGACTTAATCTTCATTAATCTATCTAGATCCTTTCCAGTTCTGTCTATACTTTTGGCTTCCAAAATATCCCACAAGGTTTCCTACAGTTTAATATGCATCATAAAGATTTCCTTTTGTTTGCTTTAAACCTGCTGCAGGATAGTTTCACTGAGGCCCGTTAGTTCTTCTGCAGTGAAAAATGATGACTGATCACTCCTTGCTTGCATTTTTCACATCATTCATGATTTAACAGACCTGCAACATACCTCTCCCCAGTTTTGCTTACTGCAGTTTATGAAAGTCTTATTTCATTTGCTTTCATATGCTTGTTTGATACCCTTCTATGCCACAAGTTTATTCTTATATTCCTACACTTTGCTTTTTATCAAGGGATGTTGCAGAAGAATTCAATCCAAGTGAGGTGAAGAAAACAGTTTCAATGTCAGAACGACTCTTGCAAAATATCCGATATTATCCATTCCAAAACTATGTCAAAGTTTATTGCAGCACCTCACATCAGTTCCCTAGGAACTGAAAACCACACCCTTTACAACAAGAGCTTAGGAGAGAAAGATTAGCTGCTGCACGGGATATCCTAGAAGGTCTGCAGCATGCTAGCAGAAAGAGAGAAGAATTTCCATGGCCAGGCTCGCTCCCTTCACTCCTGAAAAGTCTTGAACTGTTCTGTAGCTAATACTGTCTTCTGATTCAGGAGTAGTGTTGTGAGCCTGAGAGGAACAGGAGTGCCCTGTATGGGACCTAGATACTCAGAAACAGAATTATTAATCATAATGATAACTCCTATGGCTTGTTGTATAAAAGATAAGCACAGGGAAACCAGAATAACCCAAATACAGGCAGGGAATACAACACAGATCTGCTTCTTGAAGTTCATTTTCCACTGTGTGTCTGAATGAATGAAGGTTTGCACACCTGACTTCGCAAATCGTTTCAGCATTCTGCGTGGCAAAACAAAGCAACACAAGTTTTTCTCCTAAAGAATCAGCTAAATCACCTTCTCTTAATCCCCTCCTGATGCTTCTAGGTATGTTAAGGGCAAGGATATACCAAACCTGTTGACCTTTCCAGAATTCCAACATCTCATACTTTATTCCCTATGGTCAAACTGGCCAATCTTTACATATTTTGCTGTCTTCAAGCTTCTTTAAAGGCATCCCTCACCACTCGCCCTCCACACAGCTTACTTTGTTTGCTGCTGAGTGATTCAGTTCCTTATCTCCAGGACGGAAAAAGCTGAAGTCAGCACATTAGGGCCATTGTTTCCTGCTTGAGTAATGTGGTATCGGCAGGCAAATGCAATCTTGGCTTATCGGGAACTGGACTACACTGCAAAGACGCCCCTAGAATGTCAGTGTCTATTGCTTCTTCACTTACTTTGGGAGTGTTGTTTTCTAAATTTCTCCCTTACTCAAAAGTTGTATTTAAGTTAATTTTACTCCAGGAGTGCTAGAACTGTATTAAACAAAATTGAATGTCTTACATTATTTACCATTGCTACTTTCACTTTCAAGATGAAATCAAATTGAGTGTATGCTTTTTTACTTTGTATCTGTAAAATAATAAAGCATTTCACAGAAGGAACTATGTGAAGTTCTATATCATATTTAAAAGAGGCAGAAAAGTCTTAATGATATTAATAAACCTAACTAGTTTTGCCCAGATAAGAATCTCAGCGAGGGGCAGAATAATAGCTGTAAATGGTCATGGAGAAGTTAAAATTGTCTCAGAGTTAAATACATCTAAAATCATGGTCTGTATTGCATCCACTTTTCTAAAAATGTATTCCGTCTATTGCATCCCTTTCATTTTTATATCTGCCGCCCTCTAGTTCCTGGGGGGAGGAAAAAATAATATCACCTGCCACAGTTAAACCTTAGTCACTAAAAGAATACACAGCTGTATATAGCAGACAACAATGAAGGCATTCCCCATCACTACTAGACGGCCACCCAAGAGAGATATAGGCAAGTACATGTCCTAAAGTGCAGTTCATCTGGCCTTTTTTTTTCATATGTACCTCCCCAGTGAAAGCACTACAATATAAGATACTGTTTAGGTCTACTACAGAATAGCAAGACTTCGAGACAGATTTGAGTAGCAAGAGAGCAGTGACCTGCTGTGTCATGAAGGTGCTGTTGGTTTCGTCACCACAGGAGAAAGACAAGCACTAGGCAGACATTTCTGATCCAAAGGACAGCAAGTGCTGTGAAAGAAGTGAAACAGCTACTGGAAGAAATCACCTTTGAGAGAGTCAGTGAAATCTGCATGAATCCTTGAAGATAGTAAGAAGAAGTTGAAGCTTAACAGAATAAACAAACTGTGTGTGTGGGGAACCAAACCCAGGCATGATGCTGTTTGGCTGACTGCCCTAGTGTCCCTGCTTTCAATCACTGGAAGAAGAGTAGTGTCAGAAGGGGAGGCTCCAGAAAGCATGTCGGATGTGATCACAGCACCAACAAACATTTTAAAGAAAGGGAGAAGTTGTTGTTTACATTTGGGTATGTGTTTTTCATTTTTTCTCAAAGTGAAAGAAAGGGGGGATAAAAGTTTTAGCAGAAGGTGTAGGGTAAAAAGAGAAAGGTTTAGTTTATGGTGACTCAGTGTCCGTGCTTCTAAATACCCAGTGTCTGCTCCTGATGGAGGAAAGGAAGTAGAACAGGTTACTTAATTCCCCCATTTAATGTGAACTATTAATTCACCTGGGCAATTTGTTGAATCTTATAGGAAGTGTGGTTGCTGTCAGCAGAAGATGGTATGTGAAGCTATGGAAACACCACGAGACAAGACTCCATAGAAATGGAGAGAGGAGTAGGAAAGGATGTCCAAAAGAACAATAAGAAGTGAAATTTGAGAGACCATTGTAAGTTCTTTTATCAAAAATGTAGAATCACCAGTCTTGCAAAAACTTCCTATTTTCAGGGAAATGTCACATCAGTATTAACATGAGACTGGACTGGAAGTTACTTGGATTTCTAAGACTTTATCTTCTGTCACAGATCTGCTAAGAACTGTTCATGTGTAAATAAGACAGTCTTTTTATTAGCTTGTTTAGTTTTTCACCCTGCTTACAAAACAGAATCATTAAAACCCACAGGGAGATCCAGGATGTTTTTCCCTCTTTATCCTTACATATTTACCATAAATAAAGAAGTGGTGGATTGTGACTACCCCATCTTGGTACCAGTAAGCCAAGGAACCGGCAATGTCAGCATTCAAGTAGCAGGATGCATCACATTTATATGCAAAATATATGAGGAAGGACATTATCTCAGAGGGAAAAGTTTACAAATATAGTCTGCTTACCACAGCTGAAAGAGTTTGGACTGAGATGAGAGTGAAAATAGTAAAAAAACCCCAGTCATAAGGAACTGTTATGCATCTCCAGGGCAGGATTAGAAGGCAGAATAGGAAGCATTTATGCATAAAAAAAAGGAGACTTGCAAAAAAGCCCAGACATTGATCATGGGGATTTCAATTATGCTGACATTTACTGGAACACAAGTGACAAGTGAAAGCATGTTCTCAAAACACTCCAGGCTCCTGCCATATGGGGCTTTCTGCAAAGTCAATCAAACAGCAGCTTCTAAGCAAAGCTGAATTCTAGGCTCTGTCTGCAAGGTGGCTTGAGAAGGTGTCCGAGCTGGCTCCAGATGAATGAATTCAGAGACTAGAAGCATGACAGGTTGCAGCCACACAGCAGTCCAACTGAGTTTACTATCCAGTGACTTCAGCAACACCTACAATTTCAGTAGTTTTTGGAGATTTTCTTGCAATTGGTGCCCACAGATGGGCATATTTCACAGCGCTGTAAGTGAGAGGATCAAGTAAAACGAGAGGAAAAGCAAGACGGACACTTCAAAATATTTTCGGTTAACTAGATAGACAGGAAATTCAAAATCCCTCAGGTCAGTGAAAGAGGCTGATTAGTTGAAAAAGTGTCATTGAAATTATAGCATTCACTTATCCTTGCCAAATTCGTCATTGTCACTGAATATCCTCTACTTGGAGCAGACACAAAAAATAAAAGGTAAGTGTTTCCAGAGAACACTGAAAGGATTGTTCAAAGCGAGTAATCATTGGCCTTGCTCCTTTAAGTACTTTCTACCTAGCTTGATCCTGACAATTCCAAGAGATAATTCTGCAACTCTTCTGCCAGCAATCTTTACTGCTTTATTCAGTGATTGATTCCCCCTTTAAGATCAGAGCATAAGTTGGCAAATGGGGTGGAATCAAAACAAACATAGAGCTAACTCCATATTTTATTGCAATGAGGTTACTTACCTTTTCAAGCACTGTACTAAGGATGTCAGGCCATAAGCTTTGAAGAGGGGCAAAAAAAGAGAATAATGATTTTTTTCATTTTACAGGTTTGTACCAACATAATAAGGGGGACCCAAGGAAACCTCTTTTTTACAGCCTCCATCTCTCAGTTTACAGCTAACTCTTTTCCATTTGGCCTTCTGTGTATTTTCCTTCACCAAGGCAAGTGTTTGCATAGGACTAACATCTATCAACCATTGTATTTAAATATTTAAAAATATTTATCAAGTGGAAAGTAAGCCCTACCTTGAAAAAACTTGGTGGTAGCAGCAAGGGGGGGAAAATAATTGGGGGAAAAAAAAGTTTATGTGAGTCTGAAGGGCAGAACCGTGCTAAGGCAAGAGTCTGACGTTCTGCAGAGCAGGAAGAGCAGCCAGCGGAGTGCACTTCTCCCATGCATTCCGGTTCCTAGGCAGAGAGAGGAAGGATAAGGGCACAGGCAAGAGCATCCCTCCTACTGAACAACTCTGGTTACCTGGATGCTGAAACGGACAAAAGGTTAATTTTATCACTTAGAAAATCTAATCAAAGTTTGCGGTTTTTCCAACAACGCTAAGAGGGTCAATGAAAGGTTCAAGTAGAAAATACTAAGTACAGACGGTACTGAGATCCTGTGCTAATGGCAATAATATAAATAATTTAACTTAGGCTGTGTATTTCATATCATCAGAGAAACACCACTTGATCTTTTCTAAACTTCAGAGACTACTCTTTGCCAAAAATCTCATCTTTAAATATTTCTGGCTAATTTATTTCGGAAAGATGGAATGGATGAGCAAATACATGTGTATATACACACACATATACGTACATGCACACAAAAACTTATGAATAACCATAACACAACTCGGACCTGAAGGAATTTGGAAAAATACAGATCAATGTGCTAAGAAAAGGCTATTGATCAAAGTAGGCTATTGATATAAGACTATTGATCAAAGTAAGAGGATAAATTACTCCTCAAGCTCAAGTTTGTATGGGAAGAAAATCAGTGTCATTACAAGACACATACAGTGAAAAAAGTGATCAAAGTGTTTAAAGAGATGGGAGAGAATGATCTGACCTGAAGATGCACCTCACTGTGAGAACAAGGCAGGAGTTTCAGGTCTCCTTATAATGAATAAAAATACCCCACTTACTAGACTAGACTGGAGTGGGGTTAAGCAAAGGAGAGCATACACAAGTAAGATGTGTGTGCACACATGCATACACTTCAGGTGGGGCTAGTTTCATAAAGCTAAGGATGTATTGACTAAATGTTTTCAAGACCAGCTGGCCCAGACAACCGGAATCTAGGATTTATTAAAGGGCTGACAAACAATTTCAGAGTTACTGATATTCATGTGTAGCGAGTCTTGGAACACAGGGAAAATTCCAGAAGAATGGAAAACTATGTCTTTTACAAAAACAGCATCACGACGTTCAAGGTCACCTGGCATCAATCCCAGGCATAGTGATGGAACAGATGACAGGATTGTATTAACAATGAACTGAAGCAAAATAACTAGCAGATTTGAGAGGTAATCAGTACCAGTCACTATGATTTTATGGAAAAATGGCCACACAACAAACCAACCTGATTTCAGTTTCTGAGGGAAAATTACTTGATTGATTGACAAAGACAATTGTGCTTTTTTACATTTAGACTTTTGCAAAATATAAGCTAATTGCCTTAACAATATTACTAAACAGCAACATCTTATCAGTGATACAGGTTAACAAATAACTAAATCATTTATCAAAAAAAAAGTCATCATTGATTAGGGAAGGAAACATAGTGGCATTTCTCCAGGAGGCCTAGCGTTCAACATTATCAATGACAATTTGATAGTACAGACTACACATTGTTGATAAAGTTTACTGATGGGATAAGAAGACTGATGCAATATTAAATTACATGAAGGTCTTTTTAGGGGTATACCACCTTGCAAGCACAGAATCAAGGAATCAACAGAAGATAGAACTATATCCTGGATCACAAAGGATTTAGCTGTAGTCAGAGCTTTGAAAAAAATCACCAAGGCAAGAAGGAAGTAGAAAAGTAAAGAAGAAAAGAAATATGACACTATCTGTATATGGAACATTTTTAACATACATGATGGAATATACTGTATGTTTCGCTACACCTACTGTAAAGCAAATTTTTGAAAATATAGGAGAATGCAATAAAGATCCACAAAAATTGACTGGCAATGGAAGCAAATGCCTTGAAGTCAGAGTTGCAATATTTAGTTTATTTCAAAGATGATGTAGAGAGTTCTGTAATTACAGTACACGTGGGCCTTCAGAAACAGAAGACTAGGGGATTAGCTTCTCTAACTTTCCATGAAAGGTGTAACGAGCCACTGGATGAAAACATTTTCAGATGACATTATTTAATCAAGTTCATGATACCTGGCTCAATATATTAGTAACTGGATTAAATATAAGGAATCCACAGATCAGGGAAGATGATAGAATGGCTCCTTTTGTCCTTGTCTTAAATTTTACTGTGGTACCAAATCTGTTCTGAGAATGTTAAAAGTGATATAGCCAGTAAATCTATATCAGAATATCAAGTGTAAATCTTCTGATAATTGTTTCAGAATATCTGACCTACAGAACAGAAAGCCAAAAGAAGTATGAGATAGATGACCTTTCCCTTATAATAAATTAAAAGGATATAATTTTTCACGTGGCAAGGCACTAATGCTGTGACCAAAGTACTGAAGAATTTAATATAGCACACAACTTAAAAAACAGACTTGTGCCTTCAGGTCAATGTGCAGCTGTAGACAAAACCAGAAACAATGTTTTGTTGCATTAGGAGAGCAATAAAAAAAAAGAAAAAAAGAAAATAACAAAGAAGTTGTTTGTGTAATAAGGATTAGGATCCAGTATCAATATATCCCAACTCTCAAGTAGATACTCACCCACATTAAAGCACAGAAAGCTCTTAAAATTGTAATTAACCCCTATTTGAACAAGAGATCACACACAGAGTTTTCAAACCATCTTGTTAGCAATGAGATAACGAAGCAGGTTTCTGTAAAGCAAGAACACTCTGCTGCCTTAACTCTTTGATGATGCTTGAGACATTTCCCAATGCAACAAGTATTAGTGATTGGTGAATCAATCTTGGCAAATATTAGTCCAAATCAGAATGACATATATAGAGAGAAGTTTAATGTTTCAGGTTTTTCCTGCACTTTTCAAGTGACCCCAGATTTTCAAGCTGCTAATGATGTCTCAAAGGAGAATGATGCAAGCTTCCCAGAAAGTGTCTGTTAAGGAAACACTTACAAAGGGGTAGATATCACAAAATATTTTTTCCTTCTATCAGACTGTACTTAGCTAGCCAACCAGTGCTGATGTAGTTTTTGGATAGCACGCCAAATAGTGGACAAAAGTAAGGGACACAGAAAAGTGGAGAGCATTGCTGGAATGTGGTTCCTGGGGAGTGGGGTGGAGGTAGTGTAAAAAAAAAGGATAGGAGAAGGAGGAGCTAAAGACATTGCTGTTAAATCACAATGTATAAAGCTGTAAGAAACATGATTTCACTAATTTTGTCCTTCAAAGAACTCCTTGTTTTTCTAAAGAGTAGCAGTGCCCACTGTCACCCCAAAGCCAGGTGCACTTTTGAATCATAAGTCTCAAATGGCCCTGTTCTTGCTTGGTTTAGTTGCCAGGCAGGGATAAAGGAGGAAGCCTTGAACAGAAGGATAAGCATGTCTCTGCCCCCCTCACATACATAAAGAAATAGAGCAAGACTATAGCTAGATTGGAGAACAGTGGAAGAAGCCAGGTTCGGTCCGGCTAGCCAGCAGGACTGCGGGAATGACGCAGGGACATGAAGACGCCCATCCACTTAAAGCCTTTAAAAGACCTCCACACGTCTTTTAGACCACTGATCTGATTTACCTACACAACACAGTCCCCATTCAAAGAGCGTGCACAAAATTTGAGCCAAAAACTGCTCTGTTTTCATGCTTGTCTTGTACTACAGAAATTTCCTTTGCAGTAAATTACCGTAGGTAAACAAGAAGTGTCTTAAAATTTAGCATCTGATTGCCCTGAAATTAAATCCATGCTTTTGCCTCAGAGAGCTCAGTCCAGCAACAAGAAAATACTATCACAGTTTTACTAGAATACTTTACTAGAAAGATAACACACAATTTAGAATCTATTCCCTAATGGCATAAGGACTGATAGAGAATTCTATAATGAAATTCTGTGAAAACAATCAGTAAGTGCATTTCCCAGTATTCATTTTCCCAGTATATAGTTTACCTTGCTTTAGCTAATATTAAATCCACAAATACAGGTGGTGAAAATTGGCATCGCTCCACTGCAAAATATTTGTTTTCTTCTTGTGACTTCAACATGAAATAAATTAGAAACAAACAACAACATTCAACACCATGAGTGGTGCACAGATGACACTGCGGTGAATGGCAAGCCTCTGGCATATGTAGCATAATCATGACTATACTAGAGCAAAGTTTGAGTAAGTGAAATGTGCCACTGGACTCCAACCAAAAAAGCACAGGTGTCCAGTGCCTAAATGATTCCATCCGCCCTCCAAATGTTAATCAAGAAGTGCCCAGGTCTTCTGTAGGTTTCTGTCTCTTATCTGCCATCTCTGTGCAGATATCTCAGGCACTTTTGGCACCCAGTGCACAATGAGATACCTGGTGTGTAGGGAGCTGAAAGAAGACCATTTGTAACAATTAGGGGAACCAAACAGCATTATTCCCATATTCAATGATACAGAAGTGTGACTGCAAAAAATATAATTGTACTCATCCTGGAGTAAAATGAGTTAATAGTCTTGTGAAAAGAGACAAACTCCTATTAAACATCCCTGCCCATGCAGAGGGGTTGGAACTAGATGATATTTAAGCTCCCTTCGAACCCAAACCATTCTATGGTTCTGTGATTCTATGATTCTACGATACTGCCAAATTTCTTGGAAAATCAAAAACAACAGGAAATATTTTGGAAACAAAAAAGTTGTTAAAAATTATATTTAAACATCTCCACACCAAGGTATAGTGAATAAAAGAAATTCTGGAAGAAAAATTGCAAATATGTATAAATCTTTGGCAACTTAGAGAACTAATGTCTATAAATATCTCAAAAGTAATATAAAAAAATTAATCACTGTACCAGACAGGGTGGCCAGCCTAGACATGAGGAGCAGAAGAAGAAGAACCAAATAAGAAAATGAACATCCTGCAGAAGAACCTTCTTCCTTCATTAATAGTCAGGTAACTGCATAACTGACCTAATTTTTTCCATTAAGTGTCAAATAAAGATCTGAATTTCCTATCCTGGTCTTCTATGAAATGTCACTCACCATCGTCCAAGAGTCTCCATACTCTACCTGAGCAAGACTTTCCTATATTAACATGTGCCTACGTTCAGTATATTTTGCCATGCAATATCTGGTTTCTGGACACCCTGTAATTTACACTTTCCTTTGCAGA
>Ga0181612_152705_pt1 | contig 16897 bp, 7 predicted proteins | sample HoacroProtozoa21_FD_119630 | JGI IMG/M metagenome (GOLD analysis project Ga0181612, IMG submission 119630) | Hoatzin crop microbial communities from Cojedes, Venezuel. Combined Assembly of Gp0051906, Gp0051904, Gp0051908
ACAGCACAGTGAGTTGTCTAAGACAATGTCCTCCAACCAGACCTATCTGTCTACAAACCCACAGTTATCCTGTGGAGACAGTTGATCCTTTTTGTCTTTCACAGCAAGAATTTTTATTCTTATAATAACAAAATGAAAAATTTTCAAGATAGTCAGATAGTCACATAAATGTTAAGAATTGTTTTTTTCAATAGTTAATAATAAAAACCCTCCTACTAGATCCAAAGGTATCAATACACAAGAAAAAGTATGCATTTTTATCTCATTCTCACCTCTCTCTTTAAGAAACATTAGAGAGATGCTTTGTTTTTCCTGACAGTTTTTGGTGTCTTATCATACATTACAATGCACTGTACTACAGAGAGGATACATTTTTGTACAGATGTATAAAATCTGTGTATTTTGTAAGACCTGTTTGGTGCCATATTGTGCATAAATGCAGACCTGTGTGTGGACCTTACATTAGGGAAAGGAGAAGAGTGATGCGTAGTCTTCTGTTTCTGATTCACGGCCAACGCTGCCTCCTTGGCTAGTCATGCTAGGTTAGGGGCTGTCTGCAGATTTGTAGAATGCTTGGAGTAGAAAAGAGGGATAATATCTGGGAGAACAGTTTGGGACCAGTGGTTAAAAGCAGATGTAGTTGTGTAATGATCGATGCTAACGTGAGTTTAGGTATACCATTTCCTTATTTTCTTTAAATTTCAGCTATTTGTAAAAAGTGAGATTTAATGGAACACTTGCTGTTAGTGTGGTTTATGGCTTTGTGAGAAGATGCATGCTGAAGCAATACCTTGTACATTTAGACTATGAGTTTTACTGTGCATTTTAAAAAAACGTATTTAAAATTACTGCATGTCTTGCACTGAAAAAATCCATTGGAAATATTCAGTGTTTTCCAGAATAGGATTACCACTACGAGGAAGGTAATCTTGTGTTATATTAACCAGCACAAAGTTCAAGATGCAGAAAGCCATCTCACTCTCTCAGATGGAGTTATGAATGTTAAAATGGAATGTAGCTCTTAGTCCACCGATGTTCACACTGTTGAGTGCTAAGTTTCAATAGCTGTCATGGCATCTTAACAGAATAAAATTATGAGCCTCTAAATAGTTTTTGTTATTATCAAAAAGTATTTTATTGTATGAAGTTTTATAATGAAGAACATTGTGGTTTTATTTTTACTATCTATTTTGTTATTGCATTTTCAAATAGCCCCGTTATTTAAAAAAAGTTATTTAGTAAAATAACATTCCAAAGGCTGAGATCTTTGTGTCTTACCTTTCTTTTAGGACAGTTGTGGTAATATCTGAAAGATATGCAAAGCTATGGAAGTAATACAACAAATGTAATTTTTGGATAAGTTCTGCTGAGAACAGTTGTGTTCTAGAATAAAACTAGCTTTGCTAGAGAGTTAATGTTAGTCTGTAGCTAATCAGACACACAAAGGAGCTACCTAATGATTGTTTTTATCATAAAGGCAGTATTTTTTTTTTTCTTTTCCAGGAAAACAGATGTTTAATTTTTTTTTTTAAACCAGTCCCTAATATACAGACAATAAAGCTGACCAACATGTAGATGTGTATAGGTATTTGAGATATTGAGACCTCTAGTCTTCTATAAGTGCAAGTAAAGATCTACCAACTCAAGTCTTTAGTACATGTGTAAGCAGAGATTTACATCTCTGAACATGTGTTTAGCATCTTTGAACACTTGCTGCCATCAGCAATGAAATCCTGCTTACACAGCTGATCTTCTGTCTGCTGACCACTGTCTAAGGTCTCCCATCATTGTTATGTTTAAGGATTTCACAAATATTCAATTAGTTGATGAAACAACTGGTAGGTTGTAGAAGTATCCCCCAAAACAGGGAGGATACCGAGAAATTGAGGCACATACCAGTTTGCAAGAGCGATGCATTAAAATATGTGGCAGATTTGAATGAATCAAGTCCACTGATTCATGTCTTTCAATCTGGTTAATACTAGAGTGGAAGAAAAGGACAGGATGATACTGTAGAAGTTAAATCTTTTTTTTGGGTTTTGGTTTCTCTTAAGGACACATGTATTTCTTTATGGGCCTGTTTTTTGTTGTAGACAATGTAACTAATTATGTACTGTAATCAGATATGTTTTCCATTTAGAGACTGTGGAAAAGGTTGTGTTGAGGTAAACTAGGTGTCGTAATTCGCCTGTTCTTATTGCAAGCCATTTGCACATGTGCAAGCAGCAGAAATTCTGCTGACTGTGTAGGTGAATTGCAGTACTGGTGGTGAGTATAGATTATGCATCTGTTCTTGCATATTTATATTTGATCAATTCTCTTTTGTGCTCTTCAACCCAAAAATAGTATTAACTTAGCCATGATCTGGCTTCAGTGCCCACCATCTGTATTTGCTGAAGATAGGTGTCTGCCAAGGAGCGCATTCCACTGGTTTTCTACAAGTAGTGTAAAGTGGCTTCCTAGTCCTTCATTCAGTTTACAGTGGTGGTCTCATGTGATGTCCATGTGACTTGAAAGCAGTCCATCTGAGAAAGCATTACTGCTTTTGGAATCAGCAAAAACGCTGTTTAAAAAAGCCACCAACCACTTGTTTTCTTTAGTGAGGTATTGGCCTGATAGTTTTTATATTAAGCTCTTAATCTGCTCCTTCCTCCAAACTGGGCCCAAAATAACTGTGAACAAAACAAAAGCATTTTGGGGTGTGGCATAAAGATGCTGTTTTCCTTAAGCATTTAGGAATTGTAGACAATAAGGAATAGCACTAGTGATGGAAGAAAGGTGTTATCCTTAGTTGATCCATTTTACAGTTTGGACCACATTAAACCTGTGCTGACAAAGCGTGCTTTGAAAAAATTGATAAGGTGCTTCGTGTTGCAGACAGCTTCAGGTCTTGTTTTGCAAATCTAAAATCAGCATAGAGGATATGCAAGGCTAACGGTCTCAGTGTCCCACCTGTTGTCTGGTATCTAAGCAGATGCATAATGTGCCGTTACAGTCACCAGGAGCATACATTAGAGTAAAAAGTATTAGGGATGAATCATGATATTGTGAGTCATGGAAACTGAGTATTTAGACTTAGCTTATCATTAAATGATGTAAAGTTTTATCATTGCATATGTATTCTACTGGAAATAAACAGAAATGTCAGCTCAGTGAATACAGATGTGCTCTGGACATTTCCTAATTATCTAACTGAATCGGCAATTTGAGATTCAGTTAATAAAGATGTCCAAATATTCAGGTACCTGCTACCTGCTTCTACACATGGGTAACACCAAAAAAACATGTGCTTTTCAGTGGCAAAATCACTGGAGAAGAAAAGTCTTTTTTTATTTTTCTTAAGATTTAAAACCTCCAGGGCAGTTAAAAAAACGATGTTTTTCATTGAACTGTGTCTTTTTCAAATTCAGAAGCTTGACATGTCATTGGCATGACGTGTCTCAGTCCGTTACACAGAAATGCCACATTACACTGTGTGACGTGACAGGCTGACAAAAAGGGACATGACGCACTAGCCCAATGGGATGTCAAGCCTGAGAAATTTAAGCAATGCTATTTGCTTAAAAAAAAAAATGAGTGGGGCACACTCCATCCTGCTATCCAGTACTGTTGGGTTTTACAGTTTCTAAAGGACTTTCTTGATTCAGTCAGGCCTCCCGCTCGTGTTTGATAATAAACCATGCAAATACAAGTTTCTGCTTTTTTGAGTTTTATCCTGTGGGACCACAGAGTCTTGAGTTCCTCCACAATACTTGGCAAACCTTGTAGAAATCCTGTATACTTGCAGCACTTGTGACACGGGGATCTGAGCTACAGAAGTACGTTGTACCACATTTGGGATTGCTATACGCGTAAACAAGAATTGTTCAAAGATCACAGTGATAACATGACATGCTCTAAGTTACAGTTCAAAATCTATGAAGGCTTTAGAAGTTTTTTTTAGTCATGTTAGGTTTCTAAAGGGTAGTATAAAGTCCGTCCAGGGCAGGACAGATGGAAGGGCAGGAGAGTTTGGAAAAATTAAAAGATCGTTAATAGATAAGTTTTTCTTCTGAAAAAGGCTTTCCCTCAATATTTGTTTCCTTGAAAGTATTTCAGTAATCTCTAAAGAGTTTAAGAACAATATACTTAATTACTATGAGTAATTTCAGAGCTAATTAATGTGATAAATCTCTATAGTGAAGTATTCTTAGCTACTGATCAACATAAACTGAAATAGATTAAAGTCAGTGCAGATGTATCTTCAAGTTAATTTTACATTTGGTGTGGAATGGTGAAAATGAGCATACAGACATATGTACACATTTTAGTTTAGTATCTGAATATTGAGTCGCATCATGTGCATATGCTTTTAATGCAGTCATTTACATGCAGACTTTGGCATTGATCTTTTTTCTTAGGTTGCAATCATGGGATGAGTTCAAATAGACAAATTAAATTTAGTATAATTAAAAACCTGTCATGATTGTTCATCTATTAAAAATAATAATTCACTCATGTATAAGAAGTGCAAGAAATAAATTACTGCGTAAATTTTTGTTAGATTCTTTGCATTTTATGCATTGTAAAAATTTTATGCAGACATAATCTAAAATGAAATTTCTTCCTTCTGGGTTGCTAAACATTTGGAATAAAGTTTGACTACTATAGATCAGCTAAAATACACATTTATAATGCTAGTGGGATGTGACCTTAAATATGAGTCTGAACAGTGCTGTTGTAATTCCTTGTGGTAAATGACATCCTTCTACTTTCTCTCATCAATATGCTTGAAACTGATGAAAGAAGTTGGTCTATAAGTACAAATTCTCCTTTGCGGAAACATTTTTCCATCTTTTTGCAAACAGACTTTCTTGAACTATGATTGGTTTCAGTTTATATTCAGTCTGTCTATTGACTCAGGTGTGCTTTGGATTGTGTCCAAAAATTTATTTTTCAAGCTGGACAGATCCTGAGAATTCTTTTTCAGAGAGAAGTCTGTTTCTACTTTAAAGTAGCAGTGTTGTTGAGCATCTTTTCCTCCTCTCAGAGTGTTCATATCCAAGTCCAAAGACGTGGATACAGTGCATGATTAATTGTCCACGGCAGGTTTCTCTGACCTCCCACACCTGTTTGCTCCCCTGTGTGCTGCCTGACAGGGCATCTGAGATTGTATCCCATGGATATCTGCATCGGGTATCGTAATGAGGTCTCAAGCTACCACCTGTAGGAAAGGCAAATGTAATCTGCATGCGCGTAGAGATGACCATAGTGAGAATAATAAGCTATAAGATCAGGGAAGGGTGCTTGAATGCCAAACACTTTCCCTCTCTCCCCAGGGAATGGTGGAGAAACTTGAAGAGAATGGCAAACCACGGTGAAAGGCATAGAGAGGGGTGCTGCGAGACATACCACTGCCAAGGCAGAGCAATGGGATGTCTGGTGTCTGGGTTGCATGTCGTCACTACTACCTGGTCTGTGGATGTACACCAGACCAAAAATACCTGTTCTGTAAAAGTGACAGCCAGCATTTTGGGAGGATGTAATCTTTTTACACAAAAGCATGTATGCATAGATTTTGAAATGTGGAGCTGCAGTGTAGAAACCAACATGCAATTTCTGCACAGAAATATGTAGAAAGGTAGTAGTAGAGTAGTGAGGGACTGGGTAACCAGGACTACCTAAACTGTTTGATTTGCCTCTTCACTGCAAAGGGGTTTAGGTTTTGTGGCTGGACTTTGCAGCTGTACTACCACAGCACCACGAAACTAAGGTCAGGAGCTCAATTAGATTCTCTTTCTGCAGTTACTTCTACTTCAGTATGGATATTAAGATTTGCCTGTGCAGTCTACTGTTGTGGGGACGTCTGGAGCAGTAGGTTTCAAAATTGAGATGAATGGATCAGTTGGAAGCTATTAGAATTTTTTTTTTAAGACTTCATGCGTGCAGGCTACTGTGGTGGTGCGTGTATGTTAGCCATTCAGTTGAGAAATGTGAGAACTGTACCAGTTACTTATATTTTCCAAACAGAAGTAGTTACTCTGACGTCACAGTATTTCTGAAGCTGGACTTTTAAACATGTGACTGTTTTTATCTAGATCCAGCTCTGCTATTCTTGATTCCTTGGTGTAGCTCAACCTCTGAGCATGCATAATGAAGCTATTAGTATTTTATGAATTGAAGTCTTTTTCTCTTGGGGAAGGGAGGACTTCCTGAGTGTGCTAAGCAAAGCAGAATTCATATGAATCATATGGCTGAATTACAGTACATCTACTTATGCCCTTGAACTTTATGATCTGCTGCAAAAGACATGAACATTTGTAAAGGTAGGGAAAGGGTATGATCTGGAATCAGTGCTCAATATGTCGAACATTAATTAAAGCTGCAGAAGTGTAAGTTTGTTATGGAAACAAAGAGAAACACAGAACTGAGTGTGCTGCAAGCCAAGTCCCTGAGATATTCAGGAATCCTGCTTTGAGAATCTTATCATCAGCTCCCAAAACACATTTGCTAGAAATTACCCAGTGATTTTTTCTTCTTGTATTTTGAATTCCCTTTTCCTTTAAATTTAATATTGATACATCTCCCTGAAGCACAAGAAGGATCTGAAATTATGAAGCCTAATGATACTGCTTTGGATTTTTAGCTATAATGAATAACTTAAAACTTTGCTAGTGGGTTTTTTGTTTTTTTTTTTTTTTTTTTTTTTTTTTTTTTTTTTTTTTTAAAAGGTGTGGGTGAGTGGTTTTATTTTTGTGGTTTTTTTTTGTGTGATTGTTTCTGTGTCTGTGGTTTTTTTGTTTTGTTTTGTTTTAAATCTGTGGTCCTGTTACTGTGGATTAAAATCCATCACAGCTGCTTTGGGAGGGGCTGTGCTATTTTGAAGACTTTGATTTTAGCCATATTCTTTTTGTTATCATATTTTGAGGCACAAGTTATACTTGTTTTTTGGACTGTGACTCTTGGACATAAAATTTTAAACAATATGTGTTCTTGGATCTGAAGGACTGATTCCTCCTCCCAGCTTCTTCAGAGCCTTTAGCTTCTTTAGGTTTTATTTACACAACATTATGCATAGTCTTTGCTCCTGTAGTCTGCAGATTCGTATGGTAATAAACACGCTCTTTGTGCTGGATAAAGAAGCTTACAAGTTGCATCCTTGTCCACAAAAGAGTGGCACATGAACTGAGTGGCTGCAAATTGTACTTGAGTATGTACAAGCCTAAGAACTTTAAAAGTGCACGTATGTTTTCTTAAATGTGCAGAACACGATACACTGTGAAGACGGCATTCAGTTGCATTTGCTCAGAGAGCACTCTGATAGACAGATGGGCTTTGACAACAGAAGTGACAAATGTCGTAAATTTCTCTTAAAGAAAGTGCTATCACTTCTGCTACCCGATTACATATGTTTTCAAGCATGACTGTCTTAAGTGTTGCTGATAAGTTATATCACATGGAAAATTCAGTTTCATCTTGGGGTTTTCAAGAAAGGGATAAAGTCTGCAAGAATTCTGTTACTCTGAATTCTTCTACTGATTCAAACCCAGTGGATGCAGTCAAAGCAAGATTGTTAAAGCGATCCTGATTAATGGACAGATAATTACAGTTTAAAAGAATATAGATGTTCATATTTGTGGTGGTTTTTTTTTTTGGTGTTTTTTTTTTTTCCCTCAATTTTCTGTTGGAGCAGATTGCTGTAGGTGTTACCTGTTTTCAAACTGCTTTTCTGACCACAAGTATGCACAGGCCCTGATTAGGTTGTTCTCACCTGCTGTGAACTCCTTGCAGCTCAGGAAGTTGATCACTTCTCCCTTAACAGTGTGTTCCCCGAGAGCACTGTAAAATACACTAATAGAGTTTTGCCTACTAAATTGTATTTGCTCTGTGTTTTGTTTGTTAGAATCCCCTCCTTTATTAGACGAGACTTTGTTCCAAAAGAAAAAATAAGCGAACACCTCTGTCCTATCATCTTCTCCAGTTTCACAACTTCAGACATTAGAAATGGAATTTGTCTTGGAACTCATACACCACCTTGCCAACTGCTGCCTCCTGTAGTTTAGCAGGGGAGCAAACAATGGAACTGTCATAAGCTCAGAATGTTCCTTCAGGGAAGATCAGGCAGAAGGTTATGCAGGCTGCCTGGATGAACTTGACTGGGACTGCTGCTGGCTACCATCCCTGAGTGTACGCTTGGGGTCATGCAGCTACTGTGTACGTGTGTACTTGTTCTGGTTGTGTTTAAAGTAGGGTTCGCACCTTGAAATGTCTGGATGTCTGTTCACACCTGAGCTTGTCAACTTGTAGTTGATGTGGTGAATCTTTCTAATCAGACCAAGGACTGAATTAACTTTTCAAACTGAAAAATATTTTCTACATCTGACCAGGAGTGGTTACTCTGTTTGTAAAGTTGGTTTGATGGTAACTGTAGATAAATGCCCACCTAAAACAAGTGATACTCACAAAATGTTACGCATCTGGGTAGTTGAGCTGTGACAAGTGAAAATAGGAATTATTTCACTTTTATTTACCTGAAGCATACACAGGTAAAAAGAGCAGATTAAATGCTGTTTGTGATTCCTCCCTGCCCCTGTTTTGTTTCTTCAGTGAACAGCGCCTAAAGGGTGTGTTCTCTCTTGAACCCGTACAGCTACCAAAGGAGATAATGTTGGATACTTTATTTTGAATAGGCTCTTAAATGTATGTTTAAATAGTAACGTTAGTGTGAGACAGGGAGGAGGAATAATATGTAGCCTGTGTGCATTAAAATTCTTGTTCAAATGTGAAGTCCATGATTTTGATAATGATCTGTCATATAGTTCAGAGATTTGTGAAAAGTCAAACATCTGTTAGTATGTCTTAGAATTAAGTGTTTTTAAGAATATTGGAACTAAAATGTGGTCAAATAGCTACTACTAGCCTTTGAAGCATCGCCAAGCATAATGTCACATTCTTAGTGCTTGGGTAGTTTTAGGAAGGAATCCAGGGGCTTCCCATAGCTGCTTATTAATGGCAAAAGATAACTAAGAGATGGAAAACTGTAAATGCACAGGAAAATGCGTTGAAATACTATCCTCATGCGCACTTCTTTCTCTTAAAATTTACTCTTATGGTTTCATATGCTATGTATGATATTCTGTGGGATAATTAACAGTGCTGATGCACAGCGAATGTTCAAATTACCTGGTCCAGTTTGGTTGTGATGTAGGTAGCAATGTAAGATGTTTGTAGTCATTGCAAGGGAAATATATTAAATGCAGACTGTTTCTCATTTTAGGCATGATGTTGACTAATGGTTTTTCCTAGTAAGAGGCAATGTTGGCTGTAGGGTGAGATTAGTGGACCTGATGTTGATGTATGTTAATTGTAGCCTGTGCTAACGTACTATCTGCATGGGTAGCTCTGAGCTTTTCTGTCCAATGTAAAACTTTTTTTTTTTTTGTTGTTGTTGTGCAAGTGTGGAAGGCAAAAAGCTCAGGCGATGACATTACTGTCACCTGCTTAAAACAGTATGAAGTTCTTCAAGAATCGGCATAATCTCCAGGGTTCACTGTTTTCCATGAAAGCGTTTATTTCAGTCAGAATACTTCACGTTCTTCTCTACACAGACATTTCAAGAAAAGTTAAAAATATGCTATTTTAAAGGGAAACCTTACCTTCCTTTACAAATATACCTGCTTTAAGTAGATAGTACCGTTGTCAAATCAAATCGTACACCTTATTAGGCATACATGATTCATATGAAAGCTAAACAAACTGAGATGCTTCTAATAAAACACGTAATTGAAACTGTTTTAGATTGGTGAACAAGCTGTTCTGTTCACCTTCTTTATTTTTAATTAATTGTTTTATCTAGTGTCTTCCTCAATAACTGACCCTGTAATTCTGTTTAAATTAAAACCAAAAAGTCTCCTGGTTCTTTTAATTTCATTTTATTTTATTTTATATGTATGATTTGCTCTCTCAGAGCAAGGGGAAACAATCTTGCCCATCTGTTTGTAAAAGCATGATGAGTCTTTTGAATATGCGAATGTAAGATCTGTTGTTCAAGATGTCATGTTTTTCCCTCTGTTGTTAGCTAGGAGACAACACGGAATACCCTGATTTACCTGTGTAATCCCAGTGTGTCTCAGGTGCCAGGACTTGCTGTTGAGATCAGCATGTCTCCTGTCAGAAATGGTTGGAGTGAGACAGGGACGGCATGACCACTGGGCGCAAAAAGCTACAGAGGTCAGGTTTCAAGGACAGCCAGCGTGGCAGTGATGTGGCAGTGACAAGATGTCAAGTGAGCAAATATAAAAGCAGGGTTGGGAGGGAGGGAGAAGGAAAATGTCCTGTCATTTCTGATGAAATATTCAATGTAGCAGGTAGCGGTGGACTGAATGGATTACACTCATGAGTTTGGTGACTGTTTTTAAGAATGGTGGAGAGCTGATTACTCACAGAGGAGACCTGTTCAGTGGCTGCAAATGCTTTGTTTATTAGCTTGATGATACTCCACAAGAGATGTCTGTCAGAAATTGCCTATTTTAATTTTTTTAATTAAATTTAATATTACCTTCTTGTTTATAACAGTAGCAGCATCAGGTTTGGGTAAGACACATTTCAGAGGCCTAAACTGCTGTTAAGTCATTCATATAGATCCTTGAGTTGCTATGGAGTGAGGCATCTTAGAGAAATTTGGAAGGAAAACTATAATAACGGTGCCAGTTCTGAATGATCATAAATAATCATAATTAACAACTCTGCTGTGTAATTTTGTTGGTTTGTTTTCAGACACTTTTCATTTTATTTTGAATTTTTTCATATTGCATTGAATTGAAACACTTCTGTTTGTAGTTCTGTGTATTCCATAGTATATGAAATAATAGCATATTTTATTTGTCCCTGAAACAGACTGCAGTAATATGCTGACTTTTGTCTCCTGGCATATTTGCAGAGTTCTCGATATCAGTTTTCTTAACAGTAAGAGCGTTCTACTACATGCACGTTATTCCTGGGATCAGCAATTATTTCACCAGCCTGCATTTGTGTACATGCACACTAATTCTGCATGTATATGCAGAATAAATGTTAATTTAAGATAGATTAGTGTAATCTCGTTAAGAATAAATACTACAAGAAGTGTATCATATCATTCCCAGTGAAGTCCTTGAATAGCTTGGTATAATATGAGGAAAAATGTTGTATTTGTCTGCTGAAAAAGTGCCTGCATATTCTGCTTTGTAGAATTTAGCGATGTAGCAATCATAATTGTGTTTTGTTAATGTTCACGTTTATTCTTAAATTAGTAAACATAATCAAATGGTTTATGTGGATATATATGGAAAAATGCTTTAAATATGAGTTCTGTATTAGATTTCTGTGGGGTGTACTTTTAAAGGCCATCAATTACTTTTTAAGTTTAATTTTTCATTTCTTTACGTGAGGAAGCAGCTGTATATTGACAACTAGTGACACTGAAGGGAGAAATATAAAGTTCTCTTTACTATCCTACTCTCTTATTTCTATCTAAAACAATTTAATTATTTTTTAATTCATCTGCAGCTGCTCAGGTTATAGTTGTTGTAGTGGGGGGGATAGAAGGAATGCAAACAGCCTCGATCCATAGTCAGTAAGTCAGTTTTTAAAAATGAATGAATATTACTTTTTAGCCTTACAAAAATAGGCTTAGTTGCTTGAGAATGTAGATGGAAGAAGAAAAATTTCCTGAGGCAAAATGGTCTTGGAATGAAAAGAGAAAATAAGTTTAAATGAAAATAAAGCTATGAAAATGTTTAATGATTGAATGTAGTTTTGTCTTATTAAAGAGCGACAAAGCTAAAGAGTAACCTTAAGAGTTAGAAAAAAGACAGAAGTCGGTATGAGAGGGAATGAGAGTAGCTTGTGTGGGGATCCTGTCAGCTGGGCTCTTGCCCACCTGAGGGCTGCTAAGCATCAGCAGCTTTGCCACAGTGGTGCTTGAACTATGCTTCCCGCCAAATCACTGTTTCTGTCGCGTGCTGTGGAGTTTTGGCAGTGGATTCTCAGAGTTGCAAGCTGGCTTTCACGCTGCCATGTGCTCTCGCTCCCTGCTGCTACACATGGCAGGTGATAACACAAAGATATCAAAGGTTTTTCCTTCAGTCTCCCTCTCCAGAGCTCCATGTCTTCCAAGTGGGAGGAAAAAAAAAAATGTAGTGGAACAGAGGCTTCTGGACTAAAGCAAAAGCCCCCAAAAGATATATGTTGAAATCCAGCAGATAAATTGTTCAATATTGAGGATCTGGCAATGTGATATGCTCTTTTCTCAAAATAAGACTTGGAATTTGAAGTGCCTGTAAAAGAAAACTTGGACTTTCAGTTTTAAAATGCAAATTTCTAGTCTTTCCCTAGTAAAAGTTTCCTTGGAAATGTAAATTCACACGTCCCATGAATGGAAGACCTTTTCAGTTACCCCATTATGAAATAAGAGAAAGAGGAAGTGTGAAGAGCATTCACCTCCTGCTCCAAAGGACTGTCCATACCTCTCTGTACCTTCTCTCTTTCACTGATTATTTAGTCACCCTTTAGCAATGTGTACATTTGTTTATAGTCCTTGAAAATTGTGAGAACTACTCATTACTTATGACTTACAAATACACTATTTGACCATTTCTTTTTTGCGGTAAGAAGTGCTGGAATTGATTTATTTAAAATTTAACACTCAGAGCCGTTATGCATTCCTGTTATGTACTATGGGATGTGGTGTAGTCTCTGGCCATTGTCTTAGAGAGTTAATGTGCTTCCAGTTTTGTTAGCTTGGTTGTCGCTACTGGAATAGTGAAGTATCTGATTCCTGATGGTGGTTCTTGTTGCCCATCTTCACCTTGTGAAGGCTGCACTCACAAGCTTCTTTTTCCATCCAAAAGTGGTTAAGTGCCAGTCAGTATTGTCTTTAGGGTCACTTTGGAATTCAGTTTTCTGAAAGTTGACTGTTGAGTGTTACTTTTGTTCATATGATAATGAAAAGTTGCTGCAGCAATCTCGTGTATTTCTACTGCGCCTAATTCAAACAAAAATGCTGGGGGAGACGGGAAGCTATGTCTGTCTGTAGCCTATTTGCCTCTCTTTTTTAAAAAATGATAAATGTTTTGCAGACTTGTGAGGTTTATCCCATGACCATTTACAAATTCTACCTGGCATCTGTGTACATTATATAGTGACTGCTCTGGCCTCTGCGTTAAGAAGCACAGCAGTGATGGTTTTGCATAACGTCCATAATTTCTGTATCTTAAGGCTCCGATTTGGTCAGGTATTGAAGCACATGTCCACTTTTGGCTGTTTAGCTTAACGTCCATGAATTTGTGTTTTTTTGTATGGCTAAGAAAGAAATCAGATACCTCTTTGAAAATCTAAATAGAAGTCTGTAGGGAATTTGGCAAAATCATCATTTCACCAAATCCTGTTATTGTTCAGTGAAATCTTGCTGGAGTCATGTCTTATAGAGGAAAGCCACACTATAGATAATGTGAGTTCTGTTTTGCCAAACTGGTTAAAAAAGACATATCTCTTATTGTCTGCACTATAACGTATTCAGTAGTGTGCATTACTAATAGAATAAATGAAAAATGTATTTTTTTAACACTGTCATCTCTCTCTCCGACATGCATCTTGAGATGATTTGCAAATGCTTAGTTGCATAAGTGGCTTACAGAGAGAAATCGGTTAGCCTCTAATGTTATGCTGATGCATGGCCAGTTGCTTGAACCCATTAATGAACTAATCTCTGATACTCCAGTAAATGGTGTTCTTGCTCTTGCATGCTGCACATTTGGTTTCAGGTAAAATCAACATTAAAAAAAGAGAATTTAAATGGATTATGGCACTTATCCTACCTTTTTCTCCTATGTACTTTCAGAGAAATTAGAAAGTTTGCTATCCAAAGCAAAATCTTGTTGTCTGTCTCTTTTTTCATGCTAAGACAAGTTTATTATTAAAATGTACACTTTGCATTTGGCTGACCACTGAGGCTGAATAGCATCTTCTACATACAGAACAACCTTTTAAAACAATATACCAGGACACTTGTATTAAGCACAAGGTAATTTTTCTTTATTTCCCTTTCTATCATTGCTGATTATGAAAATAGTTTTGTGTAAGTACAGATTCTGTCTCCCTTATAATCAGCTACCTCCTGCCCATTTCCTTAATTAATGACATAATTCAGTGTTCTGGACATCACAATCACTTTGAGGGTGGTAAAATATGATCAGAGCTCCCTGGAACCTGTATAAAGCACCCCCCAAGTGAAGGTCATGCCTTCATTGTGTTTTCCTATCCATAGAGAAAAATATGATCTCAATCTAGATGATTTTCATTTTTAGATTAAAGAAAGAACAGTTTGAAATCCCCTAAAAGAAAGAACAAGTATAAAACTTCCTAGAGACAGAAACATCCTGGTAATTCTTCTTAAACTGCCTCAGAAGTCTGTAAGTCTGTATCTTAATGCACATGTTGGTAGTGCTTCCTCCTGAAGAATGCAGAAGAGAGGTAGAGTGCATGTGCCCCTCTGTCTTGATTTTTTTTTTTTTTTTTTTTGGGGAATGTGACAGTCAGGCTAGAACTGAGAAGTTTGTGTGTTACAGTTTGCAGTGGTAAACCATTTATCAGCAGTTGTGTCTGTCTTTACTTTTAAAGTTTTTTGGCTTGTCTATTTAAATGTCAAGGACAGGAGAGAGAGTGAGTGTAGTTAGTGCTTTATTCTACAGATCTTGACAACCAACAGCTAGAAGCCCAGGGGAAAAAAAAAACCCCAAAGCCTAAAATCATCCAGTGTTTCAGTGGACTTCATCTAAATTGCATATGTTTTCCAGAGTGTAATTTTTCTTCTAGACTGTAGAGATGTTTGTGGTAGAGGTCCACAATAATTTGTGAAGGTCCCCTAAAAATCCCCAAATCTGCTGTTCTGTAGCTCTCCAACTTTCGCTCTATTATATAGTGCTGTTGTTCCATTGCTGTTATGTAGTACTGAGTATGTAAATTCATTTTGTCAGTGAAAAGTCACTACAGTATGTGTACAGTACAGTACTACAGCAAAGCTTCTGAGATTTTGCGTTAGGAGTGCTGAAGCACTCTGCATACTGTCTTAACTTCTTTCCATGGGACATGCAAGATACACACCTTGTGTTTAAACCACCTCTGGTTAAGGTAAATTTTTTCACTTGCTTCCTGTATTGATGGGTTTGTTCTGATGCTTGTTCACAAATCTAGCCAAAATGATACAGGTTTTATTCCCATTTACCATAATTTCCTAATCTTAATGTTTACTGTTGAAGAAGATGTAAAGATGAATGATACTTAACACCTCTCAGGTAAATGCAACGGGTCTGAAGAGACGTATTGTCAACTAATTTAAAAAAGTTGTAAGTAGGTCTGATGAATTCCTTAGAAAATAGTTGTCTAAAACTTATCAAAGTGTTCTGCATTTTGTTTTTCCTCTTTTCTCAGAGTTACTGTGTTGGCTTTTTTACCTGAATGTCTCCAGTTTAACGTAACTGGTGAGAACAGAGAGAGACAGAAAGTTTTCATTAAAGTGAATGAAAAGCTTACAAACTTTCTTCTTTCCTTTCTTGAAATAGTTAAAAACTGCATTTTGCCATGACTGTGGGGGGTGGGGATTAAATTTCTGAGGGGGAAAAAAGACTTATGGCAAATGGATTCTCTCCATGCTGGAAAAAGATTAACAATATTTCACATGCTTCTTAGATTATTTTGCTGCGTTTATAAAATATGTTTTTTGTGTCAACTCCAGGTGTCTGAACAGGTTTAGTTAAGCACTGCTTATATCAATATCTATTTTGGATAGAGTGGTTGCAGTTTTTGATTTGGATTTCTTTTGAGTTCTGTGACAAGTACTAAGTAGCTAGGGAATGGTTCTTATAAAATTATACATTGAAAGCAGTGCAGGCGTAATGGAAATATTAATGAACATGATTGTTTTGACACATAAGAATTAGAGCATGTTTAAATATTATACATAGTGTATGAACTGCTGCCATAAAATTAGAAACGCGAGATTTTTTCCTAGCAAATAGAGTTCCACTTTAAGTTCTTCTCTATGTACTTAGGTCAGCTCCTGAGGCCTTTTAAAGTCTCTGTGTTTCAGATTAAGGGGAGCCAAAGAGACTGCATGTAAGGGTGATTTGGTGAACTCCAAAGCTCTGTGATGTCTGAATTCTAAAACCCAGGTTAATCCACCCTAATTTGCACTACATTCCATTTGCATGTTGATAAAATTAAATTTACAATTCCTTTTTGGCAGTGTTCAAGTTTACATTTGGCATATTCTATACTTTTAGTATAATATATACTTTTTGCTCTTTTGACCATTTTTTATGCAAATAACAGTAGAAATACAATGCATTTGTCTGATGTCCTAAAATAAAATGCATAATTTACAGGCTTATAAAACCATGGGTTAGAAAAGATTTAAAGGATCTTGAGGCAGGGCTATTTTCAGATGTTTGTATGGGAATGTGTGGGATTTGCAGGAATTTTTATGCTAAGACCTTTTCAAAGTATTTGTTTAGTAATACTGTCTGTGGTGTTTTTTTCATGTCTTACAAACTGTCCTTGTTTTAAATGGCTAGACATGATCCCAAAATTTTAATGACCAAATGTGTCCTTCTAGAAAGTAGTAAAATATTCAGCTATGATTGGAACAGTCAGTGCACTGATGAGTATATATCTTTTTGCATTTGGGCTTCATGATGGAATTCTACTTCTTAGCTGTGTTAATGGAGGCTTTCTTTTTTTTAAAGAATGATAGAGTTTATATGAGATATGGAAATGCACGTGGGAAAGTTTTGTGTTTTTTTTAGTAGGAAAATAAATATTACTTTAAAGGATAACAGTGTTTAAATGACTGAAAGTAAGACTAGTGAACATTTGACCTGCT
>Ga0181612_100388_pt1 | contig 16896 bp, 7 predicted proteins | sample HoacroProtozoa21_FD_119630 | JGI IMG/M metagenome (GOLD analysis project Ga0181612, IMG submission 119630) | Hoatzin crop microbial communities from Cojedes, Venezuel. Combined Assembly of Gp0051906, Gp0051904, Gp0051908
TATTTTAATCCTTGCATAGCACCCAGCATCCTGAATCAGCAGCACTGAAGTCAGAAATTAAATAAACCTTTGTGAAATCCAGCTTTGGTTGTTTGAATTTCAAATACCTTCAGAGTTCAGGTAATGTGTGGATCGAGCATTTTAGTCTGAGCCCATCTCTAGTTAAAACTCTCTTCTCCTCATCAATCTCATTCCTTCATCAACATACAGGTTAGCCTTTAAACATATGGCAGTCAATGAATGCCACTCACAAACCTTAGAAAACAAGTATGCAAGCAACATCAGTTTAAAAATATGCAGCTAACTGCTGGAAGCTATTAAAACCCAAATAAACAAAAGAGATTATACTTCAAAGAAATGTCAACAGTTTTTCCTCTCCTAGAACAGAGCAGTTTTCTTTGCTTCTATCCCCAGCCACATCTGGAAAGTGCTTACTGCTTTACACATCTCTAACAATAAAATTAGTTTATTGATTTTTCAGAATTTCCTGATAGATTTATGCAATTTCCAAAACAAAGGTAAACTCACATCCCACTTAAAAAAAAAATCAAAACCTGGTGGTAACTACAAAGAATTCACAAAATCATAAAACCACAAAGTTATGCAAAGGAACAAAACCAGTCACCTCTGCGACTACTGTTAGCTAGCAAGAGATTGCAATTTAAATTACTTCCTTGCATATAAATGAAAAAAAATGTATCTTACGGCTAATTATGGCTGGTGCAAAGTTGAAATGAACCTTCACTTTCCAAATAAATAGAAAGAGATTTTAAAACGAAATCTTCATATTTTGTGGAAAGAATTAAGAGAAAAAGGAATCGTAAATCATGACTACAGATTCAAAGAACTATAAACAAATTAGATCTTTTAAAGGTGTCTGCATGCTAAGTAACTTAAAATTTACACTCTGATTTCCACGATAGTAAATTGCGTCATTTTAGGCAGTCCAAATGTTGGATTTTTAATTTGCTTAAAATTCCACATTTGTGGCAGCCAAAACCTGCAAAGACTGTTAATTTGATGTTGGTTTACAATTAACTAAGCAGTAGCAACTTAGGGTATACAGAACACTGCCAAGAAAAATGATGGCTTTGGTAAATTACCAAGGATCAAAATGTGGACAACAGATTTCTCCCCTCCCACCCCCCCCCAACCCCGACTATTTTTAACTAACAATGATAGTTTTGATAGAGTAGAAGTATTTAATAAAACAATATAATGACAAGGTACAAATTTTGCAAAACAGTCCAGAATTTCAAAAGTAGCGGAATATTTTTAAAGGAGACAAAAAAAACCCCAAAACAATTTAACTATTAAGCATACAGTAAGCGCTCTGTAGCCAAATAAAAAGAAAATAAACTCTAACAAGACTGCTGCAGAATGGGAAAAAGCAGGTCTACTTTGTTTATTTATAAATTGGTAACAAGTAGATTCTTTCGCACTAACTAAACCAGACAGTAATTATAAACACAGATTGGTTAAATTCCCTGCACCCTATCAAAGGAAATGAGTTCCTCTCTTTTCCAAACATTGTCATTTGTTTATTGAGCCTCTTTTGGGCTTGATTTCATTAAAAACGATGTAAAGTCCACATCTGCAACCCCCAAAACAATGTTAACCTTGTTAAGCTGATCCAGAGTCCTCATTACAAAAAAATTTGCAGGCAACATAACCAAGCATTTTAAGAGGGAGCCACTGGAATACAGAGCAAAGAATTTGGATTATTTTCGTTCCATTACAGAAAACTTATATTACTATGCAATAGGACAGGAAGCAAACAGTAACCGCCTCAGTAGTTCTGGATAATTAGTTACCTAAATTCTCTGAGGTGAACAAAATGTACTTAGATGGGAGAACATTACTGCTTGTATGCTGAAATAACAGAGTAATCTTGGTTAAAATGAAAATCACAAATACGGGAGGAAAAAGTAATGTTTAAAATCATTAGTCTTTATCAGTAAAGTACAACTGAGTTCCTCATTAAAGTAACAGTTTTATTAAAAAGAGGATGATACTGCTTATATTAGCTAGTGTCAGATATCAGATTTCAACAAACTTTAGCACTGTAGACGCTATTAAAACATCATTATTAGAGTTGCCACGCTTGAATGATTTGAACTAAAGTGAATTTCATGTATTTGTTGGAAGATAGCAATAATAAATCCTGGAGCTCGAGCTGGTAAGAACTGACCCGGACTTTGCAGACAAAAAGTTAAGAAGTTTTGCCCCGGCATCGCTGGGAGCGGGGTTAGTGAAACTCGGCCCCGTGCCGGCCACTGCTGAAATCCTGCCTGAAAGAGCTGATGTGGGACAGAGGTGGTCTGGTGCACAGGAGCTCCTACACACCAACACCACACCTTCTCCACCACGTGCTTTCGAGCCTGAAGAAGTGGCAGGGAGATGCTCTTACACCCGGTGTGTGTTCCCCATGGGACATTTGCCTCGTGGTAGCATGGCCCTAGCAGGAGAGCACTATGGGGAATTACCCCTTCCCAGGGCAGATCCCTCCGTCCCCATGGGTTAGGTGCCACGGCTGCGGCGTCCCAGGAGGTGTGTGTGGCTAAGCCTTCTTTCCATGACTTCAGAGAAAAATGCACACTAGGGCAGCGGGATCAAAGACAGAGTAATGTACATCACCTAATGCTCCCGGACCAATTAGCCTGACAAAATACAGATGTCTTCACAGAACACATTGCATTTATTTACTGATTCATAGCAGCACCGAGCAATTTGCTATCACATGGCTGCATTCTCTGGTCAGGTAAATGCTGGTGATCTCCCACCTATGCTCAAGGACAATCAAGGAAAAACAATCAGGTTCTCAAAAGGCAAATCCTCTTTATATTCCTGGTGCCTGGGATCAGCTCCCTGATCATGTATCCATGCAACTTTTTCATACACAATCTGCCTAAAAATCTAATTTATGGCAGGTTTTCTCCTAATCTTACTCAGGTTCTCAAATGTGGTGAGTACTTCGATAAAATGAAGATAGCGTTTGCTACTTTTGCACTCTGCTGCCATTTTATTATACTAAATAAAAATGCTTTTGATTTTTCAATATTATAATTAGAATAAAAAATCAAAACATATTTGAGGTTTGTATTTAAAATAAAATAAAGAAGGACCATTAAAAAGAAGGGAGAATAGTAACAACTCATTTTGATTTCCTTTGGTATATTATTCCCCCTGAGCCCTTACATATAACTTTAAGTCTGAGCCCATACTGAGATTTCCAGCTCAGCTTGTCACAGGGAATTTGGGGCAATTAATGTCTTGAAAAACTGTACTTTTAGAATAATCAGGTCAGGAACTTTGTCTTTCTAAGTGCTCTGCTGTTTCTCAGGATTATCTGTGGATTCTTGAAGTAATAAGTTACAGTAACACTGGGCCACATCCTCAGCTGGTGTAAAGTTAGATTTTCTTCATTAACATCAAAGGAAATATGCTGATTTACACCAGCTGAGGGAAGATGTGGCCCACAGTGTCCAGGTGGATTTAGATCATACACTTGAGAAATACCTCAGTACATCCAGGTTTGTCCTGAGGTTGAACATAAAAGGCCTGGGTAGCGGGAAATCCATCCCTTTTTATTTTTAAATGCTCAAATGTTTACCAGCTGACCTTCCCCTTTACTGCAGATCTGGGAATCAAGGTGCATACAATAAAGTTCAAACCAATCAACTGCTTTCAGCTGTTCCTGTGCAATGAATTTTTAAACATTTGATCATTAAGACCAATCTATATGCAGGTCAGTTTTCTGAACAGGATGGGAACAGTTTGGGAGCAGATGCCAGGGCACTGACTCATGAAGAGGGACTTCTAAAGAAACACAGAGAGTACATTTATCTTGGGCCACCCATCAGGTAAACACTACCAAGACCATCTCTTTGCTGGATGGATGCACAGATCAAAACAGTTAATCTCTAGTATAGTGCCTTCATTAATTGAACAGTGGCATGATGGCAGTGCAGTGCTCACCAGCAGCGTTAACATGGTTATCTTACTGCAGGCAAACTTCTCTGCAGTTTTTGGTCCTTCTCCAGTTGGTAAATTCTCTAGAAATAGCATTCCATGCTGCTATTTACTTATTTATTCTACTAAAATTGCCTGGCAATTGCTCCTAAATTTGTGGACAAATTTCTGCTATGACTGTGATATATTCACTTCCAACACCTAGTACTCTTGGTTTAGAGAGTTTGTGGCTGGCAGCAGCTTCAGGCCACTGATCCCAATCTCTGAATCACTTCTGTTTTACCAGTGGGTCACTGGATGTACTCTAGAGCCTGCATTCACCATCCCAGCCACTCTGTTGGGCACCTGGGTCATACCCTGTCCTTTCTGAGCCCCACTGGCTCACTTGGTCCACCTAGAGTAGAAGGTACTTGGAGGTTACTCTCTCATCTGAAGGCAACAGGACTTAGACAAATGGACTCAAGGGTCACACAAAATCACGTGCAACCAAGAGTGGGAGAAGAGCGGGTGACTGACACAGGTCCACTAGAGCTGATCATGCTTGGAAGCACATTAGACACTCTGGTAATGACTGGTCTTGAAACAGAGACACAATTTAAGATTTTTGTTTCCTCAAGATACATATGCAATATATCTGGTCTTTATTTTAAAGCCCTCTACCTTCGAAGTTACTGGGGAAAGCAGGCCAGTCATGGCAGCACTTAGGTTATTGTCCATTTTTAGCTATTACATCAGTAGAGGGGATGATCACTGAAGCTTGCCTGATTTTATCATGTACCTTAGAAGCAGGCCTTCGATGGCAGAGCTGCTCCACTGAAAGCCCAATCGTAACGTTATACAGGAATGTTTTGCAATTTGCCTAATCTATGTGTTCATTGATTGAATTCCATTTTCTTCCAGTTCAGTGCTCATGATTGTAATGCGCATGGCTGCTCTCGTACAGACGAATTTGCCTGCATGCTTTGTGGCATCTCAACACCGCCCAGCTAAGCTGCCACTTGGTGCCTCTGGAAACACCAACAAAAACATCAGAAGGGTCAAATTAATGCATTTGAACTGAGAATTCAATTTACAAGTCACAGATCTTTTTTTATTAGCCCAGTTCTAAAGGTAGTTCAGTCAAGGTATGCAGGTAATCAATTATTCAAATATATTACCAAACATCACCTATAGCACTTAGTGCTAAACCTGAGCCCTTGGCAATGTCAACACCGGATTTGAACTACTTGCAGAATTTTAACAGGAAGATTTTTTTGAGAGAGTATTTGTGGGTGCTGAAATCTTCTGAGTTTTTTGCAGTGTATCCAGGCACTGTGATGTGCTGGTAGCCAAACGAGAGAATACTTGTTCAACCCAAATGATAGCATTTGGGTCAAAGAACAGGTTGAATGATCTGACATGTTACCACAGGCTGACTGAGAGCATACTTGCAACTGTATGAAGCAACGAGAAATAGGAAACAGAAAGTTGAAGGTGCAAGTCTAATTCTAACACTTGCCGAACAGATCATCTTGGCAAGTCACCCAACTTGTCTGTGCCTCAGTTACACTGTCTGAAACACTGAGATAATAATAATACTTAATCACCTTTGAAAAGAAGTGAGAGATCCTCAAACAAATCCAGTGATAAGTGTGAAGTGTTCATTATAATATTAAAGAACAGATGGCCAAAGCAGAGATCCAGTTAAAAGGACTGCACAGAGTTATAAGAAACCTCTTGCTGTGACGTACGCGCTTTACAATGTGCATTCCCCCAGACAATACACGATGAGTCGGCTGCAGCAGTTTATGTTCTGGATTAGAGCATACGCATAAATAAAGCTACGTTTTTATGTGATCCCAACAAATAAATGGGAAGCACGGACAGGAATGTCTAGCTGATGGAAAAATGAGACACCACAAACAAACCACAGCTTGATGATGAAAAAAAAGAGGTCTAAGATTTATATGGCACAGCTGGCTATGTGTAGTGCTTTTGTAAGCCTACAGCATCTGGTCACTTGTTTTAAATGTCTAAATAGATAGAGGCCTGAACCTTGCACAACTGTGCAAAAAAGAGGCAATGCTTCACAGTAAGCCGCACCGCTACACATCGCAGAAAGCCCTGGTGCACATGGAGATCTGCCTGACTTCAAAAGCCAGGTGAGAAGGGGGAGGAGGTCTCCTGCACCCTCTGAACGTGACCGTCTGACTGCACGTCTGTCCTGTGTTCAGGATATCACAGACATCCATGCACGTACATCTTTCTGAACAAGCTGTGCTAGAACTGGAGCATGCCTTCTAGCAGGACACCCAAGCACAACTATAAATGACAACAATTTTACCATCTCATTGCTGTAGCTCCACTGATGTCAATGGAGTTATGGTAACTCACATCGCTGGAGAACCCGGCCTACTGTCCTTCAGCAGCTCTAAGAAACCACATCCTAGATACCCCCTTGTTAACTAACACAAATGGTGCTTCTTTGTCTGTAAAATCGAGGTGAAAGGGTAAAGAGAGAGGAGGAACCGAACCATCTTCATGCTTTACTAGCAGAGTATCAAGCCTTCCGTTTCAAACAGATGATATTTTTACTCAAATGTTCAAAAGGGACATTGCACAACGAGTTGTGGGAAAAGCAGACTCCCAGCCGTGGTGTGAGTCATTCAACAGAAGGAGAGAGCGGAGCTTGCTGGGCTGCAGAGCAGCACCATGGCAGCAGTGGGGATGGCCAAAGGGTGGTGACAAGGGACAAGGGCAGGTACATTTTGCATTTGTGTTTGAGAAAAGTCTGTGGAAGGAGGTTGAATGACAAGAAGAATAAATAAGGCATGTCCTTGCTCCAGAGCACAAACCAGTCCTTTGCAACAGCAGGAACATACCGAACACAACCCGCTAAATCCCAGATTTGTGCAAGTTGTTGCAGTCAGTGGAAGAAGTTTCTAAGAATTAAAATATTTCTACAGCTTTTAAACCTGTCATACTCATACTGGAAAGGTAAGATGTGGTAGACACAACCTCTTATTTTTAAAATTCTCACAAAAACCCAAAGGTTTGTGCTCCCCCTGTTGGTTTTAGGAAAGAGATTCGGTTTGGTTTTGTTTTCCCCACAAATACCATCCTTCATTTTGTTCTGACACCAGTAGAAGGACAAAAATGCATTTGTGTGACGAGATGCTATTTACACTGAAGTTTCTCTTGTTTAAACAAGAAAATGGACGTGCTAATTTCAGCTCCATCCCAAATGCAAAGAAAAGGAATAAACATTTAATAAACCAACTGCCAAACTAGAGGAAGATTAAAGTATTTCAGTACTGCTGAAGGAAATACCACAAGCAAGTGGGGGATAACACCACACACACAGAGTTATGTCACAGGTATCTGTCTGAGCGGGCATCTGTGACATTGTTCACCAGTTGCTTATAGTGTTTGCCATTGCCCATATGGTCCTTTTAGGAAAAAAAAACCAAAACAAATAAACAAAAATGGGTAAAGATGAAAAAGCCCAGTTGCAAAAATGAATTAGATGAGTATGAGTCTGAGAAGATATGGAAGATGAGAAAGGAAAAAAGCATGACAGAAGGATGGATCAAATTATTGCAATTTTTCTTCCTTCGGTGTTAATTATTTACAATATATGTTTCTCATCTACAGTCTGTTTTTCACTGTATCTTTATTCAGCGTAAGGAAGACCTGATCTTGGTGGGTTTTTAGCTGCTACTGCAACACAAATACTGAAACATGATATCGGATACACTAGATCAATTATTAATTTTTAGGAGCAGAATATGAAGTCTTTATTTCAGAATATGAAACCGTTTGGCTTAATGGGACTAATGACTTAGGAGATGCTCTTTGGAACACAATGGCCCCGAGAGCAGGCTGAATCCAAGGTCTCTGGGGACTAACCCATGACCTTACCCAACACTCCCAATTTAAATGGAGGAAAACTGATAGGTGCAGGCCAGACTGAGGCAAGGCTGCATGTCAGACATACTGTTTGCTTTAGCAGCCTTGAAAATAAAAGGTGGTTTCCCAGCCTGCATCCATAACCACAGCCTAAGGCAATGCATGAAGGAAAAACTACCAGGCTATATAGCTCTTATTTAATGTAGAGCTCTGACGTATCTGACAGCAGCACCAGTTTAGCATCCGCTGTTGGAACTGCTGGCTCCGCATCCATCCCTCTCCCTGCCTGGCTGAACTTGTCGCTGGCTCTCAGCCCGAGACTTGTGACACTGCATCACGCCGGGTAGCATGCTGAGTCTGTAGATATTTTAGCCACTTTGCTCAAGCTAGAAAAATCCTGACTAAACTGGAGCAGGAAAACAATTTGATGAAAGATCACCTGGAGCAGGAAGTTATTAGATGCTTGAGTGACTTCTAGAACAGAAAACTATGTATGAGTATGTACACGAGGCAAAACAGATGTTGTCTTGACCTCTGTACGCTGGAATCTTACAGCTGCTCTGTTTACTCTCTGCTGTCCATAATGCATCTTTAAGCCAGGTGCTGCCACTTATCAGGTATCTACATCTCTTGTTTAAACAAATGTTAACTGAACTTGACAGCAAAGGGGACCCCTGCAGCAAAATCGGCAGAAGACAGCTTTAAAGCTACTTTCAGTTCTTACTCCTCAAATAACTGAAGTTTTGTGTGACTAGGTAAGGAGTGAGGGTAGAAAGTTAAACTTTTGACCCCATCCCCATGGGACTTCATACACCGTCTGCCTGGTCTGCTGTTGGGGCATAAGCCTCAGCTCTGCAGCCAGGAGAAGAGCAGGTCTTCAGGAGCTGGTAGGAACCATGCTGTGGGCTCTGCCCCCGGCCCACCAGCCTCTCCAAAGTCCCTTGAACCAGCAGATCCCTTCTATGGCTATCATTGTTCCTGCTGCTTGCATCATAACCACTGCTAGCATCATAAACTACCCCTTGCATCATAGTGACTGCTTGCACCATGGCTACAGCTACCATCTTCCCCCAGGGCCACATCCCTGTCTCTGTTGGAGAGAGCTGCAAGAGTGCACTGTTAGCCATGCTGCAAGTCTGGGAGCTGAACACTGATTCCCCCTTTTCCCAACCTCTCAGTAGGGTGTCTCTTTCATTTTTTAATTTGGGTTTTTAATCAGTGACAACTTACACAAAAGCTTTAGGGTAAGACAGGGCCAGAGTGCTCTAGTGCCTGGTGAGGCCCCAGTGAGACCTTACACCCAGTCCATCAACATCACCATGGCAGCAGAGCATCTCCACCAAGGGCTGCAGGTTTCAGCCGTCCCTGTGCTCCTTTGGGAAATCATACAGGCGCTTGTGATAGGTGTGAAATTAAACTCCGTCACCTCTTTGTTAAGGGCAGCCCTACAACCGTTCATCCATGAAGCAAAGACAACAGGCACTTAAAGGAGGTTTTACAGAAAGCTTCTGAGCCTTCCTCCTTCCCTCTCTCCTCCCAGGTCCTGGTGTACACAGCTGAGATAAAGGGTCTTCAGACCCACACAAGCTCCTGCAAGGGACTGAGCTGCTGAAGCCAAGGAAACACCACCACTAGCAAGGAGGTTAGTGTGAGAGGTTTGCTATCAGCAGCAAGCCAGACAGCATGGTCAAGACAGAACCAACCCATACTTATCACAACACATGTGATGAAAAGTGCCCTGGTTTCAGGACTGTTTTAAAGCTTCTTTGGTGCCCAGTGGGGGACAGTTTACAGGATCTGAGCACAGCTATTTTACCATCCAAATGCTGCTTGAGGAAATAAACTCTCTTCTTGTCAAAGCTAACTTCGAATTGAAATTTGCCTTCTGATTGATTGGATTCAGTTTCTCTTAAGTGTCTATCATTAACCCCTCAAAACTGCCTCAGGAACTCAGAAACAATCCAGCATGCTTTATGGAAATACCTATGTCTATACTTTTGTCTGTAGATCAACCTATGTGTTTATTTTAATTAAAGATGGATAAAGGCCATAGCAAAGAGGTACTGGTAGCACTGACAACTCTGAAAGTGAATGTTGAAACTCTGCCAGGATCCTGCTAATCAGTTGCTTATAGAGAGTTTGGGAAATCCTAAAAATCTGAGGGTAAGAAATTGTATTCAGCATTTGAGATAAAGCTCTGAAGTTCATTTCAGAAAACTGAGACAAGTTCTCAAGTAGAACCAAGGGAAGACACTTTTCTAAACTTGACAAAATGGGAAATATTGTTAGCCTTCTTTACTCTAACAAAAGAATAGGTCTATCTAGTGAAAAGCATGTAATTGTCCTCAAAAATGTTTTATGGATATCAAAAATGGTTGTGGGATGAAATTGATGTGCTTTTCTGCAGTCCGGGAATGCTGCTGGTTCACAGCTAGAGCCTGATGCCCAACCTCTATCTTTTGCAGCTTCAGCGAGCTGTGTCTGCAAGCGATTCCAAGCGCAAAGTTAAAGGTTATTAAAAAAATAAAACATTTTGCCCCTGCAGAGGCTCAGGGTGTGTACATGCTGGAATGATCACCTGCAGAAAAATATTCAATTATACTACAGTTTTCTGTATCACACCCTTCACTCACAGCCAGTCCTTTACCCCCCGTCACTTAATCAGAAGACAGAAAGAGATGAAAGATCAGGTCAAATACCTCTACTGTCACATGGAAGACAATTTCTAGAACTCATTCGTTCCCAAGGTTCCTTCCTTAACGCCTTGCAGAGATGAGGTCTGGTACAATGAAACTTTGCAACTTCTTTCATGTAACACAGATGCATACAAAGGAAAATCCCGTTCCAAGTATGTTACCTGATTTCAGACGGTAGTGGTGGACTCAGCACATTGTCCAAAATGTACTGAATGACTGCTGAAGCTGAATATCCTGGATATACAGTATATGCCTATACTGAGTATACACGTACCTTCCTGTCTTTAGCTTAATAAGCACCCTTTTGTTCTGGTGCAGCAAATTTATTTTGGGGGTATCTACTGATGCATGCTCAAAGATGTTATCCAGTGTGTTAAACATTCCTGTTTAGGCTGAACAAGCCTTTTCTTGCTCTTCCAAAAAGAAAATAAGGCACACAATTTCTTGGGGGGAAAAAACCCAGTGTCTTTCAATGGTATTGGGAGGATTGGCATTTTGCTAAAACACTGATTTTCTCCCAACATATTTGGGTGTACACACAGCCATGATAGGCCACAAGTGTCTGGTATAAGAGTTCAAAAGTAATCCCAGCCTCTGAGAGTACCAGCTTTCAGCAAACACCTTTGCAGAAAGGTTGCGCTGCTCATCTCAAAAAGTCCTCAGGCTGTATAGAATTAGCGGCTGTGGATGCAGAACTGCACAGCTAGTTTCTGCTTTAAAACAACAGCAGCAAAGAGGAAGAAATACGCCAAACTCTGAATAACACCGATCACAGAAACGGGTAGAGACGCCTTTTCCACTGGAACTCACAGGCGGATACTAGGGAGAGCAGGGATGTATTATGGAGAACGTACTGTGCTATCTGAACATCAGAGGTTTGAAATTTCCCGATGAGATGGAGTCTCCCCTGGTTCCCTCTGTTGTGCTGTCCGTTTAATCCTGGCTGAGAAGGAAAGGGGTTGGTGAGAGTTTCCTCACCCTCTGGCCACCAGATCAGACTGTGGGAGACGCCTTGTGTAGCCATCAAAGAGAACAAGGAAGGGTGTAGTGGACAATATAGTGAGCAACACCTTGAAACAGTGGCCAGCTCTAGGCCGGAAAGGATAAAATATCAGGCAGAAGAAATCGGTTGGTTTTGAGGATGTGCAGACTTCAAACATGTCAGTCTAATTCCTTACGTGATAAACTCTGCAGTCAGCAGAACTACAGACTGCCGGAATAAGAGCATCACTAACACTCTGGAGGCTTTTAGAACAGGACAGCTTGTTCCTGCTGCAAGATGTGGGAACACTGAACGAGCTCAATAATTTCAGTCTCTAAACCTGTCGTTACCTGCTCTGCTGCTGATAGTGCTGTTATCTTGTTACTTCTGCCTGTGTACTTCCTTCAAGGATTTCAGTGTTGTAGCTCTGAAAGGATATCTGGTTTGCTTAAGCATCAGGAGACTAAAAAGCTAAACCAAAACAAAAACCACACCTAGAATGAGATGAAAAGAGCCATGCATTTCAATGAATGGAGGACACGCACTCCATGGAGGCCTGAGTTCAGTTACAGAACAGCTAGGAAGAGCACTAGATCCACTGAAAGTGTATCATTTACCAACCATTGAGGCTTTGTTAATATTCCTCTTTTACAGATTTTTTTTTCTCCACTGGCTGATTAGCTAATTAAAGTTGTAGGCTGTTTCCTTTCAATCAGAACTGTGAGCCTGTACCAGGTGCCAAGCATCACGACATGCAGTAAGGCAGACAAGCTCGGGGAGAAGTAGGGGCACAGAAGAGGCTCGGCCCTCCCAGATTACCCCACTGGCAATGGGCTAACGCATTGGGTTTGCCCATTCATCCTGTCCTGGCACAAGATTCATTCTACCTCACTGTGAAGACAACCCAAACACCATGGAAAAGCGGTACAGCACTGGGTGCGATGGTCAGAAAAACAAAGATATGACTGAAAAATTTGCATCAGCTTCATGCAAGCATGGTTGAGTTGGATGAGAGGAACAACGACCTCTAAATTAGCATCCCTTGGAGCACATTTGTCTCCAGCGAGATTTTGTTGGATGTGTTGGCATGTGAGCAGAGATCTGAGCCTGAACCAGCTGGGCACAGCGTCTTCTAACCTGAAAATCCTTACTGACATCTTCACCTGGAGCTGTTCACAGCATTCTTAACAGAAAAGTGGGTTTTCATTGTTAACAAGAAACAGTCAATAAAGAACTCTTTCACAACTCTTCACAGAGCAAGATCAGCACCAAAATAGATATTGTTTCTTGTGGCTGTACGGCACTGCCTTCTGCACGAGAGAAGGAAAAAATCTGGGAGCTCTTTGGGACCAACTGAATCAAAGCTTTCTTTGTTGTGCTACCGAGCATATAAGCTGGGTACCTCCCGAATAAGGTGAGACAGATCCTTGGTCTGAAAGATGATTAGAGGGTACTCGGTTAAGATTTAAATGTACTTGGTACATTTAAAGGTACTTGGTGAAGATTTAAATGGAAGATGTGTTTTCAAAATCTGTGTTCTCAGTTAGGAATTTTATGTTTCAATCTAAAAAAGGTTTATAGGTAAAGAAATAATAGCATCACCAAGATGCATTTGACTGACTTAGAGAATACAGTTGGGGCATAGTCTGTAACAGGGTGAGCTGAGGTAAAAATTTCCCACTCCTCTTCCAAAATCACTGGAAATTGTTGTTTAAATAGAAATTGGCTGAGTTACCAATTAAAACAATTTAGATTGAGAAGGGAAATGTGGTATAGAACAGAGATACTTTTGCTCCCCTGGTAAGGTGACCAAAGTACAAGCTATCAGAGAGGAAATGATCAAGGCAAAGCAATATAAGACTTCCAAATTTAAGGGTAAGCTGCAAAATGCTTTGCAGTGGGACAGAGAAGCCTTTAAATATTTAACTATAGTAGTTTTAAATGCAGATTGGACTACATTTTCTTGGCATCGAAGAATTTTTTTCCATTTCAAGACTAGCAAACCTCCTGGAATCTTACCAATAGCCATGAAAGATTTAAAAATTGAGTAACTGCGGCAAGAATGTGCATAGCTGGTAAATAGGAAGAAAACATTTGGACTCTCTTACAGTTAGTCCTGGTGTTTCACAAATTTCTTTATCTGAAATGATGGCAACTGGAAAACCTAAGCTAACATTAAAATGTTTAATTAGGATTTCAAATACACATACTTTATACAGTGGTAGTAATATTTCTTTTGCCCAACGGAGCTCACAATGTTAGTTTGCTTACAAGCAGAGGAATCCAAAAAGAAAAAATGCCAACAGGCTAAGCATATTTCTAAAATATTTTTTCCGCTAAAATGTGCGTCATTCCAAAAACATGTCTGAGTGGTTATATTTTGGGTGAGGAAAAAAATCATAGAAAAAGCGTCAAATACATCTTTATACTGCAATATTTCACAGGCTATTATATATGTAAGATGGTTATTTACACAAATAGAAGCTTAATATATAAAAAAGTTTAGGGGGGAAAAAGCTTATATTTAAGATTTGCTAGAGAAAACCAGCAAAGCTGCGGGAAAACTAGAGTCATTTAGGTCAAACTGGGTCATCAGGCTGGATAAATCCTGAGCCAGTATCACACCAGTGTAAGACTTCTCCTTCTTATACAAAGGCTTCCACATTCATTCGACAGACATATTTAATTTTGTACCCTAGTTCAGTTCGTCACTTCTGATTTTTAATCAGGACGCTGGACACACGCAACTGCCCCCTCCGCAGCTCCCGTAGAGTCTCTTGCTTTGATTGCATCAATCAAACCGCAAAACTATTTGTTGCTCTCAGGCTGAGCTGGAGCCTGCGCATCCCACAGGGATCAGTTTGCCCTCCCTGCCTCTCGTGAAGGTTGGCGAGACTGTGATGGGGCTGTGTGTGACAGGCCTCTGGAAATCCTTGTGCTTCACCTTCAGGGAGGGACGCTTTGCAGAACCATATCTACCTGTCAGGCTGCTCAAACCCCAACTTCATCCCCTGCCCTGGGAAGGGCTCTGGTCCCGTTGACAGCTCCCTGGTTTCTGACTCGCTCGGGATGCTGAGCAATTCCTGCTACCAGAAGTTTCTGTGGCTGCAGATTTCCTCCTTAATAACTCGGCTCAATAGGTAACATGCAACTGCAGGAATTTTGGCAAGAGAATTAGGAGTGAACATAAGAGAAAGCATAGGGAAAAGGTTACAAGGGCTAATCTAAACTGACGCTAAAGGTTTTACATGGCTATGACTAAAAAGGAACTTGTACATAGTGATTTTGATAGTCTTTTCTGAGGTTTATAAATGACATTTCCTCTGCTTCACCTTACTGCAATAATAATGCAGATTTGCTGCGCTATATTTTTCTAGAAATCTTGCAGGACACTGAAAGCCGACTATATCCTATTCATCCTTTCTGAATGCAGAAAAGTATGTTCTTGAACTTTTCAAAGTTTTCCATTAGAGGGAGAAGAAATTTTTCCTCTAAGAACCAATTAATCATTGCATGCTGTGAGGCACCTCTAATGTACAGATTTAACGAGACAAGCCTTCCTGGTTTAGTTTTTTCCACCTTTGAATAAGTACTCCTTGACACATAAAAATCAAATATAAACAGCACTAGGACCAAAACCCATGTTCTTGGAACTGTACCTAATTTAGAACTGTAAGAACTTGGGAATGTTTATATTTCATCCCTAAAGTCTTCATCTGTTTATATCTAAAATGCAATCTGAACTGAGACACAACTACAAGGCTCAGTGAAATAGGAGAGCGTTCCCTTGAGCCATAGTCCTGGAAATCCACCATCTTTTTTCTTCATTAATATCTAATCCCCATTTAGTAAGAATTTAGCTACTTTTATCCTGATGTGAAACTTCAGGGCTGCCTATTTCGCTCTACTGCCTGCTGCTTCTAAATACAGCAGTGCTGGTGGCGGAGGTGGTGATTGTGAGTCATAAACACTCTGTCATTGTAACATGTCAGATTTGTCCAAAAGAAACATATTTTTATATCTTAGATTATTTTATTATTAGTTTAAGAAGGTTCGTTTAGCTCCTAGCAAAGCCACGAGGAAGAATTATGCACTTAAGCAGTTCTATCTGTGATGTGTAATGCCTTGCAGTCATTTAACATGCTGAGACAAACAAGAGAATCCCCAGAGTGCTCATCTACTACGGGACTTATTTCATACTGCATCAATAATGTAAATTGAGATGTGAAGATAGCTCCTTGTTTTTGTAAGGTATGATTACACTAGTGCAGACAACATCCACTCAGCTTCGCTGGAAACACTGAAGTCAGCTCCCTGATAACAACCTGGCCCATTCTTTATCTTAACAGCAGAAGAAATTATACTACCAACAGGATACTGTTGGAAGCAGGCTGGCTTTGTAAGATCAGTTGTTTGCTGTGACGTTTTCCAAGCACAGGTGAAGTTGAAATGCTCATGCAGGGGTTAATATTTCTCGCCAAAATGACTTCTGATATTAGTTTTTGTTCTTCTCAGTGAACCACACTGGCCTGCATTTAATCACTGTGGTGAATGTCAATTTGTATAAGTACATCTCATACAAATGGATTCAGTTGAATTTTTTAGAGTCTATAAGGGCTCACCCATGAAAGACTTGCATCATCTACCCTGACATTTTTGGTGGAAAACGGAAGTCAGTGACAAATTCAGTTTTTCTCAGGTTGACCTCTCATCTGCCCTAGTAAGACGCACAAGCATTATGTGAAGTTAAAATACTGGTGTGGTGCCCGTATCTACTATTGTACAATACATAGAACAAACATAAAAGACATCAATCAAAATCCTCAAAATGTCTTTTTCTGCCAAGACGCATAAACGTTTCCTATCTCCCATCAAATTCTTTTAATTACAGCTGCTGAGCTTCATAATTATTTTTAGCCAGGCTGGCTTTTCTGTTGTTATTGAACATATGATATGCAACATATATCGTTTATATGTCCTATTGGATTTTGTTATAGTAGAGCGACTCCTGTAGCTGAGACAGAAAAGTGTTTTTCTGCTACTAGGAAACCATTTGAAGTCTTCCTGGGAATCTTTCATCTTTGATATCTTACTAAGATATAGTTTGGGGAGGGGAAGGCAGAGAGAAAAGAAAATTTTGTATACTTTTTCAGGTTGTTTCTTCCTGTAGATTTCCTTCTTCTCCCCAAGATGTTTCATACAGATGAGTTTTTTTTAGAAAAAATCCTATAGCTCCAAAACAAACAAACCTGAAACATGATATGAACAGATTCTTACTGACAAGATGAGCCAAATCTTTTTTTTTCATGACTTGCTATAATCCAAGATCATAGAAACAGGAACTTTATCTTTTTGTGA
>Ga0181612_105808_pt1 | contig 16896 bp, 12 predicted proteins | sample HoacroProtozoa21_FD_119630 | JGI IMG/M metagenome (GOLD analysis project Ga0181612, IMG submission 119630) | Hoatzin crop microbial communities from Cojedes, Venezuel. Combined Assembly of Gp0051906, Gp0051904, Gp0051908
AGGCTGCTTTGGTCTCTGCAGCCTCCGCTGGGAGCCCAGAGAGCAAATAATACAGTGGGAAGCCGAGCATATCAAAGAGCATATGAATTACAGCAGCTGTAGTTTTCTGATCCTTTCATTCTCTGTGAGATTTTTATAGTTTCCAAAGCTGGAAGCCTGTGCTTGTACAAGCTGTTTGGCTCAGATGCAACATTTTGCCTGGTCAGCTGCTCGGCAGGAGGAGGTAGGGTGCTGGTTCTGGGAGGCACCGCGCTGCCTGCCTGCCTGCCCCAGCTGCTGCGGAGAGCTTACTTCTCCTCCTCACTTGAGCTAGAAGGGGGGTCTGGAGGTCAGGCAAGTGGAAAGGGGGTGCTTCGAGCTTACCACAGCCCACCAAAAGTATGCATGTGGAGGGGAATAATCCTTACCCGTTTGCTTAGATAGTATTAACGTCTAGGTCTGGAACAGCTGCTGGAGAAGACTGGAGGTTTGGCTGGTCTTGTACTGGCCTTTGTGTGCGTGGGACTGGAAGGAAAATGCCAAGTGAGACAGGGTGTAAGGAGAAGGAAATAAAAAAAAACAAAAACAAAAAGTACTTGTGCATAGCAAGACGAGAAAAAAATAAACCGAGCCTTGGTGGGAGTGTGTGTTCTTTGCTAGACATTGCTGCCTGATTTTAGAGTCACAAGCCTGAGCACTAAAACCACCACGGAGTCATCACAGAGTTGCAAACGCAGCCTGTGCTGCTAAATCAGGGTTTCAGCAAACTTCCCAATATTCACGAGTGGCACCGCATAACTCACGTGCCAGGCTGGGATGAGAACTCGTCACGATTGCTGTAAGGCAGGCAGGCACTGGAGCTCCCTGGCAGATGACGATCCCATTTCACGGCAGCCCTTGAGGCTTCAAAATGAGTTCCCTCTGTCTGAAATGAAAGCAGCATCTTTCAGATGTTTTTTAAAAAATGGAATTTTGTTGAAACGCCTGTTTGGGGATTAAAATCTGAAGCCTTTTCAGGACAGAGGGAATATTGTACTGCACAAGGCACTGGTTGGGAGGATGAGACACCCTGGGTCTCATCTCCACTCCCCTGGAGGCATGGGTGCAGTTTGCTACCCCAAGAAGTGTGAACACACCAGGCTCAGCAAGAACAGCCCTGTGGCTACAGTGCTGTGGAGCCAGAGAGACAGCACGGGGTTTGACATGTAGCTCCCCTATGCTTCTAACTTGGAAAGGGAAGAAGAGGAATAAAGAGTTGAACTCACCCTAATAAAGCTATTAAGTATTTGGCAGGCGTGTCAGGCGTCCTGTGGCTTGCTAGCACCCCCATCTGGTCTGTCATCACTGGCTCCCCTTCCAACCCAAAGCCAACTCCCAGCGACATGCTGGCTCCTGCCAAGGCAACGGCTCGTGCCTTGAGCGTCCCAGCTCTGGTCTCCTCTGCCTGCAGACAGCTCTCCTCCTGTTTGCTCCAGACATGAAGCGCCTCTAGCCGGAGGATGTGGAGGCGAGTCTTCTGTTCATTTTCCATGAACTCTCAGTCAAAGTGACTTGTGCCTGAGGCAGTCTCCCAGACAGCAGGAAGCCCCAGCTCCTGATGGTGGGCAGCAGACCCGCCCCCCCCTCAATCCGGGAGGGGTCTAGACCATATTTTGCTCACCGAAAGACAAGCAAGGCCCTCAGCAGCAGTGCCTGTCCCTCTGGTTCCTGCTACCCCCTGGGCAGGGCAGAGCCCCCAAACTCTCTCCAGAGCAGGAGCAAACAGTCTGGAAACTTGACAGCTAGCTGATCGCATTGGCTTCACTTGGATCTCTTCCTAAGCTGCCAGCTCAGCTAGACAGAAAGCTGTTTTCCTAGTTATTTAATAATTAAAGTGAAAGGCATCTTCAGAGAAGTCTATTTTTCTCGTTTACCAAATGAGGTTACAATATTCAAGATTTACGCCATGCTGCTCACCACAGTATCAGAGCCTAGATGGAGTCAGGAGTGGATGGAAGGTCTTGCTGAAGGAAGCGAGACATACATTCACCATCTACTCGTGATGTTAAACAAGCTGCACGGAGGAAGGCAGCCGTTTCCCTTCTGTTGCACCCAGCAGCGCATGGCGTGATGCCTCTGTGATCCTGCATTCAGCCCAGGACTCCTTTCCTGGGTTAATACCCTCAAGAGGGGGTTGGGGCTCTCTGTTCCACCCATCCTTCGTCCTTCATCGCCAGGGCTGTGAAACGTTTTAATGCTTTTATTTGCATTGCAGAAGGAAGCTCAAGGGAAAGTTCATGTGCCTCTTTCAAATTAGAAGCAGGGAGAGGAACTGGGAACACCGTGGCTTTGAAGATTCAGCCTCCCATCTGGTTTCTGGGTGCGTAGTGCTGGCAGTGCCGGGTGGGTTCCTGTTAAAAAAGGCACTTGCTGCGCCCCGCATGAAGATGTGTGCTGCACTTAGCCCCACAGCGTGCTCCAGAGACCGTCACAGTTTCAGACTAAAGAGTTTCATGACAAAATGCTGTATGGTTAAGGCTGAAGCATTTTGTGCATGGTGGCTCAGACTTGACAAACTTCTGCCAAGGCAGGGACGGACATCCTGCAGGGTCTCTAGGCACATGGGGCAGTCAGCAGCTGAGGACATTTCTGCTCATCAGAAATCTTGCTTATGTCAGAGACAGCCCCAAACCCAAGTTTCAGAGCAGCATTGCTTCCTACCATCTGGAAAACACTATTTTGCAGCTCCTCTCTGCTGTAACTCATTTCAAGGTTAGCTCTCCCATTGTAGTGACCAAGAACTAGCTGCAAAATGACTCCCTTCTGCTCTGAGTTGTCATATTCCAAGCAAAACTCATCAAGCGAATTCTACTGTGAGCCAGCACAAGAGGAAGACCTGCTCCAGCACCAGGTCCTCAGCCAAGGTACATCAGCAGAGTTCAATCGTTCTGAAACCATTTAATCCATATTGCATTGTTCAGTGGAAAGACTCTCTCTCCAGACCTGTGTATCCTGCACAGCAGGCACGGTCTGACACGGGCAGAAGAGCTTATAGCTTGGAAGAGCACCTTGTTCCACCTCATCCCACAGAACCTTGACTGCACTCCCAGGACTGCCATCCCCAATGCTGAGGCAAATCCCCCGAGCCATGAGACACAACGTGAAAACAGGGACTTCAGAACAGAAGGAACATGGGATCTGTCTTTGCTTTCTGGTTTCAAATACGTGAAGACGGGCTCAAGTCACACACCACAGTCAAGCTGACTGCAGATTATTTTCTGCCATGGAAGCAAAGTACCTCACAGCCTCTTGCCCCAGTTTCCTGCCACTGCCACCGATATCCCTGGTACAAAATGCATGGGGAGGCTCTCTGTGCCCTGCTGAAGAGCATCTCCTCAAGCACAGCACAGCCCTGACCCCGGAAGGGCTTTACTCTGCCAATGACCACGCTCAACCCCAGCCCAGACACCTGAGCTAAGAGTCTCCGTGGGGAGCAGCAACCTGTCTAATGGGGCTGTGACCTACAGCCAACACTGAGCACTTTCAAATCCCCCCTCCGAAAACGCCAGTGCATGACTTCGTGCTCTGTCTCCGGCCGCGTTCAGAGTCTGAGACAGCAGAGACGGTGTCAGCACCGTGCAGCAGGCAGAGACCTGCCACGGGTGTTCAGGGGTGCAGCACGACGGCGGGTGGATGCACTGCTCAGCCATCCCCCCGCCCTCCGAACGGCAAAGCCGGGCTGCAGCAGGGCCAGGCTTGTAAGAAAGTGCTGAATGGCCCCCCCAACTCCACCCTTTGGCAGGTCTCTCTCAAGAGCAGCAGTTCAGTGTAACTAAACTGAAGCAACCCTGAAAGTGTGCAGTTTATGTATTTCTAGATCATTAAGCCTTCTCCTAGCGACAGTGTTTAAAAGGCATGATGACGTTTCACTCCCCCCCCTGCCCCGCCTTGCTGTTTGGCTCTTGAAAATTAAAAGATAAGCTTTGTAAATCTCACAGAGAAGAGGGAACTGTCACTTCAGCTTTAGAAGAAAAGCCAGCAAAGAAACAAAATTCTTCTTTCGGCAGAGGAGAAAAAATCCATTATTAAAGGCTTAGAGACAAAGGCGCTCAACACAATTAAAGGCAAACCTAAGCCTTTGAAAGCAGAGGGCATGACACTGGAATACACACAAGAGGTAGAGATGAAAGCCTCCATTGTAGCACTGTTGAAAAAGTTAAAAAAAAAGTTTCAATGGATGCATTTGCCTAAATCAAATTAGATGAGAAGCTTTCTAGAGAAAGGCTGGAGTCTTGGCATTGTGCAAACACATGGGAAGAGCTGCTAGGCTCAGTCTTAATTAGTATCCTGGGGCATTACTAGAATAACTTGGGGAGAGAGGGTCACAGCATTCATTAATCGGAAAGAAAACAGGACTCTAGTATTTTCTGTGGGAAATTTTCCACCTGGGAAACCTAATCTTTCTTTCCGGCCTGTTGAGCTGAAGCAAAACATGTTTTGATTTGGCGCTGTCAAGGCATTTGTTTCACGGGAGGGCGTGCTGAGGACGTGGTGCTGTGCTCTGGGCATGCAGGTGTCTGTCAGCCCAGCAGTGGTCTGAAGATGTAGCCACCTCCAGGAAGCGCTGAGCAGAGCTGTCCTGGCTTTCACAGCCTCTAAACTAAGAGCACCGGATCCAAGGAAAACCCGTGTCCAAGATGCTAGAAACACACCCTCTGCTGCAGTTGCCTGATTCCAGGTCTGGCATGACCCTAGATGGCTGCACCATGCTAGGAAGGTGATGACTTCTGCTATCTTAAGATCTGTCTCTTCTCTGACAGGTTCAGAATTCTTTATAAGAGAGCAGCTCCCTCTCCTCTGCAGATCAGCATAAGCTCACGTGTCTCTGGAGAGGGATGCTCCCACACTAACGGCAGCCATTTTCCCCTGCTTGGTGTGTCACCATAGGCAGCCTACATTTTTGTGAATGCTGGTTTTGATCTAGGGTTCTGAAGGAAGGGCAAAAAATACTTTATAGCAAAACTCAGTATTGTTACTGTGAGGTTAGAAATGGAGACCGTACGGTAAAGATGGCGCCCAAGGTCACTCAGAGAGCTGCCAAGAGGAGCTGAACCTGCAGAACACTTCGCAGTTCATTTTCCTTGCTCGCACAGCAGCTGTGCTGGCGTCTTTTCCCCTCATGGGAGGGAAGGTCTATCATTACAGCTAGCTGGCGGTTTAATCCTCTTTTAATTCCCTGCTCCAGGGAGTCTCCTGAGATAGGTGACACTGTTTTGGGATGACTTGGGTTGCTTCTACACAGGACAGAAAGACAAGAGAAGGCAGGAGCTGTACCGGTCCTGCTTACCTCCTGCTCGTAGCCAGAGGATGCCCCTTGTGATGGCGGTGAGACCCTGGGGAGCTGCAAGGAGCTGTTCCACAGGCTGCCACCTTTCCAGGCCCAAGCTGAGGAGTCAGTCCTTCCACTCAGTCTACTATCTGCTCTGAAAACCTCCAAGAGTTTACCCATTAATGTCAACTCATAGTGCAACCTCCAATGGAACCAGTTACCTGTTTGCAAGGCAAAAGGCAACTCGTTCCACTTAGGGCATCGAGCAGCTTCCCACCGCTATTGACTGCATTTGTCAGATACAAACCAGGTGACGAAGAGCTGAAGGATTGCCTTCATACTTGTCCCCTCAGCCTGGATTTCTTGATCGCCTTTGTCTGTGGCAAACTGGAGCCCTCTTTCGAAGGATACTTGTCCATCGTGAACAGCCAAACAATTAAGCCAGGCATCCTCTGCTATCCAGCTACAGATACAAAAGGAGATAAGAGACAGGCTAATTCACTGTCCTCCATTCTGAAAATAAAAGCAGGGTCCATGGATGGTTTTAGCTACTTTTTTTTTATGTTTTCCATTGGTTGGTTTTGTCACCAAGGAGACCAAATTCCTACACTCGCTGTTTTAGACATTCGCTGGAACATAAATCCGTGCTTCTGTGCCAATGGCCATCACAGCATAATTACATAAGTTACGTGTTGTGCTTGTGAGCTATAGCTTTGCTCACCGTATGCATAATCTGCTGGGTTGTCACGACCACCCAAAGTGGAAAACAACATCCTTCAGGTCTGCTCTAAGCTGAAATGCCTCCTAGCATTGTGGCCAGGAGTCACTTTGAATCTGAAGTTTCTTGCCGCAAGTTCCTCATACCTGTGTAGAAAGCCCTGCATAAAACATACCAGCACATTACAGAAAGGAAAATAAATTCTCGTGCACTTCTGCAACAGCAGCTGAGGCACAAATTCAGCAAGTACGAGTGTAACCAGGCCACTTGGGTTCCTGTTCTCAATGAGTGGCAATAGCTCTCTGTACGCACGAATCCTGCTCTCCCCCTGAGGTTTTTCCCTCCTCCCTCTCAACACCGCTCCTAAGAGTAAGATCAGTTTTCAAAGCACTAAACATCAGCACCGTTTGATGGTGTTAATGGGAATTCTGTGCCCAGGATGCCTTTCAGAGCGCGCACTCACTGAGTTTATACTGAGTTCCCCCAGGACATGGACTGTCTCAAGTGGTTTGTACGATGCCTGTCACGCTGGCCTCCATCTCCATAGCAATCCACAGAAGCAAATACCTGACCAGAAAATGTGAGGCAGACCTCCTGCTCATCTCAGCAGGGCAACGATATGGGCTGAGGAAGACGATGTCCACTGTTGGCTATTCAGCTTGGCTGAGGAAATGCGGTAGATGGCTGGGTCAGTGGCCATTGGTCAAAGATGCCATCAGGGCTTTCACAGCTGTGAAATCTCAACACAAGGCAAACCCATGTCAGGTCACTTATATAAATGGTTACCTAATGATGTGTCTTCCTGTATCTGCATCACAGGGAACTGATGTGCAGAAGCGTCAGCTCCGGTAACACGTTGTGGAAGATTTGTTGGGAGAAATTCGCAATCCTGAACGCTGAAGGCTTCAGAGGTGAAGGCACTGCCTCTCTGAGCCTCCAAGAACTGGCCCAAAGGACCGTCCGTGAGAAAGCCAGGCAGTGAGCTGTTATGCTTTTCAGCAGACAGACACACCACACCACCACCCCCCCCGCACCATGTGCCCCTTGGTATCTCTAGATTTGACCCGCTAACCTTTTAAAATACAGTCTAAACACATCTGGTCTTCAGGGCTGATTTTCTACATCAGCCCCCATACTGTCCTTTTCTAGAATCAAAATCAAAACTGCTTCTTGAAGAAACAGCTGTTTTACATGATCTTATTTTCAAGCTAGCTCCTTAGCAGATAATCTGCTCCCCTCCTCCCCCCCAGTTTTAACTGTGTTACTGTTCCATCTGGTCCCCCTGTGCTTGGAGGAATGCCAGGACCTCCTAGGAGAAAAATGCTCTCTTCAGTTTGGGATAGTTGGGATAACGTGAGAAGGCAGCGGCAGAATCTGCATTCATTTCCAGTTCTGATTCTGGACCGTCCCAGGAGGCTTCAAGCAGTTCTGAGGCTGAGATCTTTCTATTGTCCAGTGAAGAGGGTCTCCATGGCAGTGCAGCATGGATGAGACAACTGCATGTTACATCTGAGCATCTCCATTTTCCCCGTGGGCCAGTCTGAGGTACAGGGGAGTCGATACCTTCAGCAAAGATACAAGCTAAGTAGGTGACAGTGCATGGAAAAAACGTTCTGCTGGAGTAGTAACCTGTCCGCTGACTTATGGCATTCCTTTCCCTCTGCCTTTCTCCCCAAAAAATGAAATACAGAGACTTCTGAAGATGCTGATGAAGGTAGGGGGAAGTCCTACAATATTTGTCCGTAATCCACCTCGTGTTTCTGTTCCTAAATCATGCAGTATGCGAGGAGAGATCCCCCTTCCAGCTCGATACATGCTGTGCACTCTGCGCTCTAGATGTGACGGTTTTTCGCCTGTTGAATGGAGATGTGCTGCACCAGCTCTGGTTCGTTGCTCCATCCTGGATGCAGCAGCACTGCTTTTTTTGAAGAGTGGGGACAAGGGACCTCGTGTTTTCTGGCTAAACATTTTCCAGTCCAACGGGCTTTCTCAGATAACCACTCCGAGCCTTGCTAGGGGGAATCAACAAGCGTTAGGAACCTAAATTTCAGAGCTGTCAGACCAGACGAGCATCCTGGAAAACATCAGGAAGCCTGGTCCAGGATGAAGTAAAGGCTCTTGGGCACTTCACATTGTTGCTGGTACATTTGAGGAAAAGTTCCTTTGTTTTAAGGACAATAGCTTGCTTGCCTCCAGGGATCCTAGTGTGGGCTCCTTTCTTGCTTATGTTACAGCTCAGGAACGAAAAACAAAGAACAAACCGAGGAAAGCAACTACAAGCAACCCCAGGAAAGGGTGGGTTTGTGCTCCCCTGAGCACAGGCTTTGTTAGGGCAACAAGGAAGGTGTGAGACCCTGGCAAAGTGGCTTTTCCCTGTTGGTATCAGCCACCTCTTCCCCTAGCCCACGCTGGTCGCAGCAAACCCATCACAGAGACCGATAGACCCCTGTACTGCCTTGGCACCCCACGGTGGGGCTGGGTTTGATTGCTCACAGGATATAGGTTGAGGAGACCCACACGGGACAGGACTCCAAGCTATGCAGAGCTCAGGACCGTCCGAGGGAGCTGCAGCCCTGAAAGCAGGCGTGAGCAAGCTCAGCTTGCTTCTGCTCTGCATGCCACTTTCCCCTCTGCTCTGGCGAGCAGGCTGACTTTGTCCAACTCCCATCCTTAGCTGCTCAATCAGAGGAGACAGCAAAGACACCTACACTGATGGGCGTCCTCCTGAGAGTGTGGCCATGCCTGCAAGGGAAGCATCTCCACAGTGGGCTGCGTGGTGGATGAGCACTTCTGAGCTCAGGGAAGGCAGACGATACCCAGGCAGGTGAGAAGGGAGATGCCCATGCTGTCTTCCCAGGGGTGACCTCCTGCAGCAGGCAAGTGATTTCCTCATTCACATTAGGTCAGCCCAGAAAGGCTTCTGGTTCATTCAAAAGCAGAAGGGAGCCTAGGTACTTCCTGAGACCAGCATGGCTGGAAAAGATTATCTTGTGCTTAGAAATTCATGGTGACACAAGTTATTCTTTTCTTTAAAACCAGTTTTCCCCGCAACCCTGCCCTGCTATACATGCACACACATTTTAAAGTCCAGTTTAAAAGGATTCTATATGAAGTGCATCAATCATGCCTCAGATCCCCTGTGCCTCCCCACCCCAGCAGCGGGGCTCAGTTCAGGGATTCACAGAACACCAGGTCTTTAATCCACACACAAATTACCCTTTAAAAACTTCATAGAATAATTAAGGTTGGAAATGACCTCTAAGATTATCAAGTCCAACCGTCAACACCACCACCATGCCTGCTAAACCATGTCCTGAAGTGATTCATCTTGCTTTGCTCTTCCAGGCTCTGCATAGACATGAAGCCAGGCTGCAGAAGGTGGTTCAAAATTTTTCAGCTGTTACGAAAGATTAATAGCCCAGAAAAAACCTTTTCCTGGACATACCCAGTCCAGTTTTGTAGGGTGAGAGGGAGAAACCCTGATCCAGAGTCAACAGCGAAGAAGCCATGGCTTGGGAAGGACCTAGCAGGTTCCTTGCTCTGGATCAGCTCTGCACTGCAAGCTGCCCCCAGATCCTTGTCCTTCCCTCCCCTCTGGTGTGCTTACATGAGCAGGAGCATGCAAGATGCCTCTCTGCTACCCTGTGGCAAGCCCAGCTTCCTCAGGAACAGGATTTACTTGAATTTTCAGGAGCTGGACAACAAAACAGCTGAAATTTTTCTGAAAAAAACTATTCATTGAGGTTTTTGGCTTGCTGCCTGAACTAAGCTGTAGAGTAAATGCAGCCTGGCTGCAGGGAAGGTTTCAGTGTTGGGACTTCAGAGAGGGATTTCAGATCTGCAGTGAGTCTTGTTATGAGGGGTGGATGAAAGCAAACTCACTGGTTAGAGAAATAAAACCCCTGATGCAACAAAACAGTGGAGATAATCTATGCCTTTTTAAAGCACCGCGGGAAACAGGAATGGAGGAGCTTAGACAGCCGGAGTATAAATAGTTGGGCGAAACACAACAGGGAGAGATGAATGGTTATATTTACAAAGTCTAGTTGCGTGGTGAGAAGATCCATGGCTCCAGATGCTAAATTCATGCTCCAGTCGTGATGGCCAGACCCACAGCCTGCTGAAGGAAATGAAGAGGCTCACGTGCACTGCAACGAGCCTTGGATCACAGATTAAGTCAACAGCCCTCTGCACCACTGATAATTGTTTGTGGGGAGTCAATGAAAATTAATTGTATGCTAGGAAGCTGTACTTATGTTGCCTTTCTCAGAAACAGAAGAAAAGCATCTGCCTGGTTTGGGACTCCCACGTCCTTCATTGCCACCAGTCCAGTTTAGTGGAGTTCAAAGCACAAGTTGTGCCTGGTCAGCTACGCTGCCGTCACCTGGAGCTCTGCTTCCCTCCACAAGCATGCTCCCTCCCATCCAGCACATACATTAAATACACTGGGACTGAGCTGTTTTCCAAGTGCCAACGCTTTTGTCCCTAGTTCACACGCACAGTGCTCTACTAAAGCTCAACAAGCATGGTCCCCACGGCTCAGTGACAGCAGTCACAGAGGCTGTTACACTCCACCTGCTTTCCTAGCAACCACTCCAAGCAGTCATTTCCGAGGACTTTTGCCTTGGACTATTGTATTTCTTCAATACCCATATTCCTTCATCATCTCAGTAGCTGCATTGCCTGCTTTTTTTCGTGTTTTGTCTCAGACATCTCTGCTGATGAGGTGGTTTTGGAGAGGCTGGTGTGTCTCCAGCAGACTCACCTTTTTGCTGGGCACCCTTACCTGAGTGTGTGGCGGAGAGCTGTTCGGCTTTGCTACACACAGGACATGCTAGAGCTGTTGTTTAGCAAGACAACGGAATTATCATGGACCCAGGTGTATCAGGGTGCTGGCTGGCTCTCAAGAGCAGATCACGCTGCCTGCATACAGGCAGCACTCTCTCGAGATGCTGGAACTGACTCAGCTGCTTCCCCTTTTATGCCTCAGAAGCTACCTAAAAACTCTTTGATCCTGTCAAACTCCCTTCTTTCCTCCCTCTGACCTTCTTAGCTGGTATCTAGCATGTCTCATCCTTCTCTCATCAAGGTCCCTTGTTTAACCAGCACCAGTCACTATGATCTGTCCTTTGCAGTCTCCCTAGAAGGTATTTATTTACCCAGGTGCTCCCTCCTTGTCCTGCCTTGGGGGCAGGATTGCTCCATCTCCTCCTCCACCAGCTCCACAGGTCAAACCTTGACTCCTGCCTGTGGAGATGCTTCTGCTCACATGCATGGGGAGGCCACAAGGGAAGGGCAGAGCTGAGAGCATCTCCCGCACACACGCAGCAGTGCTGGGGTTTGTGGGTGGATGGTGTGCCAGCAACCCCCTCCATGAGGAGCAGCAATGAGCCCTGTTTGGGCTGTTGGCTCAGGAGCTCCTCTGAACTGTAAATATTATTAAAAAAATAAAAGCACGCAATGTGTAGGCATATTGCTGCACCCGTCCCTTCTAGCAGGGTTGCATTTGCCTGATATGCATGACAGCTCCCTACAGACAGGCTTAGGTCTCAGTCCAGTCTCCGACAATATCAGCCCTGGGCTTGCTAAATCTTGTGTATCACCCAAGTCATTAAACCAAGTTCTTGCTGCTGACGCGTCACCCCGAAGCATACACATGCAATGCACTTATTCAAAAGGAAATTTAGCCTTCATACGATCAGTACCTAGCAGCAGCACAAACTACCCGCAGAAACGCAGCCCCAAATCTTGCTCACTGGGACCTTCAAGCAGCAACATCAACCAGGGCCACCCTTGCTGCCTGCCGTCTGCGGCTCAGCTGTACACGGCAGAGCGCTCCTTCCCTTTGAACCACCTCTGAACATTACTTCTGCTCCACATGAAGCATGAGTTGTTGATGGATTAGCCCGGATCTGTCACACAGCAAGGCAATACAGCAGAAAAACGAAAGGTCAGCGCAGTTGTGCAGAGACAGACCCTGGCCCACAGAGCGGGGAAGCAATCCTCCCTCTCTATAGGGCCCTGGTAATTGCATCTGGATTGCATTGCGCTTGTGGCAGGCTGTTCCCAGAAAGGCTGACAAACCAGAGCAAGCTCAAAGCTGATTAACAACACACAACCAGGGTCTGGAGGGACTGATTTACGTGGAGGGATTCGCAGAGTTCAATAAGGCTTGCTCAGCCAAGTTATGATTAAAGGAGATAACAGTCTGGAAATATTTGCGGGCTAAAAATCTGACGACCCATCATTGTGGGGCTGCCCAGAGGTTAACCTGAAAGCCTGGAGATAATGAAATATGCTGTGTATCAGGGGGAGGCCACACCAGGCTCAGCCCTGCTGAGGACTGAACACGTGTGCAGCAGCAGTGCTCACAGGACAGAGTGTGACCCAGGGCGCAAAGCAATAGGGCTGAGATGGGGACGACTTTTGTACAGTCCCAGAGGGGCTGAGTAGCTGTATGAAGCCATCAGAGAGGGAGGATTCCCTTTCCTGCAGGAGAGCAAGGAGCTGGAGATGAGCAAGGCATCGGCTGTTGTGCAGCTCCAGGAACAGACCACGAGCTTGGGGCTCTCCTGGCTTTTCGTTCTTGTGTGGTGTCCCCTTGAGCGGACGGCCAGCTGCACATCGGTGCTGCCTGGCCAAGCCATTAGCATCAGCAAAGTCTGAGAGTGCCCAACAGCTAACGCTGGGCAGGGTTCCCTCTCCCCAGCAACCGATTCAATTTGCAGAGTGATTCAGCAATGTATTGATTTAACTATCTGCAGACAAATGACCTCTCTCTGGGCCACGCTTTTTAGTGGAGGGCTTCAGTCTCCTGCATTAATATTTTAATAGATTTACTGTGTAGTCACTTCACCTCAGCAGGGGGAGGGAGATGAGGGCAGGGATGGGGAGAGGCAGAAGGGAACTTTGAGCAGAGCACAAGCTGGGACGTTTGGGTTTTCTACAAGCAGGTGGTGAAATGAAGGTTTTTTCAAAATAAAGAAGCACCACGTCCTACTGATCTTTCACATTTGCTTAGCACTGTCCCAAGAGCAACCCACTTGGCTAGTCTTCTCCAGCCTCAGCTCAGAGGAGGTGACGGACCAAGATGCAATGGCAACGGACACCGAGCTGGACTGTGCGGGGGGCACAGGCACCCAGCATCCTGCGGGTTGGGTGGGCAACAGCTCACCCAGACAGCTCACCTGCTCTTGTTCAGCAGCACGAGAACCCCTGGAAGAGGGGTTTCTGCGTGGCTGTAGAACATCTTTTCCAAAAAACGTGTTCCCCTTTTTTTCCCTGTACACATGCGAGCAGCACACAAACCATAAGCCAGGACCTAAGCTGTTATCAGTCATCGCAGCCTTGGATGAATCCATGCTGATTTACACCAGCTGAGAGCAGGCCTCTCCAAACTGGAGTTATTTCGTCACCACGTGGCTACCGTGACAGTCAAAAATGCAATCTTGCACCACAAGGGATCACCCGTATCCCAAATCCAAACATCCTGTATTGTTCTCTGCATCAGAAACCAATTGCTTTTTGCTGAGAGCTTTCAGACCCTGTGATATAGCTCTCCCTTGCCTCCCGCCAATCTATAACCAGGACAGTACAAGAAGGGGAATGGCTGTGTTCTGGAAGGAATAACTGTCAATAGGATAGCGTGCAGAGGTGATATGTCAGCCTGAACTCCCACTTCAGCCCTGCCTCTGTTTCTCTACAACACCATTATACAGAATTACTCCTCCAAGGAGTCCCTTTTCAATATTAAAAAAAAAAGTTTGGTTTTTTTCAGACTATTCCTTCTTGAGCTCCTGCAGGCCTTCTCTCTCTGTGGGGTCAAGTAGCTTTTATCTCCTCTGCACAATGGAAGTGATCCCAAGCTGTTTTCCCCCCAAAACATGAACCTACCACTAAATTCAGATGCAGCTAAGACCTTCCAATGTAATAAACTTAATTTTTCGACACTTACAGGGACTAGCTGCTGCCACATCCATTGCAGGCCTGGCCATCAAGCAAATGACCTTCGATGGAAAAATGAGGCAGGAGATCCATGGCTACAGAGGCTCAAGTCATCTTGAGAGAGGGCGAGTTTGCCCCCAGTCCTTTCCTTACACTGAACTGAATGTGTTTCCTTGCATCCAGGACAAAATGACACCATCCAGCCCCATTACAAAGAACACTGCTCGGAAGGTACCAATCCACCAGGCACTGAGATACTGGCAGCATCTCAAATCTGTGGGAGTCATTCCAGCTCTTCACCCAAAGGCAGTCTGTGTGTGAGGCATCAGCACAACTCACAGTGCAGTTCAAGAACAAGGCAGCGGGCACGGGCAATCACACCTCTAGCCCACTCTCTGAAGCAAACCTCAAAGTTTGTAGGAGAGCTTTAATAACAAAGCAAAAAAAACCAGCCTACCCCAAAACCTGAAATCAGAGCCACAAACAACACCTGCTGCTCCCTGGAGCAGCACAGATAGATTTGAGCTTCAGCATTTTCTCCCGTTATTGCAGCCTCATTCAAGGCTGGTGATGAAGAAGCTATCCCACCCCACGAAGCGCAGGTAAAATACACTTTCATCATGCAATTGTCCTAGATCCATGACACCAGGAAAGCTGCATTTGCTCACAGATTTCCAGGAAACAAGTCAATCAGCATAGGAGAAATACTGTATTGAAAAAGAGAATGGGAGTTTAAGAGGGTTCTTTCTTTTAAAGTCAACAAGCAGAGCCTTTGAGATGCAGAAGCTACTGAATTTGCCCTTAGGCTTTAGTGAATGAGTCATTTTCTTTTCCTCTCAGTATAAATATCATTCTTTAGTGACTTTACTTTTTAATGTAGTTTCCCTTTCTCTGCATAGCTGGAAGATAAAGTGGCAGGTGCCGTTAAAAGACAGATTTTTAATACAGGGAAAGGGCTGTCCATTCTCCAGTCAGGTTCTTATTATGGCATTTTTCTCCTGTGTCAGAGGCTGGCAGCGAAGGAGGGGTGTCTTCTCTGCTACTTTGACTGGCTCAGCCAAGAACAGGAGGAATGCGGCAGGACCCTTTGAAAGTGGTCTGCAAAGCAGACGACTCCAGCTCTCCATGAAGGTGCCTTCTGTATATAGCACAAGCTTAGTCCTTACCCATGATTTCACGTTTTCAAAAAATTACTAACAGAAATACAGTTTTTACCCAGAGATCTCAAAGTGAGTCTACACTCTAGCAAAGAAATCATCCAGAAAACTGAGCTCAGCCACCGCAGCAGCACAGGAAGACCAAAGTCAGTCAGGAGACCAATGGAAGATCCAGGTCCAAAGACTCAGAAACCACCTGCGTTCCTCTCTCCAGGATCGGTAACTCTTAAAACTTTCGTGCTGAAGCTAGAGAAACTTTTGTCTAAGGCCTTTTAAGGGGTGGGTTCATACTGAGTACAGCAGGAAGAAAATGCCCCTGCAATTTGTCAGAGGCAATGATTTAGCACTCAAGCAATTCTCGTCAACTTCATCTTGCTAATGTTGGCCCAGGCTAATGTAACCCCAGGTCTAGTTAAAAGATGCCCCATCTAGATGTCAAACATGCTTGCTTCCAATCCAGTAACCTAGGAGGCTCTTTCCAACGAAGCTCAAGCGGTAGGGTGGACCAGAGCATTGCAGCTTTCCTGGGCTTGGAGGTCACCAGCCAGCACAGACACCAGAAGTGTAGCAAGCACCAGAGAACCATATCCCACACCAGCCTCCAGTGAGACTGGGAGCAATTTACCCTCACTACAGAGTTGTGAAGTGCTAGGGTTTGGGTTTTCTGCCCTCATTTCTGGCCTGCTGTACACTAAAAAAAAGTTGGACACTATTTTTGCCTGAGAAATTACATTGATTGCTGATAACAAATCTCTCCAAGACACAGCAGTGGATGCAGAGCTGGTTATGCGTCAGTGAAGTCCCTGTGACCGGGTGGTCAGTCTCACGCTTGTGAAAGGGAAGCACCACACAAGCAGTTTGCAGGATGCTACCTCTGCTCTCAACCCCTGCTGCTGGAGCTGGGGCCCAGCTGTGGACCGTGACAAAGGGTCGGGGTCTTTAACTAAAGAGGACTCTGGAAAGACAGAGAGAACTGGTCCGCGAGATTTCCTGCCAGCAAACATCACTGAAGAGCTCTCTTGGATCTCTTACACCGCTCCATGCTTACATCCCCAGTGGGGAGGCAGGAGAGAGGGATTTGAAACAACAAAATAATAAAATTATCTTCTCTGTTTGAAGCCTGCAGTGCTTGATCTACTGTCTTTGCATTGAAGCTGCTGTCTGAAGCTTTGCCCTGCTGCCTGCCACCACGGCTCTGCAGGAACGTGACACGATGGGACAGAAATGGACTCTGCCCTCCCTCCCTCGTGCCTGGAAGCACAAGTCTCACCCCTTTCCCGAAAGATTTTTCAGGGAAACTGTTAAATCAGGCTGCATGCTGGCTTCTGCCCTCTCTACCATCACAAATAGTTTTCTAGTGAGGGTCAAGAGCCAGGGAAAGCAGAGCTGATACAGCCTCCAAGTACCTCTGCCTGCTGCCAAAGCTGTTAACAGAGGTGTGGACCCCAGCTCTGGGTATTTTATAGCATCATCCCTCCCCTCCATAGCTGAGAGAGATGTTCGGCTGCAATTTGGCTTCAAGCAGGCTTAATGACACAATAAGCTGATCTGCAAAATATGTGTCTAATCCTGGGCACTTTTTTCCAGCTGACTTTTAATGAGATGTGGTCTCCCTCCCCACTAAGCTCCCCTTTAGGTTAACTTTGTTCTTTGCCTGGCAGATTGAATCCCCACGCCAAACACATCTCAGAAGCTGCTGCTTTGTAGCAGCAAAAGAAAGGCATCATGAAAAAACACGCTTTCCCCTCCACAGCCATGGCAGCTGCATGCAGCGCACCACCACAGCAGAG
>Ga0181612_172169_pt1 | contig 16896 bp, 13 predicted proteins | sample HoacroProtozoa21_FD_119630 | JGI IMG/M metagenome (GOLD analysis project Ga0181612, IMG submission 119630) | Hoatzin crop microbial communities from Cojedes, Venezuel. Combined Assembly of Gp0051906, Gp0051904, Gp0051908
AAAATTGCATCAGCTGCTAGGCAAAGTAGGATGAGTACACATTCAGCCCAAAACAAAATTAAAAAGTAACTAGATAAAAAGAATTTTTAACTTTCTAGAAGTTAATACATTTAGAGAAACAGTCATTTAAATGCAGACACCATTTGAAGTACTCTCCAGCTAAGAGCTATTACTTGGTTGTTGGGATTTGTTTTGGTTTTAACCACTAATGGGAAGAAAAGGAGGGAAAACTATGACTGTGAACGCTATTGCACTTCACTGCATTTTTCATTATGAGATTATCATTTGTACATGAGCTAGATAATTCCTGACTGTAGTCAAAATAACTACAGAGTTTCGGGGTACCTGTTTTTGTTTTTTCTTCCTCCTCTTGCTAAAAGAAAAATTCTGCAACTAATCTATAACGAAGCAAAATGTTGGTACTTCCTGTTCATTGATAATTTATCCATCAGAAGTTTCCTTATCTTGTTCTCTTTTTTGTACACCGTACTGCAGTAAGGCTAACACTAATTTAACAGCATCTTAAAGTCTATTTGTCAACATAAGCCCCATGAGAAGAAAGATGCAAATCCACAGCAGAAGCGCTCTGCGACTGTTGTTGGATTATAAGTAATTGTGCAACTTTCTCCCTCCAAAATCACAAAAATAGCAAAGAGAGCATTTCAACAGATCTGACAGTTTTATAAAGATGCTTCTGTCCCTTATCTCTTTTTATCTGTGTACGCAGTGAGGTTGGCAGTGGAAAAAGTATCCAAACAGCGCTACGTTAGTACAGCAGCAGCAGAATTAGAAAAAGCAAAGTGTTCATCTAACCCATGGTTTGTTTTATACTTACTGTCTGTTTTTCTATCAGATTCCAGGCCAGAATCAAACTGCACAGCTTTAAGGAAACACACAGCTAAAGCACACTCCACTCCCTAGGTAGTGACTGCAAAGAGAAAGACCTGCCTGTGACGTACCTTCAGACCCATTTCTTCGTTTCGGTACTTCCTGAAATAGTCTGTTCAGGTTCTGGCCTGGATTCTCTGTTGAAAAACAAGTTTGGTAAGAACAAAACAATCAGGGGATGGTTGCTCTGACATCACGGGCTGTGTGACATGAGAAGCTGGCAGCCTGTCTCTGCAGGCGAGGGTCCGAGCCGCCCTCTCGCCCTCCAGCCGTGGGCTGAGCGCTGGAGGAGCCGGCTGCTTGGGAAGAAGCAAGGCTGGCTGGTTTGTTAATAAAGATTACAGCTACGTTCGGAAAGGAGATTAGACAGATATAAATAAATGTCTAGAGATACCAAAAATGAAGAGGTTAAAGATGGGCAGATAATCCCCTCAAGTACAATCATCAAAAGGAAGAACAGATTATAAATCTAACAGTGTGCACTTTCAATTAAACAAAATCTAGGAAAATCCTGCCTGTCCTCTCCAGTATTTCTTCATTGTAAACAACTTAACTTTTCAGTTTCTTTAAATGTAAATCTCAGTCTTCGCTTAAGATGAATCACAACGAAATGCATATTATTTCTTTAAATCACTGCCTTAAATATGCAAAGCTGCTTTCAGTTAGGATTGTTTCTTAATTACACCGTCTCATGCATCACCTATGATATTATGTCAAAACACTTTGGAAAAAAAAATATCACACAAGATCTCAATCAACAACCCCAAATAAAAATTTTCAAGCCGCTCTGAGGGCTGATACCCCTAGTAGCTACTGACCCTTTTCACTCTGTATTTAGCTCTGACATGGAGCTAGTGGGAAGCGAGGGACGTGAGCGTCCCTGCTGCTCGCTCCTTCTGACAAACACAAGTCAGCGGCTAAAAAAAGCGTAAGCAAAGATACTAACCTGCTTGCGTGCTGAAAAGCAGTTAGAAAGCTGTACTTTCTGTACCTGACATCTGATTCGGGTGAAAACAGCAGCAACGCACCAACAGCCCCATACAGGGAAGCTTCTGATTTTTAACATTTGTAACTAACAGGCATAGAAGGCAAGACCTCGGCCGGCGAGCGCTTACCTCTTTGTCTACCCTGGATGCTGCGAAGAGCCAAGATGTTCTGCTCGTCCGAGAGGAACTGCTTCATCTTATGAAATGGCTCCTTGCCTCTCACAGTCAGTTTATTCCATGGCTTTGGCCGGGCTAGTATCTCACTGACAGACCCTTGCGACAGTCCCAACACATAATGTCCAAATATCCGCTGTCCGATATTGTGCTTGATCAACTGCTCTTTCACCTGACGTGCAATTTCGGCCGTGTCTATCTCCTCGCCTTCAGAGACGCTCCCAGCGCTTTCTGACTGGCTGGGAGACGGGGCCATGCCATTTACATCCGGGCTTTGTTGTAACGGACTTTGGGAAGATATGGAGTTTGTGCTGTAAGGACCTGTTGAAAAAATCATGCTTGTGCTTCCTGCTTCCTGCATTGCCTTGGAGTAGAAGGACTGCATTAGCTGGCGCTGGAGGAGAGAGTTTAGTGCAAATTTTCCTGTGGAGGCCAAGGGTAAGCTGGGGCTCGCCAGGGATGAGCTGAAAAAGTCTTGACTTAAACCCGTTGGTGAGAACTGGTGTGTACCATTAGTATTGGAAGCCTGCTCCCCCGCGTTGCGGAGCAACTGAGAAGGAGGGGAGGCCGGCAAGGTTGCAGGACGCTGACTCTCAGGCTGGTCTTTCCCTTTTCTCCTGGCTGACCCTACAAGGAAGGTCAAACATAATGCATTATGGGGGATCAAAGAGGGAAAAACCAAGATAAAAAAATGCAAAGTTTGCCCCGCAAAGGGAAAAAGTGCAGATTGACGAGGGCCAATGAGGTCGTGGTGGGACTTTTATGTTCATTTTGGTTTTGGTTTATTTTTTTGTTTGTTTGTTTGTTTTTTTAATAATTGAAATTGTAATCAGCCAAACAAGGCCCCCAAAACAAACAACATGCATTTCATGTTTGCACCTTTCTTGTATGTTGCAGCCTGGAGAATCCCCCTTACAAACATTAAAACTAGAACAATTACATGAAGTGCAGTTATACATTTAAAATCAATGCAGTTACAGACAGCAAGTCTCTCTGTTGTCTCTCATTCAAGACATTACTCATTGGACCTACTGAACCCAAATGCAGCAAACATTTACATTTTGGAACAAACCAATTTGAATAGCAGAATCGCCATTAGGTGGATGCACCCAGATCACTCATTAACGTCATAAACCGCTCCAAAATTCAGTAATCCCAGGGCCAGTGGCAGCTTTTAACTTCCTTCCAGCTGCAAAAACCGTCAGCATTCAAGTATCTGGAACTTCCATGACTTGCCATTTAAAAACGTGCACACAAGAGGTAAAAAGCCCACATTAGGAAAGTCAAACGGCAAACGCACTGTGCTAAAAAGAAAGTATTTTGTTTTTGCTGGTGGTGTATCTAAGCGTATCAGACAGGAAGATGATTGTGTTCTACATGCAAACATTTTGCACAACGTTGTGCATGGGGGAAGAGACTTCTGGTGCCACGGATGAATTTGTTCCCAAAACAGAAGACAGCCTCAAATGCTACCACTTGGTACATCTTCTAACGCCTCTCTTTCCTAACCTTTAAAGACTCTCTGAGGTCTCCAAGTTTTATTTGCTTATCCAGCCTATAAAACTGCAGAAATCAAACATTATTCAGTGCTCCTGTTGCCTGTTCATCTTTCTGCCATGCATTAGCTCAGACATCCATCTCTCCGTCAGCCCTCCCTCTCTTCCCAAGACAGCAAACAAACCAGCAGACCCGAAAACCGCGTCAACTTACCACTCAGGTCGCTGTTGGTGATGCGCAGCGTGGCGTTCTCGGACTGCAGGGAGCGGTTCTTCTCCAGCAGCAGCACCTCCAGCGGCTTGGATGCATCCTGAAGAAAATCAAAGTGGGAGGGTTGTTTCTAAAAGCATTAAGAGTCTCACTCAGGCACTAAATAGGATTTCAGAAGAAGAAAACAAGTGCTCATCCCTGCTATGAACGCAGCGAGGGAATTCAGCACGCCTGCATTTGCAGCAATCACTCCGTGCTCCTACACGAGCCATCGGAGAGATTTGCTGTTTAGGTTTCATTGTAAATCATTCATCAATTTGCATTATTTGGAAATGTGTAACGGAACATTTTCTTAATCCCACTTATTACAAAATCGGCATCGGCAAGCTTTCAATTTAAAAGTTGTAGACTTCTTTAATCTGATTAAAATAGGAGTTAAGATCATATTATTTCTTCTAGGTCAACTGAACCAAGTTAAGTATTTCTTTGAAATGCTGCATTTCAGTATAAACAATTTCTTCAAAAATAAAAGCAGCCACAGAAACTTGCCATTTACCTTCCACTAAATATCTAACCCTCGATCATTTAAAAACATATTGAAAATTAATGCCAGTATATTGATGCTCAGTCCAGATATCAGCAGCAGGAATTCAATTCATAACCTTTAAACTTAAGTAAGTTTAATCTGCTGGAATAGCAAAGCTTTTTCCTGCTTTCTCAGTACTCAAAGGTTTGTTTTCTTTTGCGAACACTATTTTCAAGGCTAACAAAGACTTAAACACGCTGAAATCCTTGCTCAGCGTACTGTCAGTACAAGGAACATGCAAATCTCGGCGTAGCTGTGCACTGACTGCAGTAGCTTTAAAAGACTCAACTTTCACAACATGATGGTTCTCCACCCCAGCGCAGCTGAAACGTCATTCTTTGTCCTTGACCACTTCACATCAATTAATAGGCAAAAAATGTTCAGTTCAGCTTTCTACAGAAGAAAACGCTAGGAAAATAATGATCAACCCACATGTCTCAACATCAACAAGAAATTCTCCATGCCACCACCAATGAATTGCCAGACAAAATTTTTGTTAATTAACTGAACTGCTGAAGTAATTAGGGAAACAAAAGTAGGTTCAGTACCTGCGCACCAGAGCTTTCAGATGGTGCAAACTCCATGGATTTCAATATACTGTGGAAGGCAGAAAAAAAATTATTTTCTATTTCTTCTTTTCATAACAACTGCACTAATGTGCATTAACATTATCATTTCCCACTCTCCAGCAACACTACAAGTGATAACAACTTCCCTTGCAGTAACACAGCCTCATAATGAATATAGAGTAACTATTCCAACTCGTTATTGGATGAGAAAATTTTCTCGAGCGTCATCTAAATCATTCCATATGCAATCCCACCAGGCCAGTTTAAAGCGTAAATTTAAAGGTTAATAAGGATATAACATTTTAAGCTGTCAGAAGCGATATAAATTTATCTGTGAAGCTTGAAGGGAATGAAAAAGTTGTAGCAAAGCAACCAAACAGGGGATCACCACCACAGTTACAGTACTTTCCATAATATACACCAGCTCGCATATCAAGGAAAATATGCACAAATAATCTCCCCAACCAAGCCACTACAGGCTAAAAGGCGGTTTTTCATTTTAATAACCTCCTAGTTCTGTGGCAAAGGGAAGCCACAATGGCACAATATTTCTTAGGAAATACGAAAGATCCAAATATTTATAAGTACATTAAGTGAAGAATCTGATAGTCTCATTGTCAATATTTTACATAAATACTGAGCAGTCAAAGGACGTCTCCCTTCCAAGCCTTTCAGTTAGAGTCGTATCGTCTGGCGGATGAGAATCTTACAGGAATATGAACTTATTACTATGCTTTGTCTTATAAATTTTTTTAAATAGGCCTGCTGCAGGCAGGACGCTGAGTTTCTCAGACTGAAGCAATAAATGATTTCAGCGTCTCCTTGCACAAAGACAACATTCATTTGTTGGAGAAAAATACACACAGAGATACAGATAGTGTTTATATGGCATTTTTCATGTATAAAGCACCAGGAACACTGTGAGGCAGAAAGCTTAACCATGTATTAAATGTGGAAACTGAGTCAAAAAAAGCAAGTGGCCAGTCTTAAGATGTAGGGCCGAGTTCTGGATGCCAGCAGGAGTCAGCCAGGCACCCAGCACCCATTGACGGCCGCGGCGCACACGGCTGCCAGCTCCTCTCTACCTCTGCCCATGCGTTAATCCAGAACCAGATGCACATTAAGTGGCTCTCTGGAAAGCAGTGGCCTCAGTGACTCATTCAGGATCACAAAAAGTCATAGCAAATCCAAGGAAAAAAAAAGTCAGTCTGAGACAGAAACCTCACGTATTCTGCATCTGTGCATACAGTGTTAATTCTAACAAGCACTCCTACAAATATAATAACTAATAAAATCACAGCATTCTGGCCATCAGCTTCATCACACGGCATCCCTGGATGACACCTCTTGCCAGCAGAAATCGCTGTGGATTACAGCCATTATCCAGTGCACAAGCACATAAAGTAACGCCGATAAGACTCTGCTCTACGTGGGCACAGCAGCTCACCCACAGGCAAAAGTGCCTCTTTCCTGCTATTAATGGAGTCACGCCAGTCAAGGGGAGAAGCTGTGCATTAACGGCTCGAGGTCTTAAAGCTCCTGACATTATACAGACATCACAGGCATGTTTACTCCAGTTGTTCGTCACTGCTGAAAGCAAGCGTTCCTTGGGACACCTCTTCAGAGGCACAGCTCTGTCTAGCAGGACTCCAAGGTGCTGAGGGAGATAAATACACAGAGGTACATCTAGGGAAAAGCCCACTCACGGGCAGGTAACTGTTTTCATCGTCCCATGGATTCTGCAGGGTATGGCCTCTGAAAGGATCACAAGTAGTAACGTACGTCCTCATGACGGTCAGATGAGGAGACCCATCTGAATTTAAAAACCCCCAGTTTGTAACAGCAAATTGTCACCTGGCACACTTCCCATGGCAAATCACAGGGGTTTCTCCCATTTCAGCTCAGGTCAGCAGTGCCCTTGCCACGCAGGTCTCCCAGTAAACCCCACTTACCACACGTTGGTTTGCCACGCAGAGCAGTCCTGGAGCATACCAACTGCGTTCTTTCCAGAGGAGACTAAGCCAAAAGCAGGTGCCCGCTCTCGGAGGAGCACGCGTGACATGCTCTGACCACCACTGTGCTGCCTACCAAACCAGGCTGAAACCAGTCAGAAGTGCAAGGTAAGCCTGAACTTATTTAGGGTGTACATTGGGTTCTCAGTACCAAAATTCTGGCTTTAAAGCCCTGATCCTGTTGTGCCCTCCACTTGCACAGGCTGCTCAACCAACACGCCTTGGTTCCGAGCACCTGCTGGGACCTTCAGAAAGGCTCCTGAACCTTGCAGCAGTTCCATTTTTCAGCAAACCTGGAGTAGGCATGTGTGTTGAACCCTCGGCTGGAAACTCATGACCTCTGCTTGCTTCAAGTGGATTCTTTGCTACCTGAAATAGCCCTCTGGCAATTTCACAGGTAATTTCCTATACACTTAGAACCCAAAATATACTAAAAACCAGGTTGATGGCATCTTGAATTGCCCTTGGAGGAATATTCACTACAGCAGGTTCATTTTGTCAAAAAATGTTAAACATGTCAAAAAATACTCTTGAAATGTGTCACAAAGGAGACATTTTCTTCAGGAACATGAGGAAGCAAAATGTTTCCCCTTCGGATTCCAGGAATATCTTTGCCCATGAGATCTCGACTCAGTCTGCTGCTCAAGATCAGTTATCTGCTTTTTAAAGGAATGATCTTGTGATTTGAATCTGCACGTCCAACACAACTTGAAAGATCTTACTCTAAAGCAAAGTGTGCATTGGGACATCTCCGCTTTTTGTTCGTATGATCCCAACTGCACAGGCAGGAGGGTTAGCACTGTTGTGTTACTTGAGAGGGAACTGAAAGGACACGCAGAGATCTCAGATCTCAAAAACAGGTTTAAAAGCCATTTGGCACAAAAGCCAGTGCAGAAAGCAAGGAATCCTCCCATTCCAGATCTTGATGTGGATCCAGTTAAGTTCCCCCAAGGTCAGAAGTTGAGTGACATTCAGATCCCTCAGTCTAGAATGCCTCTAACATCCCTGGGAGGATTAAGGAAAATATATTGCTGCCGAAACAACTGAGAAGTTTATTCTCTTTCTTCCTTACTGACAAGGTCTCTTTTTTCTTGGTGCATGTGCACGTGATGAGCAGTTCATTTTGGTCAGTGTTTCAGGCCACAAAGTCAGGCACAGCAGCACTCTGCACGAGGGATACCAGATTCACAGCAACAGGATTTTCATAGTTTCACTTCAGATGAGACCGTCACTCTCAGATGATGCGCATTTCGATTTTTATGCATCTTTTAGACCAGATGGGAGCAGAGAGGGTGGCACAAACGAGCTGCTGTGACGATGCAGCACTGCGCACATCTGCAGTGCTCCCACAGAGGGTCTTAACCCCGCGCACCATCCAGCAGGACTGTGTAGGGACTCCAGGCCACCTACAAGCTGGCTGGCTGTCCCTCAGCGTCACCTGCCCAGAGAAAAAGTGGTACCCACAAATCAGGGGATGTAAAAACCGTAAGAGCCAGGAGACAGAGATTTAATTTACTGGCACCCAACAAGGGCCACTTCCAGGAGATTCTCCCATTTGTTTCACTGCAGGCTCATCTTGAAATAACAGGAACAGGTAGCAGCACCATGTGCTTACCCGCACAAAAAGAAAAAAAGAAAACGGCCTTACCCCCAGGAATACAGGGATCTAAATGAGTTTCGTATCTGAAGTAAAGGCATTAACCCAGGTAGGATTTAAAACTCATTTGCTGTTTCAGTACATTCACATTTTAGTAACTCATGTAGCAAATTGGAAGGTTGTGGCTTAATTCCCATTCACTACTTTACACGAGGGCACAAACCAGCTGAAATCTAAAGCTGCCTTTCCTAAATTCAGGAGAGAACACGGGCATTATCTACCCGTGTCACTACAGCGACGAAGCTTTTTTGAGACCGGTTAATATTCAGGTGTAATGACCAAAGAAACGGACCACTCATTTCACTTGACTGACACGATTTACCCACCTCAGGGTGTGCTGCAGCTGGCAGCGAGCCCGAACCTCAGCCTGTGGGGCTTCAATATCTTGTCGCACCAGGGGCTGGGCAGTTGTTGCAAAACCAAACCTGCCTTCCACACTCTCCAGGGACGTGTCAACAAAAGCACATGACTACCAGCCTCCTCCGAACTACCTCATTAAACGAGGTAACATTTTTTCAGTCTTCTTAAAATACACACAAAAATGCCAGAATGATGAAAGAAGAGATGGAGTTTCTTGCAGTTATTTAAACCTTGACACCAAACATCTTTCCAGTCAAAAAACTTCTCTTCTGAACCTGACAGCTTATCTTGTTATAGTTTAAAATGAGGCTCTTCTAAGTCTCTTCAAACACCCCCTTCAAACAGGAAGAGGCTGTTTGTGGCTTTAGTTTAAAACCACAATATATTAGCAAAAATATACAACGAAACAAGCGCAGCACTAAAACGGTCAGCGCTGAACAGGGGTTGGCAAGGTGTTCTGGCCAAAGGCCCCGCACTAAAATCTTGGTCCACATTACATGCAGCTGTTGGCTGGGGATTTTTTGAGAGTGGTCCACCCAAAATACCACAGATTGGAAAACTTTTTACCCGTGGTGGACGACAGTTGTAGCGCCTTTTCTTCACGGACACACAGTATTATCTGCTACTGCGATACTCTGCTGCAACAAAAACGAGTACTCTCAGGTGCAGCAGTTGCACTGGTGCCGGATGCAATTCCTGCCAATATTCCTGACATCCCTGTCTTTGTCATGTTGATAGAATTCTTTTTTTGTTTCAAGAACACAGATTTGTGGCTTCATTTAACAAGCATTGTTACTACTACAGTTTGTGAAAAAGTCACACAAGCATTTAACACTTACTTTAATTCTTTCTTAACCTCTTCATAATCAGCCTGTCCTTTCAGTTTTTCTTCCAGTTGCTTTAAAAGAAAGAACATGGATTTAATTAGTTCATTTTTTTTTCCTGCAGGCTTTCAAAATCATCTTTAAATTATTCCATATATACAGCAGTGCACAAGTGAGGGTTAATGACTCATACCTAATTTACATATATTAGAAAACAAACTATAACCAATTCAACGTAAACACAATTATACCTCACTCTCCCTTTGTTTACAGAGTGCCAAGCGGCACAGGATCCTGCAGGTCCCAGTTTGGCCGTTTGCAACGTCACTGTCAGGTGTTCAATAAGGAGATCAGGGATGAAGGTATTAACATGGGGCAGCTGAAATTTTTACGAGACTGCTAACTTGAGTGAACAAGCAGGCTGCTTTGGCACACGCTTTATTCTTAATATGACGGTTCTTGATAACCGTATCTACAGGAAAAAAAGAAGACTGAAGGAGGTGTTGTTGACTGGAAAGCCTTGTAAGACTTCTACAATGCCTCATGGCGAAACAAAACAGCTGTGCCAAGCCATTTTCCAAGCATTACTTATTGCAGTAACTAATATGAGTACACACCGGAGACGAAGCATTGAGACCAACTCAGCAGGTCTTTTTGCTCAGGTCTACCCGACCTGGGACAGTCTCAATGGCTTCTCTTCAGTGTGAAGATGCCACAGACGTTGAAACAAACCTCCTAACACAATCCATAACGCAATGCCACACATTTGGACCTTACCCAAGGACCCCTGCTCCCACAACAGTGCTCATCACTACAGGATAAATGCTTCAGGAGGCCTAAAACATAGCGATACATAATTGATGCCATTATCTTGCCTGCAGAAGTCACATTAATTTCCCACTAATAATTTCTTTGCTTAGTACAGGCACACCTGATCTAAACAAAGCAAGAACAGAACTTACTGGCCTGCAACTTCCACGGACAAGTTCAGGCTAGCTCTGGTTCATTTAATTTTTGGTGTTAGAATTGGCACAGAGTCGCAAAGGTCACAGGAAACAGAAATAACACAAGGACGCACTACCCTCACAGACAGAGCATCTACTTTGAAAATGAAAGGAACGTAAGACATGAAAAATAGGAATTTTTTGTCCAGGAGAGGCGGCCTTCAGTGGAGAAGCAAATTCAAGAAGATCCTACACCCACTCCTGGGCTGCTCACTGAATGCAGGAGGAAGGCAGGGAAGGGCTACTGTGAACTTGGATAATTTTAACAAACCCATTTAAAACGCAGCCCCATAAAGTTCTGCACCAACACAGTTATGGGTGCGCGAACAGCAGGGCTGGGACAGACGGGCAATCAGAACTGGGAACCTCTTAACCACGCTGTCTTCCCAAGTGAGCCAGTGTGTAGGAATCACCCACCCCAAAGCAATCCGATGGGTACAAGCAGCAAACCTACACACTGGGTCATACAGCACCCACAGATTAGCGAGTCCATCGTCTGAGCCATCTTAGTAATTTAAATGAGGCTTCTTCAGATGACAACAGAGGCTTGGTTGGACTTCCAGCTATTCTGCCATCTTTCAAAGGATTTGCTATCACGCTCTTTCCAGCTTACCCACTGCTGACATTTCTGCCTTGTCACTAGTACGTATAATTAAAAAGCAGTGACAAAGTGGACATCAACACACAGCCCTCTTAAATTCCTGTTCCTGCTTTTTGATATCCACAAGCCTTAGTCACTGCTGACAAGAGGCATCTCCCGGCAGTAACACGTGGGCCCCGCTCTGGCAGCTGCCCAACAAGCAGCTCGTAATGGGTCACCCCCACCGCCTGCCGCAGGAAAGCAGAAACTGTTGGTAAGCATGGAATCTGCACTTGATGGGACACTGATGAAATGAGTGGCCGGCATCTTAACAGGTCCTGTGTCCTAGCATCCTTAACCACCAGTAACCTGTGCAGTCATTCGGATTGTGTGAAAAAGAAAAAAAATAACAGTCTATTTCAGCTAAAATGATTTTTTCCGCCAGGAATAAATTCAGGGCAAGTTTTAGTCATTTCTTCTGCTATGCCCTGCCTTACCAAATTCCAGTTACTAAGTGGAATTATAGGAGGTACCAACTTTGCTTTATATAGCAGACACAGGGCTACTGGTGTTTTGGCCCTGCTAAAAAACCCTATACTGATGTAACTAGAAAAAATCCTAATTGATGGGACCAGGAAAATCCTACAACTACTAAAGATATTTGAGGTTTTGGTCCCAGGGCCTACGGCATCACTTCAGCTCTCCGAGCTTTAAGCTACAACACGCCACAAGTTCAAGCAGCTTCTCCAGCTACGGCGCGACGCTAAGCACAACGGAGTTGCTTTAACGAGGAATCCGGTTAGACTTTTTAATGCACCTGATCAGGCTCAGTGAGACTGGAGAGGGATCTTTAAATGAAACGCTGAGCCAGAGAGCCCTGAGTGCTGCTGAGGTGACTCAGCATCACGACTGACAGCTTCAAAACTCGACGCAGGGTATAGAAGGACCCTGCTGAACCCCACCACGTCTTCCGTCTCTCCTTGGCGATGTCACTCTGTTGGCCGCTTCTACCGGCATTTGGCTGCTCGACTGCTTCAAGCAAAGATACAACACAATTCACCCCCTCCTTAACTCTGTGACTCGTAACGTTTCTGGGTCTACAGCAGATTAGCTTTTACAGTAGGGATATCTGGCTATTTACACTGGTCCTCAGTATAAAGAGCACTGGAATAAATTTAAAACAAACAATATCCTGGATTAATATGTTACTTACTTATGCAAGGATATGCTAAGAAAAAAACCTTTTGTAGAAACAGATCTAAACTGCAGAAAAGCTAATGATTCCCATTTTAATACAATTTATATTAGATGTAATTCTGTATGGGGATATGCTATACTCTGAAAGTATGTCTGAAAACTTTAGGTATAAAACACATGAAAAAAAAGAGCAAGAATAAAAAGACGACAGAATGAAGCTGTTTTGGACTCTCAGGTACTTGGATGCTGCTGCAGCAGTACGGCAACCAGCAATATTTTACTTTCAACTGTATAAAAAAAAAAACTTACATCCATCATTTCTAAGTACCTAATACAGAGATTGTTGCCATGGAAAATCTGCACCTAAATGTATACTTTACTAAACAATACAAACTAACAACTGGGAATGCACTGCCTGTACATAAGCAGACCATTTAGGCACTTGGCATCCTCCCAGTCAACGACTCTCTTAAAATGTATTAGTATGGTAATTGTCTCAAAGAACCCTGTAAAATGCATGGAACATGGTATAACAAAGGTTCAAGCTGTGAGACAATCTGGAGGAACGAGTATCTTGCACTAAATATCAACCTGGTTAATTCAGACAAAATGCATTCTAACGTCCTCCAACACACAGAAATGCAGGGAGCCAGAGGACAGGAGGAGTGGACTGGTGGCATTCCTGCACACCACAGCAGCAAGCACTCCATGCTAAGGAATTGCCTCGCACTTGTTGTATGAACGAATCCATACTGGAGCACGCATAGATTGGTCCCCTCTTTCCGTTTTTTTTTTTTTTTTTTTTTTTTAAATAATCATTACTGTATTATTAACTAAAGTGTCTTAGGTAAACCAGCATGGGCTGTATTAAGGGGCTTCAAACATTTTTAAAACCCCATTAGAATAACGTTGTTGTTTAGTTTAGAGTGACAAACTAAAAAGCCCGTATTTAATTAACTTAGGTTATTTGATGTTATCTCTTCGCTAACTAGCACTGTCGTATTTTAACTGTGAGGCAGGGAAGCTCTGAATCCCAGCAACACAGGGTTAACATAATTATAGTCAGAAAAGTCTTGTTACTAGGGGACATGTTTTGATTACTAGATCAGATGAAGATAAAGAAGCAATAATTTTGAAAGTATTTCTGTATTGTTTCATTAAGTCATAGAGTATTAAAGAATTCCCCCAAGATATGGTCTGAGAACATTGCTTTAATTTGTGAAACTGCAATTCGTTTTTTGTGGAGGCAACCACTACAATCTCAGTTATTTTAGAAGCAATTCCTCTGCAATCAAACATGAGATCAACACATCACCACTGAGATTTGGTTCTTTGTACAGCAGACCTCAGACACAGGTTCTCCCAGCACTTTGGGGTATAAGTATGTATTTTTAACTATTTTTATAGTGCTACAAATAAGGCTAAAGAGGGTTGAAATGACTAAAACTTTATCGACAGAGTCATTGCATAATACACTATCAACAGGAACCTAAATACAGAGCACTAGCAAGCCTATGATCAAAGACTGGCCCTGTCATTTCTATGATCCTATTCCCTTTGAAGTTAATGGCTAAACTAATACTGATCTCACCAGGAACATGCTTTATTCCAAGAAAATCTGTCAAGTGCAAGGACTCGAGATATTTTCTATGATGCTTTATGAAAAAAAAAAAAAAATCCCATAACATGGGTGTAGCCAGCAAAATGTGTCCCTCAAAACCTTTCTCGCTAACTAAGAGTGGTGCCCACGTGGTGACAGATGGGCAGAGACCGAAACCGCAAATTAACTCTTATCCCAGCCGAAACCAGGACAGGAACCTAACAGGTTTCCTTTGCTCTACTGAATTTTCATAAAAATTCCACCAGGCTGTCTTCAAACATGCAGAAAGCATACTGAATGCACTGCTTCGGTTTTCAGCCCCGACAGACATTTGTCCATATAAATTAATGCTACACCACAGCAAAACTAGTGACTTCTATAAAACGTCAGAATTAGAACAATTTGTAAGAGTTTCAACTGAACATTAAATCATTTCGACAGGGGAAAGCTACCCATGCCGCAGCCAGAGCTAAGTGGGTGCCATCAGCCTCCTGCTTTCAAAAAACTCTCAGACTACGAAACCTGCAAAACTATGAAGTCTTTAATGGAACAGATAAATTTATCTTGTTTACGCTTGGAAGCTCGTGGATGGTGGAACAATGAAGGAGACAGGAGTTACAGGAAACTGATTCATAACTCATGTCAGGAAACCTTTCTCCTGCTTACTGATAGATCAAAACTGGGTGGGCTAGCGCACAAAGAACGTCAAGCGGCTGAAGCACAAGGTAAAGGGGTCACTCACAAAACAGCTAGATGTTTCCACTGGCTTCAGTGCAGTGCTACTGGTACGCAAATGAGAATAGAACTGGACCACTAATTATAAATGGGAATTACTGTGCAACAAAAATACAGTTAAAAAAAAATAATCAAGTGGTTATTAAGGCTAAAACCCGTGTCTCGATTTTACTTGTGGTTATGCTCTGAATGCTATGCTTCCCTCTTCCAGTGGAGAGAACTGGAGGGGTAAATTCAAATGCAGACCATAGCACAACAAACATCCCTGGAAAATCTGCAATACCAATCACTGGAATGGGAATGAAAAGTTTTAAAACCTTTTCAGTTCAGCTATTTCACTACACATCCATAGTAAATATATGTTGGGTTCTGTTGGTGGTTTTAACCCTAAAGGTAGCCATGTTACGCAAAAACAAATTTCAAAACAATGAGAACTAGGTAAATTAAATTTCAACAAAATTGTCATCACGTAGAATAAAATGTCACTGGAAAGATGAATAAAATGAAACTGGAATTCAATAGCATCCTGAAGAAGTCAATGGCTTTTATGGTGCCTCTCAGGACCACAGAAAACTTCTATCAGTAAAACCCAGTATTGACACATCAGTTGGAGCCTTCGAAAGCTGCTGAGCAGAGAATGGAGCCTTACTTTCAGTGTGCTGTTCTTGGCGGTCAGCTGCTGCTCCAGCTGCGAGATCTGGCTGCTGGAGTTCTCCCGCAGCTTGGTGAGGCTGCCCTGGAGTCTCTGGACATCTTCTACAAGCTGGGCGATTTCCCGCTCCTTTGCAGCCAGTTCTACTTCCAAGCTGGACCGTGTTAGCACCTCGATGGCCTGCTCCTAAATGTGAAAAAAAGTATTAGACCACACGAATAAAAAAAGGCAACAAGCTTGAAGTCAGGCCAGTTAGGAAAGGACCACGCACGGCATCAGGAGGCGTGAGAGACAGAAACCTTCTCTAAATCTGGGGCTCCTGTGATTGACTGTGTGAATCTGGAAGATGAACCATTCTGCTCCCTAGGACAGCTCTTTGGTAAAATAACGATAATGGAGAGAATAAATGTCCCTATTTCAGAAGTGTACCGGAAAGATGCAGCTGTGAAAGTCAAGGGCTTCTATTTAGATCTATTTATTATTAATAGTCCAAATGCTTTAACAACTATGAAAATCTGTGCTTACAACATACTAATCAGATAAAATATTCGGAAGTAATGGAGCAGAATTTCTTAATCAGGAACGGTAGAGTCATGTGCCTTTGGCTCTTCATATGCACACCACATGTTCCAGGCAAAACTGTCACAAATTGCCCCGGAGTGCTACTTCAAATGAATTTGCTCCTTGCATGAAAATTGTTTGCTGCTAACATTACTGCTAGCAACTAAAGCCTCTCCTCTATGGGGATGAAGATAGATGTGACAGCTGTTAAGACAAGGCCATTCTCCCCATGGTCTCCACTTTCAGAAATTCCCTTTCCTAAATCAGGATCTTTCTTCTTCCAGTTTCCCACGGCCGCGAAATCTGTCCTCAAGCCTCAAACTTCTTCACTAGACCAACTTTCCAGCAGGACAAGAAATAAGAGAGGACAGAGGAAGAGAAGAAGGTAGGATCTATTCAGGCAAGGTAAGACAGACTAACTGTACCATCTCTTTTAAGTTTCCTTTTGTGTTAAGAGATCAACAGCTGTAACGCACGGGAGAGCTCTGCACCTCTCTTCCACGAAGAGCATAAGGAAACCCTGCAGATCTGGGGAGCACGAGGCAGCCCAATGATGAATGCATGTTCCATTAAAAAGCCTAAAATGCATCTTACAAAGGTTAATCTAACCACTGTTCCTCAGAAAACACCCGAGAACTAGGTAAGAATCCATTTACCAAGAGAGACGCAATGATTGTAAGCATTATACCAAAGATCCTACGGTAAAAGAGCCCAGAATTCAACCCACCGATGCTGTCACCCAAGCACTTTCCTTACAATTCAAGATGACATTGCAGCAGATTGAAACATACTCCATACCCTCTC
>Ga0181612_150993_pt1 | contig 16895 bp, 7 predicted proteins | sample HoacroProtozoa21_FD_119630 | JGI IMG/M metagenome (GOLD analysis project Ga0181612, IMG submission 119630) | Hoatzin crop microbial communities from Cojedes, Venezuel. Combined Assembly of Gp0051906, Gp0051904, Gp0051908
ACTATATGTCAACTGATGGGTGCACACTCTTGGAATCTCTATTACAGATGGCCATTTCGTAATTCAGAGCTTGTTACACCCCTGTATAGCAGAATCGGATGTTGGACTTTATTTTGGCAGAGAGAAATAACTGAACTTCAAGTTAAAAAACTGTTGAAATAGGGAATGATTCTGTCATACTTTGTGCAAACCACTGAAATCTGACCACGTCACCTGGGCTAGCATAAGCATTAAAAAAAAATTCTAGTAGGTGAAATAACATTATACCTAATGTTACAGCTCTCTTCGCCTTACTAGCCTGCTTACACTGAGACAGAATATACTCTGTTCTGTCAAAACTAGGATGTTGAATATTCAAGAATAAACCTAGAGAATGCAGGTTGACAGCTAGGCCTTTCACCTGGAAAGGCGGAAAGCTATGAATCCACTCCACAGACCTTTTCTAATTTTTAATCCACTGAATGTATGATGTCAAGTACATGAACAGTACAAGGAGTAGAGCCTAGATCAGGCCTGGAATAACTCATATTGGGAAAATCAGAATGATTGCACTAAATAAACACATAACACAAAACCTCTAGCCAAATGGAGAAAAAAACTGCCTTTGAAATGGAAAATGCAAGCCTTCCATAGCCTCTTCAGTCATATCTGTTTGTCACTTTTATTCCAGACCCAAGGCCAAACTCATTAGCAGTGAAAGGCACCAGAATGAAAGAGCTAGTACACGATCCCAGTGGCTGAAGCTGGCTACTCCCAGGAGCTGGACAGCCACATGCCATGGCATGGAAAACTGACTTGTTCTCAAAGCAGAAGGGCATACCAAAACAATCTGCCAGGATTTCAACACAGCAGTTTCAGGCCTAGAAAATGGAATTGCTAATGGATTCCAGACAATTACAAAATACCTTACTCCTAGTCTGCATTGGAGTGTTGAGGTCTATTTGCTCCACATTGGACTGCAAGAGTAGAAGGGAGCATAAGCAAGTAATAACTCCTGTTGCTACTCTATGTGAGACATTTGAGAAGAGTTTGAGAAGACAAAGATTTATGTTCATGTCTGGACAAAAGAAGTGTAGAAATGAAGTCTAGATACAGCCATGCTTACTGTTGCCTGGATCATGTCAGGCAACCTGCAGTCTGTATAAAGAAATGAAAGGCAAGATACAGGTACATAATCTCTCTGTGTGGGTTTACGAAATGGCACACACATAACTCTTGCTCAACTCCTTGATTTCTTTCTTCCTTCTCTCCTCTTTTCTCTAACTTCTTTCTCCTTTTTTGTCTTCTTCAAGATACAATACTTTGGAAGAAAGTTTTGGAGATAACAGCACTTGTATAATGCAGGATGGCTCTTCAGGAATTTTCCAGTTCAGACCCAGTTCATGGGATGCTGCTGTGCACTCAGAGAAGGCAGAGAGCAAGTTGCAGGGGTAGAAAATGTTGCATCTTCCTGGCCCTACAAGTAACAGCAAGTTAGACGGGACCAATCATTGTTAACCAACTATCTGATCACCTTCCAGGGTGAACTGGGTGACAGGACTAATGTGATTCTCTAATATATGAGGAGAAAATACTGGATTTGTGTAGAGAGATTGTATCCGTGGTTTAGCAGCAGTACTGCTCTTACTAGAATTCTATGTCTGTTTCTGCCATATAGGATTGAAGAAGAAGTAAAGAATGGAGAGGGTTCAGGATGATTGAAGGATTGGAGAACACTGCCTGCAATGAAATCTTCAAAGGTCTAAATCCATTTAGTTTAAAAAAAAAATGGTGATTTGATTATGGGCTGTAAATTCTAATTTGGGTAACAATCTGATTGTAGGTGGCTCATCAACCTTGTAGATAAAGATAAAAGAAGATTCAGTGACTGTAAATTGAAGCAAGGAAAGTTCAGATTCAGAAATAAAAGAAGGTGAGAATGTTAAGAGAAGGGATAATTAACCACCGAGATAACCTAACAAGATTATTGTTAGGTATATTGTTAGGTTTTGTTTGCTTTTTTTCCTTTCTTTTATAAAAGGAATATTTAATTTAAGAAAATTTATTCAGGAAAACCTTATGGCATGTATTATTCAAGAGTTTAGAATAGATGATGGGGATGATGATAATAATAATACAGAGCTAACACCTATTCCGAGTGGAAGCCCAAGTTTATTTAATCCATGAGTATTTTGCCACTGGCTTGATTTCTTTGTTGCTTTTGATTATATTAAAACTTCTTTCGCCACATCAAATTTACTGGCAACATAAGCATACACAAACCCTAGCCGAAGTGAAATATGTTATTTCTGAAATAATTAAAAGGAAAGGAGGCAGCATTTGCTGAATATGATTGAAATCTTGCCATCGGTTACCCCATTTTCAGAGCAGCGTAGCACAACTGTGCCAGGGCAATTGCCCATGGCCCAAACTCATGAAAGGGATTCGGTCAAAGGCAGCATTCCAAGAATAAAAGGTTTGTTGGGGTTTTTTAAGCCCAGTTTCCATGCACCACAATACACCACCAGACATAGTGGTGAAAAACTGAAAACACAGGTGGTTGTGCCAGGATAGCATCGTAAATAGTCAAATCTGGCTTTGACTGAGGGGAAGGGGAACATTCATGGCCAGCTTCAACACCAAACACTGCATCTCATGGAACTATCTCCTAAAGCAGGATGTTGGATGAAGGAGGACAATACTGGTACATTGACCCTTCATTGCCAGGGTTGTTAAGAGGGCAATTTTTTTTAATGCAATATATTTTAAATGTACTCCTCACTTTTGTTAATGAAAGAGTGTGAACCGAAGTGCTTTTTCCACAGAACAGTTTTGATGCAAACCACAACCCCACATTACAATTGCTAATAGCTATATTTCACATTCCCAGTCTTCAAGGGAAATAACAGACAGTCTTAATGGCATTCTGTGTGTTGAAGTTCAGCCTCTCCCATATGCTGTACATTACACCCAGCATGGAGGAAGAGCAGGACTGTCTTTTTCTTAGCGTTTAAGACTCAGTGAGCTGCTGACTCAGAATCACCTTGCTTGGAGACGTGCCTTCCTCAAACATTTGTCATTTGCTTAGACCACTAGCACCATTTAAAGAATATTTGATTCCCTACATGGCAGCATGGGTTTTGACTAATATTCCCATAGCATTTACATTGAGGTTCAAAATAGTATCCATATACAGTTATATCTTAAAAAGATAATTTATTTTTGGCATGCAGCCCAGAGCATTTTTTAATGCCCATATTTCATACTGTACTTGTCTTTGTTTTGTGCTATGGAGAAGCCCTAGTTAATGCAAAGTTCATCCAACACTCTTTATTTAGCATTTTTGAACTGACATGCTATTTTTAGACAAGATTAGTTATTCCCACATGTAGCTACTATATTTTGATTTGCTGCTAACAGGCCTCAAGCCAGCTTTAATATGTCATGTCCTGAAAAAAAAGAGGAGAGAAACAGTGGAAAGGAGACTTAGCTGTGTATTTATATCTGCACAACACATACAGGGTAAAGAAATTCAGCTAAAAAAGCTTACAAACTTCCAGATAGATAGTGTGGTAGCCAAAAATCCATCCTCAGTAGCTTCCTGTTAAGCTTTAGGTGCAGCATCACAGCAGTTTAAGAACCTGCCAGAACAAGCAGTGCCATCATTGCCCCTGACCCTGGCGAATTACTCCAACTACTTTGTCTGTGATCACCCAAGCTTTTGTAAGCAAGGTGGAAGCAAGGTCAGGGACTCGATTCAGCTGAGTCCCTCACCTTGGTAGGATCAGCTGGATTAGGTACCTGCTTTTGTTGGCTGGGGACTGCTGGTGCTGTCAGAAGCGAGAGTGGGAACACGCTTCTCAGAGGGAGAGAGCTTTGAAAGAAGCTGTTCAAGTTGCCCGGTCAATGAATTCACAGCTTTTCCATGTATATTAAATGCTTTCCTGCTAAGAAATTAGGACATATTCGGTCTGTATGAGCTGATATAGTATCACTAGCACCTACATTATTACAGAGCATCTACTAGATTTTATAACAGATAGATTTAAAACCAAGCTGTTTCACGACACATAGTCTGATATTTAAAACCAAACTGCTGTGGAAATTTTCTCTTGCACTGAGCTGGCTTCAACAGTCCCTAACCCAGCAGCTTCTCCCTTCACTCCCTCCTCACTACTGTAACCCCGTAGCCCTGCAATTCAGTGTCGCCATTGCTAAGTTAGAGGCCATAAGGACCGAGGCTTGCCAGGTCTGCTCTGCCTGAACTTCTCTTGACTTGCCTGCAGCTCTAATGTGTCTATGGCTAATTTGTGCTACTTTTGGTTATCTTTGTGTGGTACAACCTTGGTTTTATACAAATAGCTGTAATGAGCAGTATCCTGTGTAGAACGAGATAGTTACAACACAATGATGTTGTGTAGACAAATACAAGCCTGCTACTGCAGCAGAGACCTTGAGAAGTGGAGAGGCAGGATGCAGCACAGAAGAGTGCAAGTCCGGGATGATAAGAGATGGGCTGCAGGCTGGTATTGGGGTGCCCAAAGCTATAAGCCACTCACCAGCAGCTAAAGCAATGCAGACCTGGAGCTGGACAAAGCTGGGTGTAGTGGTAACAGAGAAGAAAACTAGTATCTAACATAAAGAGCACAAGGATAATAAGTTTGGATGTAACATGGAGCTGCAGAACAACAAACAAAAGGAAAAGTGCAAATGTGTGTTAGTAAATGTATAAAAATAGATAGAGTAAGGAGGAAGACACCAGCATCAATGATGGATTCTTCCTACAGAAGGAGTCAGAAGGCTGATGTCTTATGGTCTTGCCCTCTCCAGCAGCACAAAGCTGCTGACTATAAGATCAGAGGAAAAATGCAACGGTGAGCATTCTCCAAGAAAAGCATAGAAAACTAAGAACTGTGTATTAACACTTTAATTGCATTATTACTATTATTGAGACTTTTTCTGTATAGAAGTACTCTAATTGCATTATTACTCTTGTTTTAATGTAACAAATACATCCAGAGTAATAATGATACTTGAACTAGACTGTCAAGAATTCCATTATACTAACAACAAATTCTTGAATTTTGATATATGTAGTGTGCTTTCTCTTTGCCCATAAACAAAATTTGGAGTGTAGCACCACCTCCTCCTCAGTTGCACTTGTTTACCAGTTTGTGAACAGCAACTGCCCTGTGAACAGGTCAGTGACCCTGGTGATGGAGTGGAGCCACAGTCAAAATAACTCTGAAAGAAAACCCAGCAATCGCCCAACCAAAACCACTTATTTGTTCCTGGTTATCAGCTCCTGATCTAGTTCACCACATGTTCCACAAAAGCTGTGCTGCCATAACGACGGGTGGTACACGAGGAACAGAGTGAGTAGAGATGGGCACTGCTTAGATCAGATCTGTTACCACTGGAGCTGTGGCCAAAGGTGCTGCCCTGGCTTCAGAAAAGAGCTGAGAAGCCTCAACAGTCCCAGGTGCTCCAGCAAAGGCTTGAAGACAAGATGCAAGAAATTTAGTTATGTTAGTCATGAAATAGTATCTTTGTATGTCTTTTTAAATGAGAGACCAAACATAATGTAAACCAAAATCCATCAGTTAGATTTTGCATATGTAGAACAACCACAAGTGACAAGTGACAAAAATCAAACCTGGAGGCACAAATATTGGAGACACCTATAAACCTACATAATCAGCTTTCAAATCAACTTGCCTATATTAAGCAGTTAAACAACTAACAATGACTAATTTAAAATTTCTGTCCAGATTTATTTTGTAACAAAGACAGCTCTCAGTTTCACAGTGTTACCTGTGAAACACCAAAGGGGCCATGGATAGTTGGGGTCTTTCAGAATTAGGGGAGATCACTGTGCCGTGAGAGAAATCACATTGCACAGCTGAGATAGGGACAGGGTGTAGGGATATAAGGGTCGTTAAGTTGTAAATATGTGGGAGGGGGAAGATGCTTAAATTGTTTTGATATTGAATAACCTCTTGTTATAGGCGAAGCATTTTCAACAGGAAAACATCACCAGAAAAAATATGTTTTTTAATGAACTTCAGATTTCCATCTTTTTACAAAACAAAGACTAATAAAATCAGAGATTTTTTTCTTATTTTTTTGAACCAGAATTTTTCAATTATTTAGAGAAACTGCTTTTGTGATTTTTTAAGATAAAAAAATAGTGATATTGTGTATCATATATATTTATTATACTTCTACATGAAATATTCCTGACACTTTTCAATACCTTCTCTTTGGTAAACATCCCAGAACAAGCTTTTCAGGAGAGAAAGAACAGAGCTTTATGAACTGCATGAGCTCTCTGAACAGCTTGATTAAGTCTATTGTGAATGAGATGAGTAAATCATTATTTTACAAATTGATGTTTATCGGTTCTGAAATATCCAGAAATTTGTCTCAATTAAAAATAAATGCATTTCTTTATCAAGTTCATGTAATTCCTTCCAGACTGCAATCTGCACCATCTTCTCTTTGGATTTCAGGACTTTACACTGGCCTCTGCATCTGTTGTTCAAGATCTTCCTTGACTAATGGAAAATATTTCTTATGCTCCTCTTAAACTCTTCATTATGCTATTGATTGCAAAGTATTCTTGACTCCAGCTCAACTAGGTAATTAAAAAAATCTCAGTTTAAGCCTGCGAAATGTCTCACCGAACACAATTCTTCAGTGCTGATCAGTACTTAAAAGCTTGGGTGAATTTGGCTTAGAAAATGTTTCTTCTCTCAGAGCAGATCTGACAATACTTCTCTCTTAGTAATATATGTCCTCGTCACTCATTAATCTACTTCTGGTCCCCTTTGAAGAGGTGAGTGTTACCTTTTGATTCAGAACTAGATTTCAGTACTTGGACTTCAAAATCTGCTCATTTGAAGAAGTAATGAATGTATATGTTATGCGATGGAATATTTATTATCAAGTTTAAGATGTTTCATTATGGGTACAGCTTTTTCCCAGGAAAAATAAAATAAAATAGTCACTGTAGCACTGAGCACTGTAATGTTCTAGTGTTTATGTTCTTTGGCTCCTTATCGTCAGAGAAATTCAAAGTGGTGCCAATAATAAGAGCCACGTCAGCAAAAAGCCACCTAAACCTTATCAGACCCACAGGAGACAGGGGTATGTCAGAAATCCCAGCTGACAACAGGGGACCTTACAAGATCCTTACTGGAATATCTAACTCAGCTCCAACCAGAGCTAGTATTTACTTGGTACTAACAGATACATGCCAGCAGTCCCGCTTTAGTATGGAGTCGAAGTATCTGAATCAAAAATCACTAGACCTGAGAAAGCATATGCTGTCCCAGCTCTGATGTGTCCAAGAAATTAATTGTCTGCTACTGCAAATACTGCACTGGGCCATGTGGCACTTAGATCTGAGCTGGTACAGCCATTCCTACCATCTCTTAAAGCATGAAGGGTGGAAGTGGCTTCCCATGCTTTGCCCTTCTGAACAGGGCAGTCCCACTCTTACCCCCACCACAGCTACATGTTCCTTCTGCAACATTGTCCCTGGGAAAACATTCATGTCTGTGCACTGAGCCCTGCAACTAGGTGATAACCAGTGAAAAACAAAGTTTATCTTTGGTTATGTGATTTTATGATTGGCTAAGAGCCAGGTCCAACTCCACCCACACCATGTGAGGAGTCACATCTGCAAGCTGTGCCTCTTCTGAGAACCATCAGAGTTCAAGACTGCAATAGTCTGAGGTGGGGAACAAATTCTGCTCTACCTGTTGACACTAACCAATTATATCTTTTAATTTGTGAGATTTACCAACTCTAATTTGACTTTCAGAGACAAGGAAAGGGAAGGTTTCTACCAGGATCAAACCTATCACATCAAAGAATTCCATTCAGCAGGAGCACATTAGTAACACTTGGTGGGGACCCACAAGACAGCTCAAGTGTCTCCTCTGCAGTACCCTTCTCTGCAGGTCCTACATGCCTGTTTGTCTTCAACTCCACCTTCACTTCCTTCTTTCAAGGTCTCAGACTGGAACAAATCTAAAATCTCCTCATGTGTAATCTAGCTATGCATCTGCCCCCAACATAATTTCTGTCATTTTTTCTAGAAGGAATGGACATTATTGGTTGGGTTCAGAATCAATTACTTTCCTGCATGCATCCATTTATCTGTTTGAAACTGCAACCTAGAGATGACCTTACTCCTTTCCTTAACTCTGGACCCATTGTATCTTCAGAAGATATTGTGACATTTGGTAGCATCCTTGTCATGTAACATGGCACATAACCCCTTCTTCATTTTAGATGATTATTCTAGCACTCTTAAAGTCAGCAAACACAATCAGAAACAGAAACTTCTCAAATTCAAAATTCCTTTTAAGCAGAATTTTATAATTTGGGGAAATAATGTTGTAGTGTTTTGAAGTTTTCACAATTGAACAGCTGAGATATTGACTAAAATGTGACTGGTTTAAGTATACAGTTATTGATTTAGCATCCCTGGATCACAGAAAAGTAATACAGATCTTACCCTGAGACACTGTATTTTAATTCTGTACAGAGTCAGATGGCATACAGGACTGGAAAAAGCAGGTGTTAAAATAAGTGAGATATTCACACATGACATGTAATATCTCAGTACCACACAAATAAGAATATTGATTTTCTTTTTGTGCTGAAGACTAGTAAACTGCAATCATTCTAAGAAAGTTCCTAAACATTTTGAATGATCACACACGAACACCGTTAACCGTAGTTTGTCTTTCAGTGAAAGGACAACCCTACTTTCAAAAGTTTTAAGACGAAATTATGAGTCATGAGTAGCTATCTATGAGTTAGTATTTGAAGATCTGCCTCCTTTAATCTGCTCAACATAATGAAAAGTTCCAGCAACTTTTAAACTCTGATAATGATACATCACTACTGAAAGATGGGTTTAATATGGTACATTCTTCACAAGTCAAAACCTGCATTCAGGTGTTTGCATCACTCCTGTAATTGCTATGAATGGTCACTAATACTTAAGGCTATCATTAAAACCACTAATTTTAATTATAGAGCTTATTGGCACTCTTCCTCAAGTGTCTAATCAAATCAAATCGTAAAGGAGTAGCTGGATCTGCATTTCCTGAATTCCTTTAATGTTATGATAAAGTAACTTGAAACGTTCATGATATCAAATACTATTTTGCACTTCTGTAACTCCTTGTGTACACACACTGGAGTGCACTGCAGAAGAAATTTATTACACTTAAAAATGATCCATTATTACCTGTCATTACTCATCATTATTGGAGCAACTTCACTCATACAGGTAATAAGATCAAATGTGCCTGTCTAAAACCGGATGCATGAAATACAATTTTCAAATATGATTTCTACCCCCATGTAAAGGTAAAGTTTGATTCTTGAGGTTGCTGAACAACCCTAGCTTAAGGTTTTCTTTTTTTTCAATTCCTCTGAAAAATCAAGGTGAAAAGTGTGAACATTTTCACCTAAGCAACTCCCTCAAGATCACCAGTGAATGTAATGGCACTGATAGTACAAATCACATCTTCCCAATCCCATTTTTGCTATCAGCTATCATGAACTTTGACGAATACTGCATTCATTTTTTCAATGTTACTTTTTTCAGAATGTATTTTCATGCTCTTTAAGGCTTCTTATCCAAGAATATTTCTGATCTGGAATCATAGAAGTTGCTAACTTGTCTGTGTGATTTTGTTTTAATCCCTTATTTTAAAATAGATTTTCAGGTCTTGGGAATGCATCTTTCCTAATCAAATTGCAAACCTCAGCGTATGCACACAGCCAATTTATTTCATTTGTAACTGTCCTTTTAGCATAGAAAAGATAATTGATATTAACATTAAATCACTCATCCTGCAGCACTACTTTTAAAAGCCCTGAGAGCCATCTTGGTAACTTCATGTTCTGACCATTAACATTAATTACTGTTCAATCAACCACAGAAAATAAGAAAATAAACCCTCATGTAGAAGATGAATAAAAGCCTCTCTCAACATATTATTCAAAGCTATTGTGTCTATTTTTATTTGGATCTCTGGAATGTGATGCAGTCACAGACAAAGAATGAACCATTGACTGCAATGGTAACATTTCCCATATGATGATGCTCTTCACAAATTTGCCACCAAAAGTAAATACTCTAGACTGGGACAGGTTCATTTACAACAGTAGCAGATGCATTGTGCATTGCGCTTTAAATTTTGAGCTGCCCACAAGCAATGGCATAAGAGCCACATTTTGCTGGTTTTGAGTAGCTCCTAGCTTGTGTGGATGAATTGTTGCTATTTTTTCACCCAATGTTTCTTCTTTGCACAGTGTAGAACAAAATCCAAAGCCCATGGGAGTTATTTTTTCTATAACTTCCAATTATCAGTAGTGAACATTAACAAATCTCGTCTGGGTTATTAAAAGAAAGTCGGGAGCTACATAACCATGGAAACATAACATCCAACCCCCACAAGCACACGACTGCTCCAAGCCATGACAGGCAAAACCCTGGCAGCAGGAGGGCCTGATCCAATGGATCTGCTGACAATCTAGGCACTACACTTTGTTCAAACTTATATTAAGTGGAGTTCTCATCATGAAATTTGGCTTCTCAAAGAAAAAGCAAACACCTAAAAGGACAAAACAGTTTTTCCATTAACTTCAATGAGTTTTACGTGTTTTTACCACTACTGTTAATCTGTGTTATGATTGCACCCCAGGACCTGACCATGGACCTGTTTTATTTTAGGCATTTGCTCAAGCACACAGTGAGAGACAATTCTGATCCTGAGGAGCTTACACGGCTTACAAATCAAATAGACAAAGTACGTGGAAAGAAAAAAGGTCCTCGTTTGGCCATGTCTTTAAACACATGCTATCAATCACACCATCAGAAAATAAAGTTGCTTCACTGAGTCAATGCCTAACTGATCCTAAAGATACACAGAAAATCTGCACTGGAGTCAAAAGTTGAATCTACATTTCGCATGTGCCACTGTTGCCTCAGCAACAAAACCCTATCATCTTCCTAGAAGAGACACACATCTCCAGTTCTGCTGATCAGGTGCTTTTCACAACAACAGATTTCACCACAAATTTAAAAACTGCCACTATCACCCTCTTTTCACTTACTCCATAAGGGAAGACACAACCAAAGATCTTCACAAATGTCTCAGAAACAGCTGTCATCTTCACTTGCCAGGTACTCAGGATGGCAACAGAAAAGGTGTTGAAACACAGTGTTATTTCAACACTTCCTCTGTTGTTAAACCTGCCATTTCAACATTTTCCTTCTTGGGAAGTTCAGCTTTCACCGGGCATTATTATTCCTGTTCCCAGAATGTGGGCATCTTCATACCTAAAACTCTCAAGACAGTCTTGTTTAGGAATAGCCTCGAAGATTTTTACTCCTGTTGAAGCTGTTCCTAATGTACTCAACAGAGCAAAATTAGCCTTGCACTCAAAGTGCTCCCCAGTCCTATCACGTCCCAAGCTTTCGGAGGGACCGCACCATGTGGCCCTGATGCTGGGGAGACCAACAGGGGCTGCCCGGTGCACGCTCACCGCTTGGGAAGGCAAGACCTCCAGAGGCGAGCTCAGACCGCAGCACAGCCATTCAATGGCATTATCAGCAACCACACTCCTTTTCTGCCTTCTAAACACACCTTCAGCACTGTTTCCAACCACGCATTGCACAGTATGCATATTATTTATTAAATAATCTTCAAAGGCACTTGCAAAATTTCTCCTTGGGGAAAGAAAAGAACTGCACATGATGGCAGATCATCATATTACTTACAGCACTTTCAAAAGTCTTTAGCAGTACAGTGGTGAGAGCTGTACACAAACTAGAGCAGAATACGGACACCGTTGTTTCAAACAGAAACATCCCAGCAGTGTCCAGCCACTCCTGCATGAGTGTTCCTAGCAGGCTTCAGCAGTGGAGGTGATTTTGAGGATTGGGAGTGAGATAGGACTCATTTCCTGAGTCCTATCTGCTTTCTGTGCTGTCAGGAGAGAAATGCGGAGATCTAACTTCGTGGCTGCACGACTGTCTCATCATCAGGGTCCTGTAAAGGGATGTCCTCCTTAAATTCTGGTTAAGACTTCGCTTCCTGGGATGTACACATATGTATGAGCTTGCTGGTCACATCTCTTCGAGGCAGAATCCTGCTCGCCCACAGAAGTTCCTAACAGAAGTATTATCTCACCAAAATGGTAAACACTTAGCTCTGGGGGCAGCCCATGACGCCTAGAATATCTGCCTCAGATTTCTGTGCTCTCACTAGTGCTGCTGAAAGCCTGCAGAAGGAAAGACACTTGGCCTAAAGTGCAGAGTACAAGAAATCATCAAGAAATGTCAAGGTTGTTCATCCACTTGTCATCCAGACTGCTCAGCCCTCTTCTAAGGACGAGAACCTAATGGACCAGGACTGCTGCTCTGTGTCTTTCACAGTTTAGTCCAGCAATTGAAGCAGTGACGCAAGAAGTGAAAATCCTGAATTCACAGCACTGAATACTACTCCAGGTGCACAGGTAGTCTCTTGCTTCAGCTTGCTTTGTGTCCTCCTGTTAAATCCAAACCACTGCCAGTCAAGAAAGCAGGACCTAAAAGTCTAGAAGGAAACCAGGCAACTGGGTACCTGCTCCTCCTGTTTGGACAGATTTGCTGAAAATGGGAATTCTGTTTATATAACAAGATCTGACTTCAGCCCCGTAAGTATAACGAAAGACTTGTATCATAAATGACATCTCTGTGGCAGATCCAATGCAGTGTGAGTTGCTCAGCTCTCAAGCGACTGTGAGCTTCCCCACTGCCGCAGACAGACTTGCTCCAGCGTCAGCGCTAGCAGAACATGCCATCCCCACAGCAGCGAGATGAAGAAAAGCCCTGGACGCACGGTGCTCCCAGTTGGAGTGTAAACCCACCTTCCTCACATAAAATTACAATGTCAGATTTAAACAAACATAGCCATATCATTGTTAGGAATCTGTTCAAAATGAGCAGATGCAGTTACATCCATCTGCAGGAATACTGTGCCAGCCAGGTACCGAAAGGTTTCTGCTCATCACCATCAGTGAGCAGGTGAGTGCAATGAGAGGGAGAAGAGCAGGATGATTGTAATCCCAGGTGTCAGGCACTGGAAACATGGCTTCAAATGCCTGACAGCAATTTCAATAAGTGCCACCACATCTGGCAGCTATAACACACTCAGTGCCATTCTTTTTTTTTTAACCCCATCAGCTGACTGATGCCATTTTAGCTATTGCTTATTGTTCCAACTTGTCTTAAAATGCCTGCTGGATCCTCACATACCACATTTGCTGAACTATTTAGAGGTTCATGGAGAAGGATGTTTGTCTTCCCTATTCTTCAAAGCAGCCACCTTGCTTTTTCTTTATCATGCTGTATAAGCCTTTTACACCTGTTGACTATTAATGATAAGCAAGGTAAATACCCATTCTCTAATTAAGTTCATCCCAGCAAATAGTCACATAAAGCTGCCAGAGTTATTATAAGAATGCTGTATTATTGCAGAACAGAAATGAAACATGAAATACCCTGTATTGTAAGTTCAAAGCTCCCTGAAGCACAGGCAGAGAACCCAATTTCTTGGTGGACAACTCTTAATTATTAAACTGAAAAAAAATAAAAAGGCGGGGTAGGGGGAGCATCATTGCTAGTTGCAATGCTGACCATTTTGATGTTGGCACTCTCCCTGGGAATTCTGCCAGAGATGGGTGCCCATCTGGCTACAAAGCACCCTCAGGCAGGGTATGGGAGCTCATCTCACTCCTACCGTTCCATGTAACTGAACAACTACACTTAGGTGTCCAGGGAACATTTGGGCTAAGCAAAAGGGCATGTCATGATTATAAGCACCTACAGAGGCAATATTGTTGGAGAATAGACAGACTAGTCTGCTGTTGACTCTTTGAGGGTTTTTACATGTCCTTAATCTAAATTTAGGCAAAATTTAAGCAGACTAAACTTCATTAAAACTAAGGCTTGAAGAAGAAAAACCCATTACAAAGATTATTTCCTTTATACTCAAAGCCCTGTTGTCTGTATAGGAATAATAGATATCAGAGAATTTATCTTCAGAAAAAAGAACTGCAGGAAAACCTGTCTCTCAGTCATGCTCCTTTATTCCACAGCCATGTTATGTAAATTTTCACTTATGAACTCTAACTACCTGTGTATTTTGGCATGGTCCTTGAAATATCCTATTTTATTTGTTAGACCTTACATTTACATCACTTTAGCATTAACCACATCATTAGGGTCACAGTGCTGTCAGAGCTTGACTTGGCCAGTATTGTTATATGTTTGGCATCAACACAGTCTGAATTTAGAAATGTCTTACAATCTGAAAAGTAAATTATATACATCTATGCATACTCATATGTCCATCACACTAATTAATAAAGCGAGGCATCTCAGAAGACTAATTGCCTTCTATTTATAAAAGCAATGTTTATGTGCCTTAATATATGTATTAACTTATCTATATATAACAAAATCTTTGTTTCTTCTTGAATCTGCCTGTTGTCACCTGTTTAACTGTTTGTATCTTAATCCTGAATGCTGCTAACCCATGAAGGTGGTGCAAAAGCCTTACAAGGACTGATGTTTTTCTACTGTGTAGGAGTTTCTAATATATCAGGTATCTGATCATCACACAGGCAGTGATCCTAGCCCTAGAAAGGTTATTTCTTCTCCATTTTTATTTCCTATCCATCATAGGACTACTCAAGAAGTTAAAAGCAAGAGTGCCAAACAGCAGGACACATATGAGTGCCCAGATGAAAACAGAAGAAATCATTGCCATCCTTCTCTGTTGCTGTGCGGGGCAAATGATGTTCCTGTTACTCCTAACAGGAGAGCTTGGTTCTGTTGCTCATTAGGGATCTGTCTGTCACTGCCGCACAGAGCAGCTCCCTCCAGATGAACAAAGCAGACCTCACTCGGCTCTTGCTGATCACGGTGAAGTACCCAAACCTGCATCAATCTCACAGTGGGCATGTCTGTGTTTACAGCATGTTACAAGCAGCTCAAGTGAAAGACATTTCCATGAAGCAGAACCTTAAATTAATTTCTATTGATGGGCAGAAATTGGAAAGTATATAATACATTCCTTTTATTGAAGTCATTAGTCATAAAGGTGTCTCTGTCTTTCCCATGCAGAGCCTCAGTGTCAAAGAGGAGGACGAAAATGCAGTCTTCTGGGTCTGAAGAAGCAAATGAAACGCTTGGTGTGAAGAATTATCTCTGTATTGCAGTCCAGGGTTCCTCTGCTTCTGAAGGTAGCTGGGCAGGTGATGTGTTAAAGCTACCCCATACATCTTCAGCACAGCTGAAGTGTGCTTCATCAGCCAGGAGCTCACAGTTCCTGTTAATGAGTATGGGAATAGTGAGAGCTGGCAGCTCAGATCCCACCGTTTTCCTTGTAGGTAAGACCATGGCATCATGCTACACCAGAAAGAGAAGAGGATATATTTATTAGCAGCACCTTACTGTTTTATCTGCAGCTGTGGATTAATGCCCTTAGTATGCTTGGTACATAACAAATACACAAAGATTAAAACCAAAACCAAAACACTTTCAGAATGTGCTTATTCTTAACAGATCTCCAGACAGACAGACAAAAGAAGTACTTGTCCTCCTTTGAAATATTGGTTATGTGATCATTTAATTACCATGTAATCATTTTTAATGGGAATTAGAAACTTGGGTTTTTTCCTAATTTATTGAAATAATTTCTGCTACTACTGATCTAAACAAATAGCATAAAGAAAAGAACTAAACCCCAAACGTACTGCAACTGGTGTCCATTTTTTAGCCTCTTTTCTACTCAAACACAGCTAGTGGATCCATATACAAAAATTTTATGACCATGAGATAATTTTTGTCATCACTGCATCAAGTCTTTACTATGATATATATAATCTTTGTAGTATTTAGTAACATATACTCAATTATCAGCCTCCAAAGAGTTTTACAGTATGCCCTGCTAATAACAATTCAGTTGATATTGACTTCTGAATAAGTGAATATCCAAATTTATTGACCCAAGAGCTAAATATTGACTGAGGAGACGCTGAGGTCAATATTCTCCTAGGGCAACAATAAATCTTGATGTTCTTCATGATAAAAAGGTACTCCTCATCCCACGTATACTTATGTATGTTGCCCAGATCCCCAATCTCTTTGCTAGGCAAATAAAGTATATTAATGACAGAGGGAAATCTTTGTTATAGGTAAGAATAAAGAGGCAAAGGTACAGCCAGCAAGCCAGAGCCCATTTTCCATGATGTTTTTTAAAGTAAACTGTCTGTTGTTCTAAGCTGTGCCAGGTAAGGTTTCAATCTGTAACCATCACAACATGGAGAGAACAGTAGGGTGCTCTCCTCAGCTGCAGAGGCTGCTCTTCCAGATTCATATGCTTTGACTCTTCTTTGGAATGTGCGTGAAGCTACAGAGAATTAGATATCTGTCTTACAACAATGAGCTGGGTAAGCCATCTCAGCCTCATTTGGGGATGTTCTGAAATATTGGAAATTTCCTATTATGAACATGTATGAAAATATATGAACATATATAAGAATAGTTGAAATGGAAATAGATCAGAGATATTTCTGATGCAAAGATCTCCCACTTTTCAATTAAAAAAATGCAAGTAACATTTTCAAGGAATTCACTAACCAACAAAAATTCAGTTTTCATACCTGATCCATTATTGGATTTGCTTTGCAGACAGAAACTTTAGAAGTTAACCTAAGTTAGACACTGGCATTTAATTTCAATCATCTGAATTATCTGCATGTTTAGTATCAGTAGGGGTTTATTATTCCCCAGCTGCAGCTCTGACTTGTTATGGGTTTGCGTGGCAAGGTTTTGG
>Ga0181612_103709_pt1 | contig 16894 bp, 7 predicted proteins | sample HoacroProtozoa21_FD_119630 | JGI IMG/M metagenome (GOLD analysis project Ga0181612, IMG submission 119630) | Hoatzin crop microbial communities from Cojedes, Venezuel. Combined Assembly of Gp0051906, Gp0051904, Gp0051908
GCATAGATACTACTGGTAGAAAGGACAAATGCAAATACAAAAACTTGTATCAGACTAATATAGACTAATACAGACTAATACTAATACAGACGAATACGGATCAATACAGAACCGGCAACTTAAGCCAATGAAATTTTTTCTTACCTGTAAACATTTAAACATTTGGCTATGATCTGTTGTTAGAATGGAAATGGGGTAGTCTGAAATTTGCCAGTGTGCAGGATTAATATTCTGGTAGGTCTTGATACAATGTCATATACAGGTCTGTTCTGACCATTTTTTGGCAGGTAGTTTCTTCTAAGTGAAATGTATTTTTAAAAAGAAAAATATTTTTCATTAATTTCCATTTTAAAGGATGCAAACAATTGAATGTTTATGTTTTATTTTGGAGGGTTTTTTATATAATGGGAAGCAAGTTACATAATGATGTATTCTTAAGGCTCATACGAGCTAGCCAGAGATGATGAGCTATCTCACTGAAAAATCCCTTTCTTTTTGAGTTAAAAATCTAAAAACCACTGAGGATGTGGAAAGTCTTTCTTGTTAATAGTTTCTCTGAAAAATTGACATAATAAATTGTCTAATTTATAGATAAAAGACCCTTTGATGACTTCGTTTTATATGATTCGTGGTCCTGTTATTGTTGGAGAACATTTTGGGTATGTTTAATGTGTCATGCTGAACAAAAGTTTTTGAAAGACCTCTTCTGTCCTCAGCATGGAGAAGTTTTTTCACTTCCTTTTCTTCCAGCAGGTTTATTTTCCTAGAACTTATCATCTCTTATTATGTCTTATCTTTCTTCTGGATAAGACTGTTTTCTCAATTCCTATACAGAATCCCAGTTAGCTTCTGACTGCAATCTTTCCATGCCGTGGTACCCATAGGTTCGGAGATAGTGCTGTTTGCTCAGGTAACGTAAGTGAATAAGACGCATTACAATTTTAAAACCTTTTTCTGGGGGAAAAAAGACATTGAGTACCTCTGGAGAATCAAAGTAAATTACATTCTTCTATTATATATGTGAATCTGATTATGGGAATGACTGAGTTAATTTATCTGGTTATAAAGAACATAGCATCTTCTAAAATGTGATTATTTTTAGTTTTGGTCATTTTAGCTGAACCGTAGACGTTTCTCAGTATATATTACAATTGTATATTGTTTTCCGAGAGAGAGTGAATGCAGCACTAGAAAGCAATTATGGAACTAATATATTTCCCTGAAAGGCACTTTGAGATGCAGCATTTTGCTCATGTTTCTAAAAATTACTTAAACTTCTGCTTAAATTATCCTGGTATCACAAATACCACTGCCATCAATTTATCCGAAAGATACCAGCTTGGTAAGGATATGTTTTCCATTATTAGCGTAAATGAGTTGCCTTCCATAATAACTGTTTTTCCCAGATCCAAAACATTTTCTCACCAAGGAGTGTAATGCCTACTTACTCTATGCACTGGCACACCTATGCTGTATGTCACGAAGAATAAAAAGGACAGGTGTTTTGGCATTAAAAAACCCAAACAACAAAGCAGACAGTCATCATATGAAAGTAACCTCTTCAAATAAACCCTCTGTCACCCAGCATCATGGTGAATTTTGTGTAGGAGTCAATTTTCCTTTTTCTCAGTGCACCACGTTTTACCACAATCTCAACTTCAAGAACGATCAGAGACCTAGAAAATATGATCTAAGAGGAAAGACTGAAAGAATTGGGGTTGTTTAGTCTAACGAAAAGGAAGGTGTTGGGAAAAGTGTTAATGATCCTCAAAAATGTAAAAAGTTTCCCAGCAGAGAGAAGGAATACATTTTTCTTCATGTTCAGTGGACCTAGGGCAAGAGGTGATGGCCTAGGAGATTTAAGGTAGACTTTAGGAAATTATTTCAAACTGCAAAAGTAGTTTAGCACTGGAAATGAGTACCTGGGTATCTCGCTTACTGAAGGCTTTGAAAGGCAGATTAGGTCAAGTGTCTCAGGAATTATTTTAGTTGCAGTAGGTTGTATACAGATAACCCAAAAAGGTTCCAGGCTGGTTTGTATTGTTTCTCATTTCTCTCAGGTGATTTACAACAGATGCATTACTGCTGTGTTATTTTAATTCTCACTCTTCCTTACATGCTTAGAAAATGCCAGTAAGAAAACATGGCGGTAGGTAAAGAATTGGGTAAGGAGAATGGGTGGTGAAGTTCCCAACAGCAGAATATTAAGGAATCACAGTTACTGTGGGATAACTGTTGTGTTTGATCGGGCATATGACTTGCGGACACATCCCCCTGGCAGGCTTTGGGACACTTGAGTACTGGGCTGGCGTTCAACAGGTAGTGGATATTCAATACACAGAAATCTGTTTTTACTAATCTTTTAAATTTTAAATTAATTTTAATAAATCTTAATTTATTTTTAAGTTTTAATTGAAGTGTTGGTCTTTCTTCACTTTTTGCTGTGTGTAAATACTTGCTGAATTTGCAAGGAATGAGCTTTATCCAGAGTTCGCCAGTGGCCAGTGTGTTCGTAGTCGGGTACCATCACTGCAGGTTCAGGGATATTCTGCCCGAGATGTGGGGAGAAGATAGATATTTGGAGTAGCAAGTCCAGAAGCCAAAATTACTTCAAGCGATGAGGAGTATGAAGCCATACATGATGTTGTTTCATCTGAATTTGACTTTTTTATCTTGAAGATTTTGGGTTTCTCACAAAGCCTTCAGTTCACTGCAACAGTAAGGTAATATCCAAAATGCTTGTTCCTACTTGAAGCAGAGTTGGGGTGTTTATCGTTTGTCCAAGTTGGATTCGCTTTCTGCTGCACAACATAAAACATCTCTCGTTCACCTTCTCAGAAGTCTTCATGTTTCACCAGTTTTCCTGTAGTCTAAAATCTTTGTTTTCTTCCTGTAGGTAACTATAGGTCTTCTGCAATAACAGAGTGATAAAATGACACATGGAAAGATATGAGAACCTGTGAAATGTGACCCTCTGACATACAGCTCTGTTCCCATCCAAGATCACCTATGACTTTGTCATTCTTTCACCAAAAACTGTTGAAACTGTTTCTGCATACCTAATACCTAAGATTTCTACAAGTCAAACTCTTTGCTACACGTCCTGTCTGCATTGTTGCAGTGATTTGGATATCTGAAGACTGTTACCATGCTCCTTTGTTTCAGTTTTCCTTATGGATCACGATTTGTAAATCTCCCCATCGATTCACTGTCCTGCAGACTCTTTCTTTTGTCCCCATCTTCAGTAAGTGTGGCATCCAAAGCTGGACAGAGTACTCCAGGTAAAACCACAGTGTTGCAAAAATGCCATTTAGAAAACTTAGTGTGCTTCCTTTTTCAGAATACAACATCACTGACTTCAGTTTGTAGTGCACTGTCACTCCCTGTCCTCCAGCTAATTCGTGCCTGCTCAGATTTTCTTACTTTATCCTTCTCCAGATGATTATTCTGAAGGGTACTATTTGTATTTCCTGTTGAAACTCTGGTCTGTGACAGCTTAGCTAGCTGAATTGCAGAAGAGAAGTTACTGGAGACTGAGCAGAAGGAACGTGAGGAGGAGGCACTGAAGATTTTGTGTGGGAAGTGTTAGGTGATTGTGAATGACTGCCTCTGGCACTGGGGAGGAGTTAGTCTTTGGGAAATTAACTTTATCATCTGGCCAGAAGTGTCTCCGCTTCTTAAGATTCAGATTTACTTTTTGAATAGTCCATGTATGGGCACCCTCCTCTTGGAGGGAGAGCAGGCTGGAAACTTGTACCAGGATTTGATTTTGCATGCACGAACACTTCTGTTGTCTGAGAGAATACTGTGCTTCCTGCAAAAATTTCTGGAAAACAGGAATGCACATAAATTAAGTCTTGCTGATTTCTCTAGTGCTACGAGAAGGGGTACCAGAAGGTAGTTTTACAGTCCCAGTTAGTTTGTCCTGGTTTTGGTTATGTGGAGATTCCTATAAGACATGAAAATCTCAATTGTTTAAGCTTACTTGGCTGACAAAAAAGGAGGGAGGCCTTTTTTTTTTTAGCAGAGCAAATCACATACTGTTTTAAACAAACACTTCCCACACATTGAAACAAGACAGCTAAAGGTACTGTAAGTCTATTCCTGTTTTTTTTGAAAAAATATTCCAAAATTCTTGAGTTTAAGAATAAATTATTTTCCTTTCATTTATTTTGCGTTGCATGCCTACAGTTAGTTTTTGTAACAGCAAACTTCTTCCTCTTTTAGTTAAGTTTACAGAAATTACAGACTCTGTGGAGCTACTGTCTCTTAACTTTTTTTTGGCGGTGTTATCACCTTAACAGGAACATCCCAACAGTGGACTTGGATACAGCTTTAGAAATTCATGTATTGGGCTACATCTTGACCTAGGAATTGTCTCAAACGAACATACACTTTGCTTGGTGTTTTGGACTGCATACTTTTCTACAAAAGCTCATGCAGAAGTAGATGAACTTACAGAATCCCTGCAAGATGTGGGGTTGTTGTAATGGTGCGTGTTGCCTCTGAGTCATAAGCTGTGCAGCAGCGCAGTGCAAGGGCTAAGGACAAGGTAAAATCCCATTCTGCTGTTTTTGATTGCCTGAGGGATTACTGGTTTTACATGCCAGATTATGGAGAAATTACGGAGTGGAGTTCCTTTTGTGAGGACTCTTCCTGTGCCAGAAATTGCAAGCATGGGTCAAAAGTGTTCCTGTCAACTGCGATGCCATCCATAGCTTTTGCATCAGAATCCTAAGTTGGTATCCGAAGATCTCTGTTGTAGAAGCCCCATCTTGTGGACAACGAATCGATGACTACTTCAGCACAACTGAGATTTGAAATACTTAGAAAATCTGAAGATATTTTGGTATCATTGCAATAAACTGGAGAGTCTTCATATTTCTGGTCAATATGGACATTTCATTCATGTGTAGAAACTGGCATTTGCTTTTTGGAGACTATTTTCACAGGTAAGAAATAGTGAATTACGGGGAGGTGATAAACAGATATGGAAACAAGGATGTTGTCCCTAAGAAACAGTGAATTACAGAGAGGTGATAAACAGCTATGGAAACAAGGATGTTGTCCCCAGAACTGTTTGAGGTCTGAATCAGCTAAAACACAGCCCGGATTCCTGCCTTGAATTCCCAGAATAGTTTCCAGCAGCATTTGTATAGTAGGAATGAGTCTTTGGGTGGCAAAGTCATATAAGGGCAGAGGGATGCTCTTTGAAAAAATAACATGGTAAGACAGAAAGAATAGCAAAGTATGCATGAATACTGAGTCTGGAAACTTTGGGAATATCCTTACAGAGATACTTGGTTTCAGCACAAAGTAATGGAAGAGGGCAAGCAACTCCAGACTCAACGAGCCAGCGTGCTTGGTAGGAAGAATATTACGAAGGTAAAAAGAGCATGAAAACAAGCCTGTGATAAAAGCTATTTTCAAATTTAAGTATGACATTAGTTGAATATATTATATATATTCTATTATATAGACTAGTATATACATATAGGTAGAATATCTTTTTGTCGCTCTGAAGAAATTTGGTTACTATATGATAGTTTTCTATTTCTTATATATGAATAAATTAGGAAACTATATGATAGTTCTCCATTTAATGATGAAGGCTAGAATGAAGTAGCCAGAAAGTGTAGCGACATCTAGAGAGAGTTTGGCAGAGGTGCCTCCGTGCTGAAACATCTGTAGCTCCATTTTTTCCTTCTTCAGCTGATATTTGACAGTTCTGCTCCATGCAAAAAGAATAATGTCGTGAGGAACGTAACCTCTTGCGAAACAAACTTAGTGAATTTGAGAATATCATCTTTATTTTAAGGTTTTAGAATGATCACCGTGGGAGTTTTGAGTGACAATGGTAGGAAAGGGCTGCTCTTCACGGAATTTGCAAGTTAGATCTGTGTGAATTTTAAGCAGGAGACAGGTAAGTGCTTAAATCCAATCTACTCTTCAAAAGACATCCTACATCTCTATCTGAAAATGTAGCCACTTTTTTTCTGTGAAGGTAGTGCACTCCAGGAAAGCTGGGTCAGAGTGGCTTGCTTGGAAGGGATGAGAAGAGTAAAGAGGAATGTGGCAGGGGAATAAGATACCATACCAGCCCCTTTGCTGGGAGGAAGACAGAGCTTGCTGTTCCTACAGGTGGATGTCTGACTAAGCACAGTGATTAAAAAAGAGACAAAAGTTCATGTTCTGGACATTATAAAGCCAGGAAAGCATTTCCTAGTTTGTATCAAGAGGAGTCTGGATGAAGTCTTCACTTTAAAGGCACATCATGTACAATACATTTTAATACTTAAAATTACCCATAAAAGTGATTGTACATCTGCTGTTTTACAGTTTGGTTTAAAGTAACTGTTTAGTTCATATTGAATCTGAAGACTTAGATTTTCATCCTTCAGTAGTCTGGGAATTATGTAACATAAATACATCTAAAAAAGTCCGCATTCTTAATAAACTAACAGATAAAACTATTACCAGCACATTACTAAAAAATTCACAGAAATGACTGTGGACTCTTAGGAGTTCCTGACTGACTCCTTTTGTTTCTCATAGCAACCCAAAGCCTCTTTTGAATTAGAATTCTACGTTTTTGGTGAAGGGAATCTTTGAGGAATTGTCTGAGCTAGGGCAAAACCTTTGAGAAAAATGCATATTCTCAATGTTTACCTCAGTCTGTTCCTAAAGAGAGAGAATATTAAGACTTTAGCAAAGTACAAGACTAAAATTTTTACCTGAAAGCAATTTCTGCTGGAACCAGCATGCACGACAAAAATCTTTCTTAGTGTGAACTGAAGCCACAAAAGGAGCTTGGTGGTTCCTTTCTGTGGAAGCTGTTGCTTCCTCAAGAGACGGAACAGCAGATGCTAGTTCCCCCCTCAAGGGAAGAACACGTCAAGTGGGAACAGCTACTTATAATTCCCTGCACTTAAATAATGAAGCGTGAACAATTCAGCAAGACAAGTGCAGACAGATATTAGTATGGTGTGAAATCTAGAGAAGAAGCTGTAGCCTAGGAAAAGAAAATGAATATGTAAAGCTTGTACTAAAAGGGTGCTGGAAAGCAAGAATTTATTCCAGAGGTGTCCAGGAGGGAATAATGATCGCTCAGAATCCCTGCTCCACCAGGTGAATTCATTGTATAAAGGACAGGCTATTTCCTTGTTCTGAGCAGAAGGTTCTAGAAAAAGCTGGTGCTGGTAAAAGCAAAAGTCTCTGGAGGAGTGTAAGACAAGGGCAAGCATTCAGTTATACTTTTAATATTAGATTGTATTAGAAATTATAATTGCTTGTATATGCGCATGTGAGACGGAAGGAAACTGATGACATCAGGACACTGAAGAGAGATCTGTTATACGTTCCCCTGCTAATATGTACGATGAAATGTTCTGTTGCAGGGTATCGTAAACAGAGGGTTACTTGCTGAAAGTTGCAGAGTAATACAAATCTCTTGTACTAATAGATTTTATCAAGAAAGCACAGCAGCACTGGAGAGTTTTAAGTGTGAACTTGCAGTCATCCGCTGGCAGAGGAGTTGTGTAGGTGGATAAAATTGATTTGAAAGGGAATGAAGAGGTGTGACTTCTGAATTGGTACTTTTTAACGATGATAAAATAGAGAACATGTAGGTCATGTTGGAGAAGAAAGTAAGTCTTCATCCTTATCTTTTTATTAGGCACATTTTTTAAAATGTTTTCTTTGGTTGCCTCTAGCCTTTCTACTATTTTAAATCTTTGTATATTAAATTTTTATTGATACCAGAATGTTAAGAGATGTAATAATACTGATATATCAAGTGATATAACATTTAAAAAGACAGAAATATTTTCAGTGGCCATTTGAAAACAAGGCTTGATGTGTTATGTTACTACAAAATTAAATATATGCAGCTGAACTCTGACCACTTGTGTCTGTAATATATGAAAGTGGTTTCTTCAATCTGTGTCTCCATAATGACATTTGAATTCCAACTTTGGTGCGTAATTTTAGCATCGTACTTTATGTTTCATTTTCATCAGTGTATGTTTTTGCAGCTAGGTGGCTTAGGCTTCGAGCGGATTCTTCTTTTAATTAAAAACGCTTTTGCTTTACCTCTGTATAAACTCACCAAAGCCAATCCTTCATACCAAAGTTCATGTTTTATTGACCAGACAGTGTTTTGTCTTTGCAATTAACTTCTACAAGGATACAGTGCTGTAGAAACTATTAAAGAACGATATTGATGTTACTGTAGTATTTTACCAGAATAGTTATTTAAAGTGTACAGTTGGTTACTTACATTTTCATGTCTGTGGTGTCAGCCTGTTCCACTGCTCTGCACCTGCACTGTCTCTGCCTTGTGTCCCTTCCTCTTGCAGCCCTGTCCCTTCCTCCGGAGCTGTGGTGGTGCCACGTCGCTGTAGCCCCACTGCCGCTTGCATTAGTCACCGCCATAGGATCCACTTCCCCAGAGACAGATCCTGGTCCCTGCACCTAACCAGATCAGCAAGGTAAGGAGCAGGAAAGGCCCCTGCCATCACCAAAGACAACTTGAAACTCTTCCAAGCCTTGGCCAAAAGGTTCAATAATTCTACAGTTCCTTATGGGAAGACACTTTTTTTCTGGTACTGTTGTCATGAATATTTTAAAATGGCATCAGCCGTTAATTACGGTCACAACTTTTAATTCTGTATTTCTGTTTCAAATTTTCCCCAGTTCAATCAGAACCAAAAGTTAATGCCCGTTGGCTAATTTCCAGTGCATGCCTCCACAGAACAACTGTTGCCTTTAACTGGTGGAGAGATCAAGGCTTGAATTGACAAAAGACATCTGTATCTTGGAAAACAAATTAATGTTTATGTTTTAATTTATAAGTTCCTGGCTCTTTTATGGTTCCTGTTTTTCAAGTAATGTCTCTTTGGATCCCTGGCTGATGGAGAGTCAAAATGGAAAAGGCCCATGAGAGTATTATCACAATACAACATCTGGTCTGCATTGGAAAAAGCTGAGACAGATACTCAACATCTCTGAGACTGAGAGCCAGCTACGAGGCACTTTAAAAGTCAGCCTGTGAAAAATCGTGCAGGTTGTGGCCACCTGGGCCAATCTAGTGTTGTTTTGGGAAGAGCTACTCTGCTTCCTAGCGTCTGAATTTTAATCTCTCTTCAGCTTGGAGATGTGAGAGCTGGGAGTGGTATGAAAGGTGTTTGCTTTTCATAATGTTAATCTGAATCCCAGCATTGTCCTGATTATATTGTGGGTTTTTGCCAGTCTCCCAATTTGAGCATGTTAGCTGAAGAGTCGAAAGGCTTTCCCAGGACATTTGGCATAGCTTTATAGGAAAAAGGATGGAAAGGACTTTGTGTATTTTTGGAAGAGTGTTTTGCATCCTGCTTTAAACTATTCCAGAAGGTAAAAGGCAATTAGCTAGGCTTGTGTACTCGTACGTCACTAATGGCAAGGAGTTTTGATTTACCTAATTATTTCTGTTTTCTGCAGTCACAGACTATGAGAAATGCAAAGAAATGATGGACCAACCTGGGCAGTAAGGGTGCCGATGGATTCAGAGGGAAAAAACTCCTTCCACCACATGAAACTTTGGTCCTTTAAGTCATCATAGCTCATGCAGAACAGAAACAATTTGACATGTATAACAAGAAACACTGCAAATTGTTTGCCAAACACAGACATATACTGCAGATGGAGGAACTGATGAAAATTGTTTATAAATGAGGAACTAAGTGTAGATTTTTCAAGAACAAGGTTACTCTCTTCCTTGCCAAGACAAACAAATCTGGTAGAACATCTCACTGCTTTAGGTTGCCTGAGGACCCACTGAAAAGTCTATGGATCTTTCTCCGCAGAAAATTTGTGTATTGTCAATAAAGTAGTGTATTGTCCACAGTGGCAGCTGCAGAGGAAGTGAAAGGTTCTCAGGCATACATGAGGGAGAACTGGATTTTTGGCTCCTGAAACAGTATGGAGCGCTTTTGAAATCTTTGGAAGTTTATGAGCTGGCTGTTACTGTTACAAAAGGTTATCTGTGAGTTAAGCATAATGGTAATTAATCTGCTATCTTTAGATCTCAACACTAACAGCATGATGACATTGAGAATTCCTGTTCTTTAGAATCGCAGTTTTCCAAGATGCCTTCATTCCTACAAAGGTACCCAGATTTGCACTGTTAGGCGTTTTCAGTGTTACCTTTAGAAATGTGTGCACAGATGTTTTTACAAGGCTGTATATAGTCCTCCCAAACAACTGTTTTCAATGGGCCAGTTATTTAGGAAAAATATGTAACAAGAGCATAAATACAATCCCTGATACATACAACATGTATTAGCAGAATAATATAGTTTGTATTTCCCTGATATGTGGCAGGCCCTGGAAATACAAAACTATTCATGACCATAAAAATCTGTTGTATCTGTAAACATACATATTGGAAAAGAGGGCCAGCAGCATCCTGGGCTGCCTTAGGAAAAGCTTTGCCAGGAGGTCAAAGGAGGTGATTATTCTCCTTTACTCAGCACTGGTGAGACTACAGTGGGAGTACTGTGCCCAGTTCTGGGCTCCACGCAACAAGAAGGACATGGACATACCGGAGTGAATGCAGGGAAAGGCCATGAAGATGATGAAGAGACTGGAGCATCTGTCATATGGTTGCCCAAAGAGGTTGTGGAGTTCACATCACTGAAGATACTCAGAACCTAACTGGCCAAGCTCCTGAGTAGCCTGCTCTGGGTGATTCTGCTTGGAGCTGGGGGTTGGAGTGGATAAACTCCAGAGATGCTTCCAACCTCAGTGACGCTGTGAAGATTTGAAGCAGCTTGCTTATGTCTCGTCAGCGTTTTAGCTGGAACTTGGCTGTATAGGAATCCTAAAGAAAGCAAAGGCTGTGACCCTAGAAATATGTCCAGATGGCTGGGGCCCAGAAAAGACATAATGGTAGCTGAAAAGTATTTTGAATGTCTCATCAGAGTGATATTTGACTTAAAAATACAAATATAGAAGTGACTTGGGTCTTGCTATCAGTGACGCTGAATACCCATAATGATCTCTCACTTTAGCTGGACTGCAGATGGTAACAACCTCTCCCTATCTGAACACCTGTTTTAGTTTAATCTTGCTCTGGAAATTCTTACCATACACTTTACTCTAGAGACGAATATTTGGTGCTTTATGATGCAGAATTTATTTGTTGGTTTGTTACATGCTTTTTTTCCTTAGTAGTACTGATACTAACAAATTGCAGTGTATTTTGACATATTACTTCAGTAACAGGCAGATGCTATGTCTGAAGGAGTTAAGAATACCATAATTTGAGCAAGGTAAAATCAAAATATGTAATTACATTGCATATTCTATCACGCTTAGTTTGTAACTATTCTTACAGCACCTTCAGAATAAGAACAATGATGAAGTTCAAAAATGGCTTTCATATTTTAATAGACACAAGATTTATACAGAAAGGCAAAGATAATGTGTTTTTTTAGATAGATGAATAGTGATAGGAAGATTTACCTGTGATTTTTCATCATGAAAATGCCAAGGAATTAGCTTGCAGTGTTGAGAATTCCCAGATCCTCCTTCTTTTGAAAACTCTGTTTTTCATATTACCTCTAAGAAAAAAGGAAAGCACTCTAGAAAACAAGAAATTGAGGAATGTGGCACAAGGAATTAGGAAATAAATATAAAGCATTTGATTTGATTTTTTTGCACTTCAGCAAATGAAACAGTAAGTAAATAACCTGTTTCTTTGTTATCAATACATCAAGTCACATTGAGTCTGGCAGACCAAGACATAAATGTATAAATATCAGCTGTGATAATTATTAGAACACGTCAGATTTTGCTATGGATGAACCCATCCTGAAACCACAAAATTGAGTCTTCAGACATAAATAACATATGAAGGTCAAATACACTTAGTCATAAGTTTCCATCTTCTGCCGCCACTTTTCCCTGACTTAATGCTTTTGCAAGCGTATCTCCTGTAATTGCAGTAGTCTCTGCGTGGGATGGGTTTTTTGCTGGGGTGAGTATTGCTTTAAATGGACACCTCTAGCAGCAGTTCCTACGTCTACTGTTTTCCTTTTATAAATTTGTAGCCTATTATATCTATCCAAGCCTGGCATAGCTCCAAGTCACCCATTTCTCAGTAATGCAGGAAATTAAATCTAATATCTAATAAGCATAGAGGCTTATGCAACCTTCGTTCACTGAAAAAAAGTATTAAATAACTTAATAATATTACCTTGTCTTTTGATAGCTGGAGAGTTGTACACTTGTTTTTCTGTAGACCAAACAGGTTCTGCATTTGGACTAGAGGAAACGGGGTTTATCCCTCCCTTTCTGCAGACTTTCTGAATGTCACCTCAATATTCTTCTCTTGTTGAAGGATGCCCTGAAGTTTTCATGTCTAAGGCTTGGTGGCCTTCTCCACTTCTCCCTGTGGTAGGAATCCCCTTTGTTCCCTGAGGCAAGGGCTGTGTACCCTGTAGTCTTACCCCGGGGGTGCTGGCTGCTTTCTCACTCATTCTCTCCCTCCCGGGATTTTCTCCAGCCTGACGAGATTTCTGCCTGTTCCTTCCTATTTCTATTAATGCCCACTGCGGTTCTGTGTTGGTGGGTACAGCATTTAAAAATGCAGAAATCTGACTTTAAGCCATACAGATTAGCACCATAATTTCAGGGCTTTGTATCCTGCATGTATCAGTTTAAGAAGTGAATTTATACTGAATAATTTTAAACTGTTATATCCCTCTGAAGCTGTTTCTGTCTAGCTTCAGTAATGCGTAAAGTGACAGGTCACGGATGCTGTGGAAATTGGTTTTGCAGTTGATATGCTAATTGAGCAAGAAATCAGTTCTTGCAGAAACGCAAAGAAAATTATTTTAATATAGTGCCATGCTACTCCATTGCCTTTCAGGAAAGAGAATTAAAACATTCAAGGGAGTTCCACGTCTCTGGAGAAAATAGCATTATGGAAATACAAGATTATTTTTACCACACAGCTTATTAGCTTCCTCTCTGAAGGCAAAGCAACTGAATGTGATGGACACAAAATAACATTTTCAGCCGCTCAAGAAGATGAGAAGTAAGATATTTTTATAAACTGGATTCAATATAAAAATAGACTTGGCACAGTCTCTTCTGTGTCACTCACCCCAGGTTTACAGTAACTGGCTGCTGCAATTTTCTGGATGAAAACCTGCATGCAGATACATCCAGGGCCATTAATAAGCCTGCACTACTGCAGCTGTTTGCCGTGGGGAACAGAATTACATTGATGGTGCCTAAGGAGAAGGAGAATCTCTGCACTCAGTATGAATGAGGGGTAGCAAATGCCTTGTTTTTTTCAGAAATAATTAAGTTAAATTGAAAGTAATTTTGATAGTCAATCTCTCAGAATAGTCACTAAGAATTTAGAAGCCTTGTATTTTTTCCAGACAGTGCACTTATATTAGGGACTTACTGAGCACAGAAAGTAAAATAACTGTAATATTTACTGTATGAAGATATTAAAGGAAAACAATTTTACCACCATAAACTGCTTCATCTTCTTGAGATGAAGAAGAATAAACAAAATTTTGTTTATTGAAGAATAAACAAAATAAACTTGAGTTTCTAAGAAACAATTCTCAAAAGATCTGTCTTGTAAAAATTGTATTGTCATTGTCATATTTTAAAGGATACTTCAATTTTATGAGATATTAAAGGAAAAAGATTACATTTTACTCTATGTTCTTTCATAAAACAGGTGCAATGCTGCTATTCCCAAAGGAAAGACACCAGTTCCAACAAGAGTAGTGTCTGTTCTAGAATGAAGGATAAATGGTACAAAATATCTACATAAACAAGAAAGTCAAAAAGCTTAGTGTGAAAATAACGTTATTGTATTGTAACAACATCCACTGTTTTCAGACTGTTCTGTTTCAGATGGCCTAGGAGCACAAACAGGTATGACAGCATATGATTCTATGTCATTAATGGAAGTGTTTCCTTTGAAAAGTACATTGTTATTTTCTGCTCAAACTTTCTTTGATTAATTCCTAAGTTCTTTTGGCCCAGCCATCTCTGTCCGTGTTTAGCTATGTTAGCTAAAGGTGGTTTTCCAGTATTCTCTAATACAGACTTTATACCGAACAATATATTTAATTGCATTACATCACATTTTAATAAACTCACTTTCTAAAAATCTGTATTGATGTATATTCTGATCTTTCCTGATAATCTGTTTCAGGGTGACATTATTGTGGAATGGACTACCTCGGAGGTTGCTTTAGCTATTTCAAGTCCATTCCTGTAATCCACTCCAGTCTTCATTTTTCAACTGGGAACTTCTCCAACAGTGAACATTATTATAAAAAGTGGTTATTTAACAAAGAGTAAATTTTACTCTGAATTTCATTGTTATCTAGGTTTCTTTCTTGATGCAATACCTGTAAATCGGATCGTTTTAAGCTAACGGATCCTTCAGAGGCCGTGCCAATGCCTTAGCTGTACTCGTCATCACTCTTCTTCCAAGACACTGCAGCAATGGGTGGCAGCAATGATTGTCTACCTCCTTTGCTAAGGATACATAACTGTAAGAATAGAGAAGGATGTGGGTTGTAGAATCCATGTGAGTAACATGTCACCAAAACCTAGTAAGCCACAGCTCCTGGATGAGACCCGCAAACTCCACGGCAGATGAGTTTGCTGCCCTGGCTGATGGTGTATATCATTTGAGCTAGTCTGAGATTTCGTGCGTGGCTTCTCCCCAGAGTGGTTCAGGTTTCTCAAATGCTAGAGCACTTCTGCTAAGAGTTAACCTTAGATGCTAAGCAAGCATCCCCGTAGAAGTTTGTTAGCTACGTGTATTTAGTAATTTTGTTCCATTTAGTGAACTCTGATGTTTGCTGTAACATTCCATTTCAGTTAGAAACATCATGAGGGCAGTGGGCAGTTGTGGAGCAGCCTCTGAGGCTGCCAGCCAAAAACTTGTTTTACTGGTTATTTGATGGTTAATTGGGAAGAGTTTGTGAATGTGCAAAAATCCGGAAGAGGTGAGAAGAAAGAAACTTGTGCAAACTTCATTTGAAAAGAGATACTGTCTAACCAAGAAAAAAAAAATCAACTGAGACAGCTACTGAAGTTTTCTCAGCTGAATGCAGCAGAGTTTCCGTGGCTTGCTTGAATAGTTAGATATTTTTCAAAGAGTTAAACTAGAAATGGAAATGCTCCAGTGGGTGAACTTTCATATACTACTACGGAGAGTTTGGGGAGGGACTGTGGTATGGTCAGTATTAGTCGAAGAGCCTGCAGTGTTTGGGCTGCAGAGGTCCATATTTGAAGAAGAGACATGACATGAGGGGTCTGTGCCCCAGTACTGTGGGAGAGACACGCAAGCTGTTCATCCCCAGCAGGGTTTAGGCATGCAACATCCCCAGGCAGAGTTCAGCACAGTCCGTTGACAGTTCAAGAGGGGAGGAACTTGGTGCAAGTCTTTGTCTTCTCCTCCACCTTCACTTTATGCTAGTGTAAATAACAAGTTGTATGCCGTTACTTTTTGAAGAGATAGAAATAGAAAATACAATTCAATGTTTAATATTACGTTTCCCAGGCTTACTCAGATAGGCACACGTGGGATAGACATACGCTGCACGCAACTTGGAGGTCTCCCTCTGTTTAAAATTCTGGCTCCTCTGTGCTTTACTGGTTTGCCCATATAGCAGATAGAGTACTCATAACAGTAACACCCTGTTCTCTCAGCTGTGAAAGGTTGTTCTGATAATCTAATGGCCAACAGAGTGGAATTAAAATTTATTTTTTGTTTTGGTTTGGTTTTCAGCAAGCATTTAAAAGATCCACCAGTTCATCTCTTTCAGAGATTATTTTTCATGTGGCTTAGCTTGGACACTAATCTCACCGTTGACTCTACATTTATGGAACAGGACCTAAGGTTTTCTCCATGTGTTCAGTATTATGGTTCTGATTTTGCAAGTCTTGTTGCTTGGGATACTTGCACAAGTCGTGCCTGTTTGCACAGCAACAACAGAACTGGGGTTCAGATGCTGCTAGTTAATCAGTCAAGGAGGAACAAAAATAGTTTTGAAGGCTACCACTCTTCTTGGCTGACGCTCAGAAGAGTTGGTAAAAACTGCAAAGACAACTGAGGACACTGATGGCAGTATTTATTATACATTTTATTTCATAAGTGGATTTTTAGGAATCAATTTTTTAATTTACTTATATTACTCTGCTTTAGCAAATCGTGTGTGAACACAGTTGTTTTTCCCAAATGCCTGATCTGTTTTAGTTGCTTTTGTTGCCACTAGTCAACTTTTCGTTCCATGTAGTAATGTCCACAAGGTGGTGCCACAGCTAAAAAGTTAGCAATAAATAAATGTAATTTGATAATTCTACCAGCTTTTTAGAACTGGCTAAAGTATCTGCATCGTTAAAGAATTAATAATTATTTTATAAACATAATATCATCTGCATTTCTAATGAAATCACAGGTTTGCAAGCCTTTTTTTTAATTACTCGTGTAAGCAGAGCTGGGTCTGTCTGCCGTCTGAGCGGGAGCTACGCCCACAGGGCTGTGACAGTCCAAAATCGTGTCCAGAAATGAAGAGACAGCTCAGGGTTAAGTAGACAGACTGACGAGGAAAGAGGAACTGGATCCGCAGAGACTGACACCAGGAGAGCTGTGTATGTCCTAGCCAGGTTACCTGTGTGAACGCCGTGCCCCATGGATGTGTCCTCTCATGGAGACATTGGGGAGATGTGTGTCTAGGTTGCTTCAGGAGTACTGCAAGAGTCAGCCTGGATCCGGACAAGCAGAGCAGTTCATCCTCAGCTTCAGCTAAGTCAGCTTCCACGCAGTCACCCTAGTGTGGCTACAGCACGTCGTAGCCTGATTTTCAGA
>Ga0181612_161761_pt1 | contig 16893 bp, 13 predicted proteins | sample HoacroProtozoa21_FD_119630 | JGI IMG/M metagenome (GOLD analysis project Ga0181612, IMG submission 119630) | Hoatzin crop microbial communities from Cojedes, Venezuel. Combined Assembly of Gp0051906, Gp0051904, Gp0051908
GTGATATAGCTTGATTTTGTCGGTACCCTTTGGAGTGCTACGAGCGGTACCCTTTGGAGTGATATGAGGTGTATCATTAAAGTGTTAAAAGCGGTACCCTTTGGAGTGCTACGAGCGGTACCCTTTGAGTGATATTATCATATGAGACTTGGATGGATGGCACTATGGTGAGAATAGATGAGGATAATAACATCGTGAACTTCATTCCCAAGAAAGCCTTTAAATATTCCGACACCGAATATTATTATAAAACGGTTAACATCTATAAGTTCAGCAAGGAGTTTTCCAAGAACAAATACCTGCCATTCCTTGAGGCCTATCTCAAGACATTGGGCGAGAACGAGTATTACGAGCAGGTGCTGCGCGTGATTACTTTCCTCGACCATTCAGAGCTAAAGGCACTGCCTATAGGTTATGAGAAATGGTATGAGATAGACGACGTGGCCGACTTGGACGTGGCTCAAACGCTCTTCTCATCAGGCGAAGACCTGTGGCGTAATTACGGCAAACGCTTTGGCGGTTATTGGCGTTTCCCGCAGATGCTCGATTTCAATTACCTTGTTAATCCGTTTTTCCCATCGGAAAGGATGAAAGATGAGATGCGTGCGAATTTCAACATTCTGCTCACCGAATATCCTTCGGGGATGTATGTCAACTCTTTGCTCGCCAGCAAGAACTACGGAGTAAAGCAGGAGTATATCGTGCCGGGCAATGGTGCCGCTGAGCTCATAAAGGTACTTATGGAGGGAGACGAGGGTAAACTCGGTGTAACGTTCCCCACTTTCGAGGAATACCCCAACCGCAAGGATAAAGACAAACTCGTGATTTTTAATCCCCAAAATGCCGACTTCACATATACAGCCAACGACTTAATGGAGTACTATGAGGCGAATCCTGTGGATACCTTGCTGATTATCAATCCCGACAACCCCTCCGGCAATTTCATTCCATTAAACGACATTATCAGGCTTATTAACTGGTGCAAAGGCCGCAATATGCGCCTGATTATCGATGAGTCGTTTGTTGATTTCAGCACCGGATATGAGGATAATACATTGTTGAAGAATGAGATGCTTGAGACATATAAAGGACTTTTCGTTATGAAGAGCATTTCCAAATCGTTTGGCGTGCCGGGTCTTAGATTAGGCATTCTCGCATCAGCCGACGTTGATATGATAAACAAGATAAAGAAGACAGTGTCGATTTGGAACATCAACTCGTTTGCCGAGTTCTATATGCAGATATACAGCAAATACGAGAAAGACTATAAGGCGGCTTGCGGAAAGTTCCTCGCTGAGCGCAGCCGTTTCAAGTCGGAACTCAAAACCATACCTTTCTTGCGCGTCATTCCATCCGAGGCGAATTATTTCCTTTGTGAGGTCGTTTCTCACTTCACTGCCAAGGAATTGTCTGTTACCCTTATCAAAAACGACAATATCCTTATAAAAGACTGCTCATACAAGAAATCCTTTGAAGGAAAACAATATGTGAGGATTGCGGTTAGAAACAAGAGAGATAACAACAGACTTGTTGAGGCACTTAGAAAATTAATATGATGAAGATAGCTATTTGTGGTGGCGGAAATTTAGGTCATGTGGTGGCAGGAGTCTTGTCATCAAAGGATGGTGTGAGCGTATCTCTACTGACCACCCGGCCAGAGAAATGGGGAGATACGATTAATGTTTCAGACCCTGACGGGAAAATATACAGTGGCAAGATTGAGAAAATAAGCGACAAAGCATCGGATGTTATACCAGGGATGGACTATGTGATATTGTGCCTGCCAGGATTTGCGATAGCAGATACCCTTTCCTCTATCGTGCCTTATCTTTCCCCAGAAACGGTCGTTGGCTCCATCGTTTCTAGTACCGGCTTCTTTTTCGAGGCTCTTGAGAAAGTTCCGTCTTGCAATCCTCTCTTTGGTTTCCAGCGTGTCCCATATATTTCACGCATTACCGAATATGGCAAGGCGGCATCCTTATTGGGCTATAAGGTGTCTCTAAATATAGCTGTTGAAAATGCCGACGTACAGCAGAAAGAAGAAATAAGGAAAACCGTTGAAAAGCTTTTCCTTACGCCAGTAAGTTTGTTGCATAATCATTATGAGGCGAGCCTTACAAACAGCAACCCTTTGCTGCATCCGGCACGTCTTTACACAATGTGGAAAGATTGGGATGGAACTCCATATACCGAAGAATCGTATTTCTACAGGGACTGGACAGATGAAGCCTCTGATGTGCTGATAAAAATGGATGAGGAATTTCACGAAATGCTCACTAAATTGCCTGTGGATAAAATAGAGATACCTGGACTGCTTGATTATTATGGCTGTAATAGCGTTCATTCTCTCACAGAGAAGATAAAAAGCATTGAGGCATTCAAAAACATCAAATCACCTATGAGGCAAGAGGCCAATGGTGGTTTCATCCCCGATTTCAGCAGCCGTTATTTCACCGAGGATTTTCCATTTGGTATGCGGTTTATTGTTGAATGCGCCAGAAAGACTAATTCGGCTATTCCGGTAATCGACCAAATATATACATGGGGCAGTTCCAAACTTACAAGATAATAAAAATCCATTTAAACTTAAAACTTGAAATATGAATATTACAAACATTCTTGATTGGAGGGCAGAGACAGGAATGTATCCACTTCACATAGACTCGTTCTCGGATGAGAAATATTTGTTGTTGGATGGCGGTTCTCTTGACCTTTGCTTGGATTTGACTGGCACCGCCGATGATGTCGACGCCTTTTATGACAAAGGGTGGTCGGCGAATACGCGTAATTGTCTGATATTCAGAAAATCGGACGTTCTAATATATAATTACTATAGTAATAAATCATTGTCTGTTTCATTGTCCAATGGTTCAGTAGATTTAAAAAACATATTATTCAGGATACGGAATTTGGATGTAAAGTCCAATATGGACATTGTACCTTTCTCAATGAAGATGTTCCGCAAATTGCGTAATTTGGTCGGATTTTCATCTTCTCCGGAGGAAAAAATTTGTATGTTCTACAAATTGCTTATTTCTTTGGAAGAGAATATCGACATCCATAATATCGACACGAAATACTGGCACATAGAAGATGTTCAGTTGCCCAAAAATATCGAAATAATTTCCGAGGCCTTCAAGGCTGGCATAAATGGTCGCCGACCGGTGTTGGATATGATATTGCGCCATAGTGCCAGTCGTATTTTCGAGGAAGCGCACCGTCAGGTAGCATTTCTTGATACCCGCAAACTTCTGTTTGGTCGCAATTTATCATCAATGATGTTCGACAAGGATATCGAATCCGGCACCCATTATACACCTCAGTATTTGGTTCGGTCGATAGTCGAGCAGGTGCTGAAAGAGAAGCCTGCAAAAGAAGACCTTTATATTTTAGACCCGGCTTGCGGATCTGGCACATTCTTAGACGAGATGATGAAGCAGTTGGCAGAGTGCGAGTTTAGAGGAAAAATCAAATTAAAAGGCATGGACAGCTCTCAAATTGCCATCAAATCCTCCATATTTGTATTGGAATATGCGAGGCGGAAAATGCCTAATCCTGAAAACGTGTCCATAGACATCCATGAAGTTGATGATTCCCTGGCCGAAAATTGGGGTCATCCTGATATAATAGTGATGAACCCTCCTTTTATATCCTGGAAAGAAATGGACAAGAAATCAAAGGAACGAGTGGCTGCAATATTATCACCGCTTGACAATAAATGTCATCCTAACATGGCTGCTGCATTTCTTAGACGGGCTGTTGATTCTTTGTCTGAAGCAGGGGTCCTTGGTATAGTCTTACCTTATAATCTGATGTCTTTGGAAACATACGGAGATTTACGTAAAAATTTAGAAGAGCAGGTGAAAATTAAATTGCTTTCCCGTCTGGGTTATAACGTTTTTAGCGATGTGGTAGCAGACACAGGCTTCCTTATTTGCAGTAAAGAAAAGACAGAAAATGCTTTTTCCCCTGTGTTCGTTTATAGCAATGACACAAAAGATACTGTCAGCAAGACTTTGATGAATCTGAGGAAATTTTCATACACGTCAGGAATCAGCAAGTCCGATGTTAATGGCAGTGTTTATATCCCTGTCGTATTTCCGATTAAAAAGAACTCGTGGTCTGTAATAAGCAGAGACGATGCGTCGCTATTGGAAATTCTTTCCACAAAATTAAATGTAGGGTTATTTAAACATTTAAATAAGATTTTCAGTGTCAAGCAGGGAATAAACACTGGCGCAAAAAGAATTTATGAAATATCGTCTATGGAATACAATTCTATACCACCTAAATTTCAGAAATATTTCCGGCCTTTAGTTGGCAAGGGTTCTATTTTCTATGGAACGGTAGAGATTAAAGAATATATTTGGTTTCCATACGACAATCACGGCAATAGTTTTTTCGCAGAGGATTCAGACTTGCCAGATATTCCATTCATTGGAAACTTAAGGAACAACAAGGTAAAGTTAGAGAGTCGCAAAGTGCCAAGCCCATTCTGGGAACTCTCCTATCCGAGGTTGTCAATTTGGGAAAATCCCATAAAAATATTATGCGACCGAGTTGGCAGTGAGAAATCCTTTGCCATTTCAAAAAAGCGCAATGAAGTAATAATGGATGGCGAATGCTTGATATTGAAAGATGGATACATAGAAGAAGATTATTATTTTTACATAGCATTTCTTTGCAGTCGTTTGTTTGGCCGTTTGCTGTCGATATTTGCTAACAGGAAGAAAGCGGCATTCGATTTGGGTAATTCTCAAATAAAAGATATCCCATTGCCCGACGCAAAAAAATACAGGGACACTCCGTTTTATGAAAGGTTATGCGATGTGGGCAGAGCTATGTCGAAAGGTGACGAATATGTGCATAGCATAGTTGATGATTTTATAAAAGATTTTGCTTTGTATGAAAACGAATAGAACATATTTCACCAAATATATAGATTCCATTCAAGATGCTTTGAAACCATATATTTCGAATGTCAAATTTGTAAAAGAGGGCGGACTTACATGGGTTATTGAATGTGAAAGAAAAGCTATAAATCGCTTTGACGAATCAAATGAAAATAAAGAGGTGAATGTTAAGCATTTGTTTGATGATTTCTGGACATACATAAAGATAGAGTTTAAAAAGATGGATGAGACATACATCCCTCATTTGTCAGTAAGTTTTTTCTATAATAGCGTGGACTTTGGCGAGTTGCATCAAATATGTCGGGCAGAATGGGATGGATATACAGATTCAAACGTACACGAGCAGCCTCATTGGCATATAACATCTAATTTGCCAATAGAGAGACTTATTAAAGACCTGACTCAAGATTGTGATTTAGATTTTGTAGAAGATATTTTGCAAAGTTCCCCAAGAGTAGAAAAAGCTCACTTCTCAATGTGTCATTCATTGGATGGTGGCAATGGTTATGACATAACAGATTGCAAAGTTGCAAAAAAATGGATTTCTTTTCTAATGGCGCATGCTATAAGAGAATTGGAATATATAACAGAAAAAAAGAGAAAATCTTTTATTTCTTAGATGCTAAGGGGATTTCAAATCTATAGCGGAGGAACAACAGTTTGTCTTAGCCTAAAATAAGTTGACTTTCAAAAGAGTGTTATATGAAGTACCCAAGCAAAATCAAGCAACTACAGTAGCATCACTACTTGCGTAAGTTTAGTTTTAATTAAGTATTGTTATGAATACAAACAAAGAACGTTATAGATGTATCTTAGATAAATTTGAGAAGGACGTAATTAAGGCAGCAAAGGGGAAATGGAATCGAAAATATGATGCTAATGAATGTAGAATATATGTTGTTGCTGGAGCATATAGTGGTTATATTATGTATATGAGCCACAATTATTGGTATGGTAATGGCGAGGTTGGGTATCTGAATGAGTATTGCGATAGAATGCTGGAACTTTATAGAAATAAATACCCTGACGTAAGATTGGGAGATATTGTTAAGGACGATTCAACACAGCGGCGAAACCACCATCTGGGTAATTGTGCAGAGCAGCACGCTTGCAATAGAGTTCTTTTGGCAGATGAAAGATTAAAAGTCAATGATGTTCATTTTACTAAAGCATTTAGAGTTAGGACTGCACAGGTCGTGGAATATTGCGAGATTTGTAAAAATTTATTTAGTATTTAGAATATGTTTTTTTCTGATAATGAATTGTCAACGTTGGATATTGATTGGTTTGTTAAAATTGGCCGATATCCTTTTCATATTGCCTCGGCTGGAGGTAATGTACCTGTATTCGTTAAAGAATCGGTTGAAGATTCTGATAGATTATTGAAATCAGTGCGTCGTAAATCAAATGATAAATATGGGAGAAAAGAAATAAATGTCAACGCAAATTTAGCTGCAATATTACGATTGAACGAGAATATTGAGGATTATAAGAAAGTTGTTAGTGCATTAGGCAAGGATGTTTATGTTGAAGATATGAACGAGGATGAAATTATAAAGATTTACCTCAGAAAATACTACGTACCTCCTTTTGAGTACTACGCAAAAAAAGGTTTTATCTCTTTAGATAGAAACATCAATGGACCTAATCCAGATACTTATCATTTGGTGGCAATGCCTATAGATATGGGTGAGCGAATTGAGGATTTTGATTCTCTGACACAGATAGACTGCAACGATGATGACGAAGTAAGTCTGCTAAATGAGTTATGGTCTGATAATTTTGATATATTATCATTTATTGAGAAACTTCAAAAATCGTAAATAGCAAAATCAAATGAATTTCACATGAACAGGCTATAATGTACTCCAATTTTTATACAGGGTGCAATAAAAATTTGTACCTTGCACAAGTAAATGTAATTGATTATGGCAGAACAAAATAATTTTGACGCATTATTTAAGGCAAAAGTAGCCATTGAAGCATAAACTAAGTATAGAAAGATTCTATAAACGATATGGCGCAACTACCATCAGTTTCAATAGAGCAGGCAAAGAAAATTGAGCTTATATTAAAATACAAGTTCAATGATGCTATAAGTCAAATTAGAGTTCATTCGTGGCTCAATAACTTTAAGAAAGCTGAATGGGATTTAGCTATAACGGTTTTCGAACATATCGAATACTATACTTTGGATAAGCTGTGTGATTTACTCAATAGCGAGATTTGCGAAATAACGAAGACCAATAATTCGTTAATATTCATACCTATTGGCAGTCAAGCTAAAAGTGGGGATGTTATGCTGTACTTGATACAGAAAATGAAGCAGTCATGGGGAAAAGCAATTAATTACAGATTTTGCCGTTTATGTGATGAGGATGAAAATTCAATTCAAGATGATGATGTTATTATTTTAGTTGACGATTTTGTAGGAACAGGCAAAACAGTTGAGTCCTTTGTAGAAAGCAATATCGGAATAATCGATGCCATATTGGCGAGAAAAATTCAAATAATATTACTATGTTGCTTTATGATGGACTTTACATTAAACAGGCTTCGTAGAAGATTTCCTGATATCACTTTTATGCCTTGTGAAATAAAATATAGAGCCTTTGACAATGAGAAATCCTTATTTGGCAGTCATTCAAAAATGGTTGAAGTAAGGAAATTTTGTTATAAATACGGACAAAAAATCATTGGAAAGAGAAGGCGTGATGATATGAAGCCACTTGGCTTCGGTAATTGCCAATCACTTGTAGTGATGGAACAATCAACTCCAAATGATACTTTGCCATTAATTTGGGGCTCGACGGCAAAAGGTGAACCTTTATTTCCAAGGTTTTATGATAAAAAAGTAATGTTGTCGAGAATACAACGGTCTGAGAATGTTTGGTGGATGGCGAAGATGGCTCATAGCTTCAAACAAACTGATAACGATATTAATTGGAAGGAATACTTTAGCAATACTAATTATGTATCCTTATTGATTTTAAAAATATTGATATCAGATAGAATAAAATCTGAATATAGGATTTTAAATACGTTGGGGTTATCAAAGACCGAGTTTCAGCAACTGAAACAATATGGTTTAAATAAAGGAATGTGGGACCAAAACCTTGTCGTTCCAGACAATATAAGAAAAATGTATTTTGAAATTCTCTATAAATTGCGACACAGAAAGCAAGAAGAGATGGATACTAATATTTGTAACAAGAAGATATATGTTCCAGAGACTTTCAAGGGGCTTTCATAGGAATAGATTCAATGTATTTATATTTAAATACAGGTCGGACAAGTTGTCCTACTGAAGATTTAAACAACATTATAATGTAATATTAGAACGTTGCTGCGCAAGTTCTAATAGTGCATTCTTCGAATGCAGTAAATGTGTCAAAATGAAAGCAACTTGGGAGTCTCTTTATCGCAATGAAGCTGTAAAACAAGGTCACAGCGAAGAATTTATAAAGGAGAGCGTAAGCTATGCTCGCAATCTTTTAGGTCAAAATTTCCCTGTTATCTTTGATGAGAAGCATTTTTCTATTTTAATAAATGGTGATGTAAAAGATATTATTTCTTATGTTTATTATCTAAAGCAGGAATACAAAGAATTCTTTATAAAGAAAAGAAACGGTGGAAAACGACATATATCTGTTCCGCCTATTGATTTAAAAAGAATGCAAAGTTGGATACTTAAAAACATATTGGAAAAAGATGTTAATGCTTTAGAAAGTGTACATAGTTTTATTAAAAAAGACGAAACTGGTTCAAGAGGTATCTTTACTAATGCACAAGTGCATAGCTGTTGTGAGTGGATGGTTAAGGTTGATATTCTTCATTTTTATGATAACATCCATATATACCAAGTTAAAGAATATTTCATTAGTTTAGGATATACGGAAGAAGTTGCAAATTTGCTTGCCGAGATATGTACTTTTAAAAATCGTCTTCCTCAAGGGGCACCTACAAGCCCGGCTCTGTCTAATCTTATTTGTCGCAAGATGGATGCTGATTTCCGGGCTTTGTGCGAAAACCACGGATGGTCTTATAGCAGATATGCAGATGATATGACCTTTTCAGGGAGGGATAAGAATGATATTATTAAATTGAAGACAATAGAAAATATTGTGATAAATAATAGATTAAGGCTGAAGTATGCAAAGACGAGAATAGCTCATAAAGGTATGCGCATGAAAATCACTGGACTGACAGTGGGTAATGGTGTTCACGTTCCCAAACAATATCGAAGAGAGGTTTGGACTGAGCTACATTTTTGTTATAAATATGGAGTGGAATCTCATTTGAAGCGGAAAGGCGTAGAAAAGAAAAACTATAAATTTTGGCTCTTAGGTCGCATTATGTATATAAGGTCTATAGACAGGACCTGCGGTGATAACATGCTTCAACGATTTAATGAAATTAATTGGATTCTTTAGAGTAGATTGTTGGGAATCTTCAAATATAGTTTACCCCAATTTTCAGGGATCAACATTAAAAATGTAAATTTACACCCTCTTGAAGACGCAGCTTTATTGTCAATTTATAACGAACTATTGATATAAAAATGAAGGATTTCACAGTCCATATTAATGCAAATATATCTGACCCTCATCCATTGTCTGACAAATACAAAAATCACAAGATATTCAAGGATATGGGGTTGATTATGGAATTCTATGAGTTCGTATCATGTAGTTCTTATGGTTGTTTACTTCCAGGAAATGGCGATTTAATTCAAAATCCAGATTCATATATTTTTAGTTCTATTGGAGGAACAATCGAATCTATGTTTGTTTTATTGCAAACTTCTCATATTAATGATGCCTTTGCGTTGTTAAGAGTATATTTTGATGAGATACTTATTGCGACATTTTTTTCAGCATATAGGACTGACCAGTTCAACGAAAAAGCACAAGAGCATTGTCAAAACAATATGAATTTGTATTATGTGAAAAAAGTGAAGACCTGGATTGAGGGAATATCCGACACACCCAAATGTATGGATGCCATAAAATATTTTAAGCGTTCAAACTGCTATCAAGAACTTTTTAATAAATTTGATTTTGAAGGTAAATATAAGAAAATCCGTGAAATTTTGGATGACAGCGTTCATATTAATGGTTTCTCACTTATGGTTAAAAATGATAATTCACTAAATATAGAGTATCGTGAAGATGAATTAGATAATTTTCATTCTATGCTGAGTTCTCTTTTCCAATTTCACTTAGCTTCCATAATACATTTGGATTCGAATTATGTAATGTCTTCTGATTGTCGGGATTATCGAGATATAGGGCAAATACCACCGGAAGGTTCTGAGTACTGGGTATGTCCTAAGGCACAAGAAGTGTTTGTCGAGTTTATACTACCGGATAAAAATCTTGCTGATTTCTTTAAAGAGACCTGCGATATGGAATTTGATTATAATGCTAATTCTGAAGAGTAATACGATTCTGAAATTGATATGTTCGTTGGGTTGCCCAGATAGAGTACAAACACGCATTTTATAGAAAATGAATCTGAAAATTTGTCAGAAATTAAAAGAACTATGGCATAGTGATTATATTAGACATTTCATAATCGCTATATTGGTATTCCTATTTGTCATAGGATTCAGGGAAAGCTATAGTAGCATATTAGATAAATTTGTTATACCAATCACTGATTTTAAAAGAAATGTTTTAACTGACATATTTTTCGGTCTTGCCTCTGTTTTAATTATATTGGAATTATGGCATGTTTATATATGTAAGAGAAAAATAGCATCATTGAATACCATGACTTATGCATTAGTTGCCGGCATGATTTATGGATATTACCGCTTTTTAGACAAACAGACATATTATTTTATTGGATATGGTGACGGATGTTTAAAATATATGGATTTGATATTTGTGCTATGTGCTATAATCTTTTTAAACTTTATTATCACAAGGTTTAAGAAAATAGATCAAACAAAAAAAGTAAAAAATGCATCTGATACAAGTCAAAAAGATACGGGCACTAAAGAGTCTGATATAAATAACCAAAATGGAGAAATAGAAACTTCTGATTTTGTCCTTGAAGCAGACGAACCAATTGTCGAAGACAAAGATGATAAATTTAATTATAAGAAATATGCGGATATAGTTACTGAAAAAATCAAGCGATTAGATGTCTCTAACTCGTCTTTTAGTTTAGGAATTGAAGGCCAATGGGGTCAAGGTAAAACTTCTTTTGCAAATTTGATTAAGAATAACTTCAGTAATGACAATAATTATATCGTTATTAATTTTAATCCTAGGTCATCATCCAATTTGTCAGCAATACAAAGACGTTTCTTTGAATTGTTTTGCAATAAGTTAAGTGAATATAGCGAAGAGATAGACAATGTAATTGATAAATATGCGAATGTAATTCTTGCTATTACAGGAAATCAATATCCAATATTAAATACTATTAAAAACTCTTTCGTTAAAGAATTAGATGAAGAAGAATATAGGAACAAAATAAACAAGATAATACAAGAGATTGATAAGAAAATAATTGTTTTTATAGATGATACAGACAGATTAACAGCAGAAGAATTAATAGAGGTTTTTAAATTGATTGATAGAAACGCTTCATTCGTAAATACCATTTTTATTACTACATACGATAAGTTGTATGTATCTGGTTTATTAGATAATTATACAAAAAATAATTCTCAATTAACGTCGAATTATAGTGACAAATTCTTCAATACAGAGATAATGCTGCCTTCCATTGATGGTTCAAAACTTATTAAACATCTTTGCGAAAGATTACGAAAAGTGACAAAAGATACAAATTTAGGCAATATTATTAATGTAAATATAAAAACACCAAGTAAATATATTAAAACCATTAGGGACGTCAAACGTTATTATAATTTATTCGTATATGATTATGTTCCAATAAAAGATGATGTAAACCTTGAGGAATTTATATTAATAACTTTACTTAAATATGTAAATGTTGGATTATATCTAAATTTAAAGAATAGGATATTTTTTAATACAACAGATGTTTCGAAGAATAACAATTCGAAATTCTATGAAATAGAAGATAGAAAAGAGGCTGAAGACATAGTTGGATGGGATATTATAAAAGAATTATTTATTACAAAGGTTAATAGTGGTAGTGAATCTAAATCTATACGTAATATTTATTCATTTGACAAATATTTTTACGGATATGAAGTAATTCATCTTTTTGACAAGGATTTTAAGGACATTTTGTCTAAACAAAATATTTATGAAGTAGTAAATCAGCTTTTAGAATGGAGAAAAAAGGATTATGATAAAGAGATAAATAATTTTTTAGAAAATAGTGATCTTTGTGATTTCAACAATCAAAATCATTTACGTAATTTTTTAGTTATAGCAATTTTTGAACATAGTAAATATATAGCTTTAGTATATAAAATAAACGAATATTTTGTATCCAATTGGCAATATGACAATGGCTATACCAATACCAATAACAATGTAAATAGCATAGATTATTTAGATATAAAAGAAGATATAGATAATATTGGTAATATAAAACGACATTATTCATTTAAGGACGAAGATGAGTATAAGAAATTTTTGTTAGAAACATCAAAAGAACTGTCCAAAACAACCCCCAAAGAGGTCTATGATTATTTTGCTCGGTTATTAGAAGAAAAGGTAGATGTAAAAAAAGCTGATGTCATTTTAGAAGAAAAAGATATTAATGAAGTGTTAAAAGAAACGTTAGAAAATTATTTGAAAAAGATCCATGAAAAAGATTGGAAAGCTACAAATGCATATTTGTTAGCAGGATATTGTCCACCAAATGGCAAATTTCAGATGTTTGATTTTGCAAAAGATATTTTGCGTGATGCAATGCTAAAACATCCAGAATACTTTAGTAATAATATTTTTACACACGGACAAATATCTTTTGATGATTTTTATATTATAATATTCCCCATTTTAAAGCCCGAGGAATTATTTCCAGGAAAGGGGCTTCTGGAATTTATAGATGCAGTGAATAGCAGTAAGAACATAGACGATTCAACGAAGGAGCAAGTTAAAAAGATATGGGATGAAATGAAGAAAAGTAGCAATTCACAGATAAAATTAAGTAACCCATTGCCCACAGATACAAGGCCGTTTGATTATGCTACTTATATAAAATACTTATAGTATTAGAAGGCTATAATGTACTCCAATCTTTAGCGTAGGCAATATTTATGCAAATATAGAGAAGACAATAGTCTTTTTATAAGTTGCTACAACAAGAATTAGGATATGGATATATCAAGATTAAAATCATTTAAAGGCGCAATAGAATTTTTTGGAGCTGAAACAATCTCAAAAGGATTGAATTGGCTTTTGATATTCTTATTGTTTTTTATTTCTGCGAAAGTGCCTGAGAATTATGGCATTCTTGCAGTACTCATTGCATTTGAGAGGATGGCCTCTGTGATAATTGATTTCGGTCAGAAAAGAATTGTATATAGATTTTTTGACAAGGATTCAGAAAATAACGATGTTTTTTTATCAACGACCCTGAACTTCTGGATTTTGTTAACAATATGTGTAGTTGGTCTTTTTGCTTTAATCTTATTTTCGTTTAATATTGAAACTTTCTTTAAAATACCAATTGGCTTTTTTTTCTTTATCTTCCTGTTAAAAATGACAATTGGAAATGTTATTAATTTTATAACATTTTTCTATCGCATTGATAATCAAACAGAAAAATATGCAACTTTAATTCTTGTAAGTAATATTTCTAAATTTACAATTGCAATAGTAGCATCTTATCTTCTAAATAATGTATATAAAGGCTATATATTAGGGTTGTTGCTTGCTGATATAATTACACTAATATATAAATATCGTTTTTTTTCAGAAATTCATTATACAATAGTTTTAAAAAGAGATATATTAGTGAGAAACTTTACTTATGGAATGCCTCTAGTATTGCAACAGTTAGTTTCAAATATAGGTCCGAATGTAGATAAGTTTTTCTTGTCTCAATTTGTATCTCTTTCTGATTTGGGTAAATATAATTTTGTTGTTACTTTTTGTGCGGCTTTCACGTTTGTATATAGTATAGGAACTTCATTTTTTGAGCCTAAACTTTTTAAATTACGAGATAGTGTCAAGAATTTTTTGTCAACAGACAATACGTTTTTGAGTTGTAGCTTGCTTGTGGCATCTTTTGTTATCGTTATTACATATTTCATTTTGAAATTTTTAGACATCCCTATGTTTGATATATATATATTGATAGCAGTTGGCACAATGCTCTATCCTCTATATTTCTATAATACATATATATACATGACCCAGGATAAGAACTACTATATGGTCAGTTTTAGTTCGTTGGCTGTGGTGGTAGTTGTCGTTTTGGATTATATATTAATTCAGAAATATGGTGTTAAAGGTGCTGCATACGCTCAAATATCATACGCAACAACTCTTAGTTGTATATCATATTTGTTCTTATATAATAAAATGAGTAATTTTAGAACACCTATAGTTAAAATGTTCTGTTACTTATTTTTTATAATAATGATGTTTTATCTTATAATGCAGAGTGATTATGTATTAATAGTATATTGCGTGTTTATACTCGTTGTTACTATACATTACATATATAAAAACTTAAATGAAATAAAGGCAAATTTTAAATAGTTTGATAAAAGTAAATAATGCAGCTTGATATTTTGCAAATATGAAACAGGAAATAGGTGCATTAATTCTTTCGGCACATATTTAAATAAGATTAATGTGCCAAAAGAAAATCGTTAAACTTAGTTTAATTCTGAGGTTCTTTTGACCCTCCCAAAGAGAGTTTTAGTAAAAATTTTTAATTAACACAATGTCAGCTTATGTATAAATGGATTTCTTTTTTCATGATTATGATTAATTTTTGGGGTGTGCTATATCTCAATGATTTTCAACCATATTCAGTATTTACATTCAATAGTTTTACAGATGAGTCGATAAGGGAAATGATTATAATTAGTGTAATTTTGTTAATAATTACAATAGCCTTTTTTAAAGTTGACCGTAAGAAATTGAAAAGAACGAATTTCATTGTAAATAAAGATTATGTTTGGATAATATATGTTTTTTATATAGCCTTTTTATTATTAGCAGCTTGGAGCTTTAATTACGATATGGATAATTCAACAAGAGGGGAAGGACAATTTGAATTATCGAAAAGGGCTGGTGTGGCCGGTATTCTTGGCTCTGTTGGTGTTTTGGCAATACCATTTTCCATATTTTGTGTTCATTACAAAACGTTCGGTGAAAAAACAAAAGTGTTTATACCAATTCTTCTTACATTTATGATTCTCTCAAATATTAGTAATGGGGGCAGAAGAGTTATTTCGTATATTTTTATATCTTTTACGATTTATTATTATTATTTCTATAATTTGAAGAAAAGTTCCATGACATTAATACTAAGTATAGCTATAGTTTTATTAGGTGTCAGCATGGTAATAAGGTCTTTCGGAACTGTAAATGAAGGTTCTACATCATTACAAGAAAATATAGCTACATCTTTTTTGCAAGTTAACTCTTCTTCTGGTTTCTTATGGCTTGTAAAGGAATATTCGTATAATGGTATTAGATTGTATCCTACAGATTTTTTAATGCATTTTGTATCTCTTTTACTACCCTCATTCGCTTATGCCAGCATAACAGGAAATATATCTTATAGGAGAGGGTCTCTCTTCTTTGATAATTTATTCAATGATAATCCAGATCAAGGGTATGATTTTATGTTATTGGCTGATTATTATTGGTGTTTCGGCTATTTTGGATATGTTCTTTATATTCTTACAATAGCCTTTGTCTTTTACTTTTTTAAGAAGTATATATATTCTGGTAAACCTTGGATGTTTATTACTGCTATTTTAATGGTTTTATTTATCGGTCAACAGAGGAATGATTTTGGTGCAATTCTTAAGCCTGTTTTTTATTCATTTGTCCTCATATATCTGTTAGCAAAAATTACACTTATACCATTAAGCGAAAAGGATATGGTTGGTGAAGAAAGTCGAGTTAATCAAGGATATGCAGCAGACAAGGAAGAAACCAGTAAAAAGAACATTGTTCACAGGGGTATTAAGGTTCGGAAGAAAAGAATAAAATAACTTTATATACTTTATATTATAACGTAAGGAGTACAGTTTTATGGCAAATGATGAAAATAGAATCACAAAGCCTCAAATCTTTGTGGAAGAACTCGATGTTAAAGACGGAAAAAAAATTCCAATATCCAGAGGTGATATTGTGGTCTTCGTGGGTTCAAATAATGTTGGTAAGACGCAAATCTTAAAGGACATTCAAAGTTCAATATTAAAGGGTTATGGTTCAGTTGTTTTGAATGGCGTTAAAACAAATAGGGAAGGCAATATTTCTTATATAATGCAAAATTCAAAAGAAATAAATAGAGATAAACATAAATATATTATTTATAGTGGTGTTGAATTTGATAAATCAGACTTTATATCAGATTGGCATAATCAATAGTTCGTTAAAAATTTGACAATTACGCCGCGTCAGCGACGCCATAATATAAGAGTTCTTTGAAATCGTTGGTATTTAAATGTTTGTTCGGTCTGTGACCAGACATCATTAAAAATCGTTCCAGTATCATCGCATTGTGTATCAATGTCTTAACTCCTGCGACAGACAACCCGTTGCCAAACCGTCTCGCAAACTCCCTTGCGACATTTATGGATGCTAATGAACAGTTGAATGCGAAATCAAGCTTCTCTTTCTTCCTGGATTGACAGTGACACAGTCCGGTGAACTGCTTTGCATCGCGCAGCAGGAACTCTATCTGGAAACGTGTCTTGTATATGTCCATGATGTCCTTAGGCAGCATGTTGACATCCGTCGAGAAGAAAATCTTTCTCGTCTGTGTCTTCTTGTCTTCCCCGGGACAGTCCACTATAACGACACGCACTTTCCTCTTCAGGCTGGTTGCCCAC